>Ga0335069_10002276_pt1 | contig 29701 bp, 25 predicted proteins | sample Lox_Sample_11_FD_206714 | JGI IMG/M metagenome (GOLD analysis project Ga0335069, IMG submission 206714) | Soil microbial communities from Loxahatchee National Wildlife Refuge, Florida, United States - Lox_Sample_1.1 | ecosystem: Environmental > Terrestrial > Soil > Wetlands | place: USA...
CCTGGTTAATGGCGACGTTTCTCTGGACGGCACCCTGCTTCTCGATATGTCGTCGGACTTCCTGTCGCAACTGGCTCCAGGCGAGAGCTTCGAGTTCCTGTCGCTCAACGGCACGCTATCCGGAGCGTTCTCGCAGGTTCAGTTTGACTATCAAGGAAATACGCCGTTGATGGGCTATGTCTGGGACCTGATTTACGGCACGAATGGCGTCGATCTGGTTTGGAACAGCACCACCGATTACGGCCCGCTCGCAGTCGCAATTCAGAACGGTACCGCGATCCCAACCAACTTCACCACTCTCGATCAGGGCTTGTCACCTGAAATCGAGAGCATCATTGCCAAGAACCACTCCGGCATTGACTTCACCAAGCTGACCTTTGGCAGCAATGGGTACGTGGCACCTACTTACTACGGCAATATCACCAAGTCTCCCGAACCCACTTCCCTGCTGCTCGTGGTCTCGGGACTGTTAGCCGGAGCACGTTGGCTGAAGAAGTTTGCCAAATGACAGCGAGCCTGGGAAAAGCGCAACGCTTAGCTGCAAATTGCTGGACGATGAGTCCTTACTGCCCGATGTATACTTTGCGTCATTCCCATGACCCTGACTGCCGGAATGATGCTCGGGCAGTATGAAATTCTCGGACCCTTAGGCGGAGGCGGCATGGGCGAGGTGTATCGCGCCCGTGACAAGCAACTCAACCGCGATGTGGCGGTCAAGGTCTTAACAGACGAGACCGTCACGTTCGACCGACTCCGCCTCGAACGCTTCGAACAGGAAGCGCGTGCCGCCGCTGCGCTGAACCATCCCAATATCCTTGCCGTTTACCACATGGGAATGCAGGATGGCGTGCCCTACATCGTCTCGGAGTTCCTCGAAGGCGAAACGTTATGGCAACTGCTGAGACGCGGTCTGCCGCCGGTGCGCAAGGTCATCGACTACGGCGTGCAGATCGCTCATGGCCTGGCCGCCGCTCATGAAAGAGGGATCATCCACCGCGACCTGAAGCCCGGCAACCTGTTTCTCACCAAGGACGGGCGAATCAAGATCCTCGACTTCGGCCTGGCGAAGCTGGTGCAACCGGATGAACCAGAAGCCGACCGCTCCGCCACTTCCATGCTGGAGACCAAACCCGGACTCATCCTGGGAAGCGAAGGCTATATGTCTCCGGAACAAGTTCGTGGAAAGAAACTGGACCCGCGCTCCGACATATTTGTCTTCGCCGCAATTCTCCAGGAACTGCTGACCGGACGGCGCGTCTTCCAGAAAGAAACTTTGGCGGAAACCATGACCGCCATTCTGAACGAAGAACCGACGCCACTCTCGGCATTGGCGCCGAACACTCCGGTCGGGTTGCAGAGAATCATCCAACGTGGGCTGGAGAAGAATCCGGAGCAGCGCTTTCAGACTGCTTCCGATATGGCGTTCGCGCTGGAAGCATTGTCCGAATCGACTGCGGCCGTGACGATCGCCACAGCGACGCCGCTGAAAAAGCCATGGAAGCCAAGACCGTCCGCTATCGTTGCTGCCGTAGTGATCGTCGCGGCGGTTCTCACTGGTTATTTCTTCTCGCACTCAAAACCTGTTACGACCGTTTCCAATTACGCTCAGCTCACCTTTGATGGGCGGCAGAAATCTCTGATCGGCACTGACGGCTCGCGGCTCTATCTGGAGTTGGGTACCAGCGCCCAGGCCGCAATCGCGCAGATGTCCGTTGCGGGCGGCACGCCAAGACCGATCGACAATGTGCCTTCTCCCAACATGTCACCGCTCGCGTTATCGCCGGATGGATCGCAGCTTCTCGTTGTCGACGGGCAAGGAGTTCCGCCCAGCGGTCCACTCTGGAGCCTCCCAGTCCTGGGCGGTTCACCGCGTCGCCTGGGCGATACCACTGGTGTTAGTGGTACGTGGTCGCCCGGCGGGAGCAAGCTGGCATTCGCCCATATCAGCGATGTATTTGTAGCTAACGGCGATGGTACGAGTCCGCGCAATCTCTTCTCTGTGAACGGGCAAATCTCGAACCTGTCCTGGTCACCCGACGGCAAACAACTTCGCTTTGATGTTTCCGAGGGCTTCGATGTCGGAGGTCAGCACGCAATCTGGGAGGCTTCCCTCGACGGAAAGGGTCCCCACCAATTATTCGCAGGATGGCACGATCCTCCTGACGAATGTTGCGGCCAATGGACAAGCGACGGCAAGTACTTCGTCTTCGCCTCGCAGAACCAGGTTTTTGCGGTTCCGCAGGATCATGGATTCCTGCAGCCAGAGCCCAAACCAGTCCAACTGACTTCGAGTCCGATGTCGCTGTTTTCGCCGCTGCCCGCCAAAGACGGCAAGAAAATCTTTGTGGTCGGCCGCACCTATCGCGGCGAACTCATGCGTTACGGTGCGAAGTCGGGCCAGTTCGTTCCGTATCTCGGAGGCATCTCAGCCGAGTATCTTGACTTCAGCAAAGACGGCCAGTGGGTCGCCTACACGGCGTATCCCGAGGGCACCATCTGGCGCAGCAAGTTGGATGGCAGCCAGCGCGTGCAGTTGAGCTATCCTCCGCTTTACGCCGTAATGCCGCGCTGGTCGCCGGATGGAAAGAAAATCATCTTCTTCGAGTTCCCCGAAAGTTCTACGAAACCTGCGCGCATGTATGAAGTCTCTGCGGATGGCGGCAGTCCGCAGGCAATTTTGCCCAACGATCCGCATCACCAGCAGGATCCCAACTGGTCACCCGACGGCAGCAAGATCATCTTCGCCGGAGACGCGAAAGACGCCACGAACGCCGGGTCCGCACCGGCGATCCGCGTACTCGATGTCGCCAGCGGACATGTGTCAGCACTGCCGGGATCGCAGGGACTGTTCTCCCCACGCTGGTCGCCCGACGGCAAACACATCGCTGCTATTACCGCCGACTCAACTCACCTGATGCTCTTCGACACACAATCCCAAACCTGGAGCGAACTGATGAACGGCTCGTTTGGTTGGGTGAACTGGTCGCACGACGGCCAGTCCATCTACGTCCTGGATTTCACCGGAACCGGGGCGGTGCTGAAGGTGGACATCAGCGACAAGAAAGTCACGCGTGTGGCGGACCTGAAGAGCCTGATTATCACCGGCCGCTTCGGTGGCGGCCTTTCGCTGGCACCCGATGATTCCCCGTTGCTGCTGCGCGATACCGGCAGCCAGGATGTATTTGCGCTGGATTGGCAAGAACCGTAATTCGCTAACCAGCGTCTCTCTCGGCTCAGGGCCACAATCGGGCCCAGCGCAACATCCCATCCCAATCAGGGTTTCCACCATTAGCCGCTTCGTGAATCAGGATCCGTGCCGCGGAAACCGTCCCTGGAAGACGCGTTCCACGAGCAGGGGTGGAGAACATCTATGTGGTCCAGAACACTAAAGGCGCTGTGCGCCTTGTTGGTATCTCTCGTCTTCTGTGGCGCTGTCTATGCCCAGGATTACCACCACGATTATCGCGACAAACACGAGTATCGCAACGATTCGCACTGGAACCGCGACCAGGCCCACTGGAACCATGAGCGCCACGAGCGCGAACAAGCCTATCGTCGCAACAATGGCTACTACAACAACGGGTACAACAATAACGGCTATTACGGTGGCCGTTACAACGGTCCCTCCAACTCCGGGCCGTATTACTCCGGAGCCTACAACGGCCCTTACGGCTACGGCACCCCGTACGGCGGCTACGGCAATGGCGGCTACGGGAATTCCGGTTACGGCGGCTATCCCGGCGGCGGATATGCGTCAAACTATGACCCGCGCGCGTACCAGGCTGGTTACAACAACGGCGTGAACGACCGCATGCGCAACAAACCGTTGAACCTGACGACCGGTAATTGGCATGGTGTCAACCTTCAGAATTATCAGCGCGGATACCAGGACGGCTACCGCAGCGGCGGTGGCGGCCGCGGTCGCTGGTAATCACTGCTGTTAGTGAACTTGGCCCCGGTGAGCAGCCGGGGCCTTAGCTTTTTGGGCTGCCGCAGGTTTCGTTTCCCCAGGCGTGTTGGGCACCGGCGTGAAGATCGGATCGTTCTTGGCCCAAGGCACACGACAGGGCTTTCCCTGTTGATACAGAGCCAGATTCGGGCGCAGCGCGCGTGCCAAGTCGGGTCTTCCCGCTTGCTCGAGGTTCGCAATCATCGACTGCTGATACTTCGCCGCTTGCTGGAACTGGCCAACACTGGCCAGCGCCATGGCCAGAGTGATGCCGTCCTCTAGAGCGTCTCCCTGCTGATGCTGCACGAGATTGCTGACGATTTCTAACGCGCGCTTTTCATCGCGAACCGCCGGAACCGGGGCTGCCGCCAGTATCCGCGCCAGCGCATTGGCGATATCGGGATCTTTAGGAAGGGCGATGGCAGCCTGCTCCAAAATGGAGCGGGCCTGAGCGTAATCACCAAGCTGGACGGCGGCCATGGCCTGCATCAAGCGTCCAAATCCGTTTTGCGGGTCGATCGATACAGCAGCGGCGTATTCGCGCCCCGCCTCTTCGTCCTTGCGTTCACGCATGAGGAGGTTGGCGAGTTGGAAATGCGCGTCCGCCAGGTTGGGATCGATCCGTACCGCCTCGCGAAAATGAGTGATGGCGTCGGTCTCGCGTCCCATGGCTACCAAAAGCACTCCCATGTTGTAATCAGCCGTGGCGTTGTTCGGGTTGAGTTGAAGGGCAATCTGGTACTGCTCCAGGGCTTCCTTCTGTTCCCCCGATTTCGCCAGTGCCACTCCCAGATACGTGCGAACAATCGCGTCGGACGGATAAAGTTCAGCCATCTGGCGATACGCCGCCACCGCATCGTTCAGCCGACCCTCGCGGAAGGCTTTGCTACCACGATCGAGCAATTCGACTTTGCCCTGCTTCAGCAGATTGACCTGGTCGAGATTGGGGTCGAGGATGGTGGGCTCGTCCTGACCACGAAGCTTCAGCTCTTCCTGCATGTGCGGCATGTCGCCCAGTCCGCGGTAAGTCATGGCAAGCTGATAATGGATGCTGGAGGCCTTTGGATCCAGCGCTAGAGCTTTTTTGAAGTACTCGAGGGCGGCCGGGAACTGGTGCTGGATCAGCGCGACCTTTCCCAGGCCGTAAAGAGCTGGCGCGGAGTTGGGATCTGCCGCGAGGGCCTTGGAGAACAAGGATTGAGCTTCGTCCGGCTTGCTCAGGGTCAGTTCCACGCCGCCGAGACGGAGCATGGCAGCAACATTATCGGGTTTGGCTGCCAAACTCTTTTGTAAGTCACGCTCGGCCGCTTCGCTATCGCCCGTTCGTTGATGGAGATATCCGGCCAGATACGGCCAGCGAAAAGCCTTTGGCTGAAACCGGGAAGCGTTGGCGTAACACGCGAGGGCGGCATCCCCGAAATCGTACGCCTGGTAAATCTGCCCCAAAGCGCCGTAGGCGTCTGCCCTCTCCGCGTCGGAACTGTTAGGACGTTCCATAACGTTGATGAGGGCCAACTGCGCCTCTTTGATTTGTGCCTGAACCGGCGGATCAACGGCCGAGATATCGGGTGGGGGGATTGGAATCAGGTCTGTGTTCTCGGCGCTCGCGGTTGCCTGTGGGTTTGCCTGCGGAGCCGCTACTGCATCGCCACCGAGAGCCAGCGCAAGCGCAATTCCGAAGCACGACAGGGTCTTTCTTGTCTTCACGGTTTGCTGGTGCCGCTTCCTTCCTTGAGCGTCGTGTATTTGCCGAGAGGCAACCCAGTCCACTCCTCGACTCGGCCGCTGACCCAGTGCGCCTGAACCTTTGTGATCTCAGTGCCGTCGCCCAAACCAAAGAGGATACGCGGATCGTTCGATGAGCAGTAGCTGCCATCGGCGTGCACCCGCCGCCACAACGTGGGAGCATTCTTCCGGAAAACGGCAACACGCGTTCCCAGCATGTCGCGGTTCACCTTCTCTCCCACCATGCGGAAACCGATCCACGGATTCTTGTTGCCAACATTATTGACCAGCACGCGGGCGGGACCGTTGTTATTCACGATAACGACATCGATATCGCCGTCGTTATCAATGTCGCCGAATGCCGCTCCGCGGCCTACCTCAGCAACCGAGAACGAAGCGCCCGCCTGGGCGGTCACATTCTCGAAGTGTGCCTTGCCGTTGTTATGAAAAAGGAGGTTCGTCTGCGCCAAGGGATACGGATTCCCCTTGCGCATCTCCTCTTCGATCATGACAACGGCTCCGTTGGAGATCATCAGGTCCAGGAATCCATCGTTATCGTAGTCGAATAATCTAACGCCAAAACCGGTGTAGCGCCGCGTCGCCGCTCCCAATCCGGTCTCGAACGACCGCTCCTCGAACCAGCCTTTACCGTCGTTGGCATATAAGTACGCGTATTGTCCGGTGAGGTTGGTAATGACGAGATCTTCAAAGCCATGGCCGAACAGGTCGCCGGAATCGATGCCCATGCTCGATTGCGGCCCTCCGTCGCGGTTCAGGGCGCAACCGGCGAGCAGCGCGTCATTCTTAAAGGTGCCGTCGTGCTGATTCACCCACAGTTGATTCGGGCGCATGTCGTTGGTGACAAAGATGTCGGGCCAGCCGTCACCGTTAAAGTCTGCGCACAGCACTCCGAGAGCACCGTTGAACTCGCTGCCGATCTTCGATTTTTCGGTTACGTCTTCGAAGGTTCCGTCGCGGCGGTTACGAAAGAGGCGATTGGGCAAAGCAGCAAACGCCAGCGGACCACAGTAGTCCACGGCTCCGCTGGCAGCCAGGCAGGTTTTCTTGTCGGTGAACCGGAAGTCCACATAGTTGCAGACGAATAAATCAAGCCATCCATCGCGGTCGAAATCAACGAACGACGCACTGCAACTCCAACCAGACATATCGGTGCCGCTTTCCTTCGAGACGTCGGTGAAGGTTCCGTTCCCATTGTTCTTCCACAACTGGTTGCGTCCAAAGTTGGTGATGTACAGGTCGACCCATCCATCATTATTGAAATCCGCGGCGGTGACACCCATACCATAACCCGTCGCCTTGATGCCGCTCTCCTCGGTGACGTCAACGAACTTCAGGGTACAGGTGCCATCGGGATGGTGAACGGAGTCATTCCGGTACAAGCGCCCGCGCAGCGGCAACTGCGGACGAAATGTTGCCTTGCTTATGTCTTCCGGACCAAGCATGTTCCCTTGAACCAGAAACATATCGAGGTCGCCGTCGTTGTCGTAGTCGAACAGTGCGACGCCCCCTCCCATCACTTCCGGGTAATAGTGGGCGCCCGACATGCCATTGAAGTACACGAAATCGATGCCCGCTTCCTTGGCACACTCGGTGAAGATTTCTTTTGGATCAGGAGCGGCCATCGCCGAGCGGGGCAGCCAAAGCGCCGCAGCCGCACCCAGTTTTACGAAATCGCGGCGATTGATCGGACTCATGAGCGGAACCGGGGAACTGGTGAGACGGGGCCTAAACTCTGAGGTACCGCCCAGCAGAACAGTGAAGATGAGTACATGATACGAACATCGATTATCAAAGATTCCAACATGGCTTGCAAGGGAGGCAGGATTACGGGGGATGTAAGTGGCTGAAAACAGGATTGTTTAGCTGCCGTAATTGCAAGCAAACGAGTTAGCCCGGATTTCGGCGGAGGCCCCCCAATGGCGTAAAGATTAGATAACGCGGCAGTTACGAGGCGTAATTGAAAACAGGAGGGTTAGCTGGAATCGTCAGGAGTGAGGGTAAAGGGTGGAGTTGTCCTTTGGTGTTAACTCTTCCATTAACGCCGCTGTCGTCCACCCTCCCCTGGGTCGGTTCAGTGGAATCAACGACTTAGCGGGAAGATGGCAAAACTTTTGTTGCAAACAAAGGCACTTACTCATAAGTACGCCGGGCTCAACAACTTACGGTAAATTTGCGCCGGGTAGAAGTGGATGGTGGACGGCGAAGCGTTGACCAGAACGTTAACTTCTTTCAGTAGTGCGCCCTGCCGGAGCGCCTATTCAATTGTCAAAGAACGAAAAGCCGGGTCGGGCGGTTGGGCCGTCGCCGGCTTTGCTATTTGGAGTATGGGGAGGACGGAAAACGAGGTCAAGGAAAAGTTAACGGTAACGTTACGGTGGTGTTTCCCGGAATGGGACGCGTAGCACGTGGAGAACCATTTGGTGCATTTGTAATTTGTAATTGGTAATTGAAAAGACTCGCGATGAACGCCGGTGGTAAACCCGGGTTAGCGCCAAAAGAAGGCGCGGAACCCGGGGCACCGACGACCTACGGACACCCCGGGGAGCTGCCCTAAGTAACTCGTGATTTTTGTGTGACGATTCTTGTTCCACGCCCTTACATGACAACCTTGACGTAATAGGTGACATCAAGCACGAATCCCCAGACTGGCGCTTCGCCGTGGAAATAGACGGTGTGCCATCCGGGAGATAACGGCGGCAAAAGCACGTAGTGTCCATCGGTCACCATCAGGCTGTAGGCTCCGTCCGGAATGGGCCCTTTGCTCGCATCTGCGTTCACGAATTCCGGAAGGGCTCCCATCATGTTGTCTTTTCCCGCAAGCGTGAAGGGCGTGAGCGGCGATTCCGTTGGGCTGCAGGTGCTTCCACTGGCGCAGATTCGAATGATGGGAACCTTCCGCCCGTCGATGGTGGCTTTCAGGTTCACGGCCTGATTCATGTCAGACTTCGCGTGTTGGCGAAGGTCCCCTTCCGTGTAGCTGACATCATTCTCAATGAAGGAATAGTCGGTGTTCAGGATGGGGAAGAAGAGCACTTTGCCACGCGGGATCTGGCAGGTGCGGCGCACCGGAGCTCCGCAGGTAGTGTTGCCGGCCTGGCAGAATTGACCTCCGAGGAACCAGACTGGGCCCGACTGACCCGCGGAACAATCCGCAGTATCGAAAAGCGGGTTGTGGTCCCACGACATGGAGAACGCCCACTGAAACCACTTGGCACTCAATTCGCCAAAGGTCATGTTCTGCGTCGCGGTGTTCCAATCTGTTTGTTGTGTGAGCTGTTGCGGTGTTGCCTGTATGGTTGCGAGCAAAACCAGGAGTATGAGAGACAGACGAACCTTCATAAATCCCTCCACCAGACTTTCAGATAGAGGCGTGAACGGAATTACGTCCCGCTCACGCGCGTTAAAGGCCCGAAGAGACGAGAGGGAGCGATTACCTCTCCACGGATAAGTGGTAAGTGATGTCCAAGGTGAAATTGAAAGCTGGGAAATAGCCGTGGAAGTGGATGGTGTGCCGGCCCGGCGGCAGCGGTGAAAGCATTACGTAAATGCCATCGTCAACCGCTGGGAAGTACGTTCCGGCCGCGAACTGTCCCTCGCCGACTGCAGTGAACTGGTTGTCGTCCGGAATGGTTATTCCGAAGGCGTCGGTCTGCACACGGAAGCGCTCTTTGAGTTTCGGAACAGGCGCTCCATCGATTTCCATGGAGACGGACGCCGGATCGACATAGGAGGCAGCTAACTGGCGCAGGTCGTGAATAAGGGGAACGCCAGTTTCGAGGGTTGAGACCTCCGCATCAAGAACGGTGATGAACAGCGATTTGTCGCGAGGAACCCGACAATAGCGTTCGACGCCTGTGTAGCCGCAGTTGGTGTTGAACAACGAACAGTATTTGCCGCCGAGGAACCAGACCGGGCCTGACTGTCCCACACTGCAGTCTCCGTTGTCGAAGAGGGGATGGTTTGATACCGGGATGGCAACTCCCCATTGGTTCCAGGCGGTGGCCCATTCGGCATAGGTCTTGCCCTGCCAGATAGAGTCCCGATCAATCAGCTTGGGGCCGGGGTTCTGCGCCATCAGTGGAATAGCAACTAATGTGAGAAGTACGACGGTGATAATCCAACGTGATTTCATAAGTCCTCCTTGTAATGAAGTTGATTTGGGGGTCGAGCGGAGCTCGAGCTGTGAAGGGCACCATGGAACGCAAGAACATATTTGCGTTCGTGAGGTTCGCAGCGTCAGTGCCGATGCGCAGCGACGTCGTGGAAAAGGGGAGGGCCCTGGGAGCGGGTTAGCTCAAGAACTTTCCATAAGGCTATTTGGGCCGCGACTCTAGTACGGTCGGCATCGGCACGTTGGTCCGGACGTTGTCGAAGTATGCCTTCGAGTCGGCGAAGGTAACTCCACTTGTACAGTTGGGTGAGAAGGCGTTTGCGCTTAGCCCTTTATAGGGGAACACAGGAGGGGCAATTTCGGGAGCTTCGTATGGCATCAAAGCCTCGGTTATCGTGCCCGTCCTTGGCTGAAACATGCTAACGACAAACTGATGATTTGGCTGATCCCATTTCAACTCTACATTGATCCGGTCGCCAAGTTTGGCTGGCCCCAGATAGACGTTTGCAAAGAATTGGCCTTGGTATTGGAGAAATCCACCGACCTCTACCTCGTCTCCAGGGTCTGTTGGGTAGTGGTCCAGCTGAAGAAAAGCAATCATATCGTTGTCCCAAGTGAGTCCGCCGTCGCTGAAGAAGTGCCCGGACAACAGAACCTGGGCATGGGCGCCACCTGGATTTGCGGGACACGATTGAGCTTTTGCGGACTGCACTGTGACGTCAGTGGAAATATCTGTGGCATCGACGTTGAGATACAAGAGTGAATTCCCAAATTGCATGCCTTGATTTTCAACGTTGTCGCCGTAATTTCTCACGTGCAGAGCCAAATGCCCACCCTCAATGTTCCGCTCACATTCCATTACTGTTGATGTTCCGCACATCCATTGTGAAGACCACTTCAGAGGGTTGATATATTTCCCGTGGAAGTCGTCGTAAAAGAAGAGTTTTGGAATTGTAGAAGTCTGGGCGAAGGCCGTGCCCATGAAGAGCAGTACCATGGTCAGACCAAGAATATTTCTTAGTATTCGTGACATTTAGTCTCCTTTCGAGCGGCGCGGATTCGTGGCGCGCTTTCTACTACCTAGTTGGTCCCGGAACTCGAGTGCCCGCGAGCCGCGCCTCTCTCGATCCGGACAAAGGCGATCATCCTTTGTGGCCCGACTGATTCTCTGGCGAGATCGGAGCACGACTCGGTTGTGCACGATGCGACCGACTCTCGACAATTGCAATGCACAGCGCCTGAAAAGAGTCTGCAAAGAAGGTGACAAGGCAATCTCTTGCTAGAACGAGACTTGAGGAAGGAGATGTTGCTTCGAGCTATCTAACATTCGTTGCTCTTCTGGATTTTTCGCTTGGCTTGCAGTACCAAAACGGGACATGAACCTGGATATCTGCGAATGATCGTGTCCGGTAGGACGCAATGCGGCGTTAGAATGCGCGCATCGGGTCCAATTCTGCGGAAAGCACACAGGGATGGTCCCATGCAGTCTGCTGTCAGTCCGATTCGGTTCGGGGCCTTTGAAGTCGATGTTCGCTCCGGCGAGATACGCAAGAGCGGTGTTCGCATCCATCTTTCCGACCAGCCTCTGCAAGTTCTCACCCTTCTCCTCGAGCATCCCGGCGAGGTTGTCACGCGCGAGGAGCTTCGTCAGCGTCTATGGTCACAGGACACCTTTGTCGATTTTGAGAATGGCCTGAACGCAGCCGTAAAGCGGCTTCGCGAGGCGCTTGGTGATTCCGCCACGCATCCTCACTACATCGAGACGATTCCTCGCCGAGGTTACCGTTTCATCTTCCCCGCGGACTTCGTTCGAGGTCCCGTTCTCGTTTCGGAACAGTCTGTACCTAAGCCCGCGACAACATGGTGGCGCAGAAATCTGGTTCCGATCGTGGGTGCCTCTCTTGTCGTGCCGCTGCTGGCTGTGCTCGCTTGGCGGTTAGTCGTTTCCTCGGGCGGATCGGAACTCACCAAGTCGATCGCGGTACTTCCGTTCGACGACATGAGTCCCACCCGCGATCAGGAGTACTTCGCCGACGGACTCGCCGATGAACTTCTCACGGATTTGGCGAAGATTCCTGAACTTCGCGTGAGCGCACGCACTTCCTCATTCCAGTTTCGCGGGGATAGGCAGGATCTAAAGACCATCGCCAGGCGGTTGAATGTAAAGAACATCCTGGAAGGCGGTGTTCGCAAGGATGGCAACCGCATTCGCGTCACCGTGCAACTCATCGACGCTATCGCCGGATTTCACCTCTGGTCGGAGAGCTATGATCGCGAACTGACCGACATCTTTGCCGTGCAGGCCGAAATTGCACACGCCGTGGCCGAAGCCTTGAAGGTGTCTCTGCTCGCAGCGACACAGAAGAAAGCAATTCTGGGAGAATCGGACGCCGAGGCCTACAACATTTATCTCCAAGCACGATACTTCTCGGAGCGACGCAGTAGGCAGGACGTGGAGAAGTCCATCGCGTATTACCAGCAGTCGCTCAAACTCAACCCGAATTCCGCACGCACGTGGGCCGGCCTCGCCGATGTTTTAATGCATCAGGGTGATTCGAGCTATGTGCCCATCGAGGAGGCCTATGGAAAAGCGCGCGAAGCTGCGGACCGAGCTCTCGCGCTCGACGCCAACCTCGCTTTCGCCCACGAGTGCGTGGGTTGGATCAAAATGGCCCACGACTGGGACTGGGAAGGCGCTAACGTCTCCTTTCAGCGCGCGCTCACTCTCGCTCCAGGAAGTGCCTCGGCAGTCTGGAAAGCCGCCAAGCTCAATGCCACTTTGGGCCGCTATCAGGAAGCGCTCGAAGGCATGCGCAAATCTGTCCAGATGGATCCGCTGGACACTACGACTTATCTCAATCTTGCCAACGTAGCTTACTATGCGGGCAAGCAAGGCGAGGCCGCTACGGCGCTGCAAAAATCTGTGGAGCTTGACCCCGAGTTTCCGGTCGCCCGCGCCTATCTGGCGCGCGTTTATCTGATACAAGGCCGATTTGCCGAGGCTCTGGCGGCGTCGCAGCAGGAGCCTGACGAGGTCTGGCATTATTACGGATTGGCCCTCGCGGATCACGCGCTGGGAAGGCAGGCGGAGTCGGATGCAGCGCTCGCCATCGTGGTCCAGAAATACCAGGACGACTCCGCGTACCAGATTGGAGAGATTTACGCCTACCGCGGTGATGCCGACAACGCGTTCCTGTGGATCGAGCGCGCGTACGCTCAACGTGACCCTGGGATCACGGAGATGAAGAACGATCCATTACTGAAGAACGTGGCACACGATCCTCGTTATGCCGAGATGATGAAGAAGATGGCGTTTTAGCCCAGCAGTCCAACCGTTGGAATTTGCCACCATACGTGGCTTGTCTCATTTGCACCCCCTCTTCCTCGCTTTTATACTTATATTCTGAACACTCTTACCCACTTGCGAACGGAGCCTGGATGTCGCTTTCGGCTGTAATTGTGGACGACGAGCAGTTGTCGCGGGACGAGCTGGCCTTTCTGCTGAAGTCGGCCGGTGACGTGGACGTGGTGGCTCAGGGCAACAACGGCCTGGAAGCCGTCAGCCTTATTAAGGAACACGCGCCCGACCTGGTGTTCCTCGACGTGCAGATGCCCGGGCTCGACGGCTTTGGCGTGATCAAGAAGCTGCTCGACAAGAAAATCCGCATGCCTCAGGTCGTCTTCGCGACAGCTTTCGATCAGTATGCCGTGAAGGCGTTCGAGGTGAACGCGGTCGATTACCTGCTGAAGCCGTTCGACAAGAAGCGCGTATCGGAAGCCATTCAGCGCGCCCGCAAGAAAGTGGACGCGGCCACGCCCGCCGCTTCCACGGACCGCATCGATGCGCTGGTCCGCATGCTGGAAGAGAAAGAACAGCAGAAAGCGGCTCCCCAGAAGGTGCTGATCAAGGCCGCCGGACGGCTGTTCCTCGTCGATCAGAAAGACATCTGCTACAGCTCGATCGAGGACGGCATCATCAGCGTGGTCACGACGAACGTTGAGGGTCACTCGAACTGCCGCACGCTGGAAGAACTGCTCGACTCGCTGGACCCGAACTTGTTCTGGCGCGCGCATCGCTCGTACCTGGTGAATATCAACCGGATTCGCGAGGTGGTGCCGTGGTTCAAGAGTTCGTACATGCTGCGCATGGACGATAAGAAGCAGACGGAGATTCCGGTGAGCCGGGCGCAGACCAAGCGGCTGCGGGAACTGTTCCGGCTGTGACCGGCGAGCGACCTCGGGATTACGGAAGTAAGGTGCAAACCTAAGGGCGTCAATAAGTTAGAAAGGTATAATCGCGTAACGACATGAAGGCATTCGTGTATGTGACGTTAAAGAAGAGCGTGCTCGATCCGCAGGGCAAGACCATCCAGGGTGCGTTGAAGAAGCTGGGGTATGGGCAGGTTTCCGACGTGCGGCAGGGCAAATATTTCGAACTGCAGCTCGACGGTGGCCTGGACAAGCCGCAAGCTCAGGCCCAGGTGGAGAAGATCGCCCGCGAAGTGCTGACCAATCCGGTGATCGAAGAGTTCCATTATTCGATCGAGGGTTAAGGCGAAGAAATTCGGCGGGGACGAGCGCTGCTGAATCAAATGTAGTATCCGTTCCAAAAGCAGATTCCTCGGGGACTGAAGTCCCCTCGGAATGACAAAGGATTAAGGAACAGCGATCATGTGCGGCATTGTCGGTTACGTAGGCTCGAAGCGAGTGGTTCCGGTCATTATTGACGGGCTGCGCCGGTTGGAATATCGCGGGTACGACTCGGCCGGCATCGCGGTCGCCGGGAACGGCGAAGGGCTGCAGGTCCGTCGCGCCGAGGGGAAGCTGCGGAACCTGGAAGAGGCCATCCGCCTGAAGCCGCTCGACGGAACCTATGGCATCGGGCATACGCGCTGGGCGACGCACGGGCGTCCGACGGAAGAGAACGCACATCCTCATCGCGACTGCACGGGACGAATCGTGGTCGTGCATAACGGCATCATCGAAAACTACCTGCAACTGAAGAAGCAGCTCACGCACGAGGGCCACAAATTCCAGACCGAGACCGATACAGAGATCATCGCGCACCTGGTCGAGAAAAACATGCACTCCGGTTCGACGCTGGAAGAAGCGGTGCGCTGCGCGGCGAAGGTGATGACGGGCGTGTTTGCGATTTCGGTGATCTCGGCCGACGAGCCGAACAAGATTGTCTCCGCGCGCAACGGCCCACCGGCGGTGATCGGGTTGGGCAAAGATGAGTACTTCGTGGCGTCAGACGTCCCGGCGATCCTGTATCACACGCGTGATTTGTTCTTCCTCGCTGACGGCGACCTGGCAGTGATCACGCCGCAGGGGGTGAAGGTCACGGACTTCGACGGCAACTCGATCGAGCGCAAAGTGCAGCACGTCACCTGGGATCCAATCATGGCGGAGAAGGGCGGCTTCAAGCACTTCATGCTCAAGGAAATCTTTGAGCAGCCGCGCGCCGTGCGGGATACAACGCTGGGCCGCGTATCGCTCGATTCGGGGAAGATCTTCCTCGATGAGATGGAGATTTCGGAAGCCGAGTTCAAGGCGCTGAACAAGGTGAACATCGCCGCCTGCGGAACCAGTTGGCACGCCGGATTGGCGGGCAAGTTCATGATCGAGCGGCTGGCGCGGGTTCCGGTGGAAGTGGATTACGCGAGCGAGTGGAGATATCGCGATCCGATCGTGGATAAGGGCGACGTCACGATGCTGATTACGCAATCGGGCGAAACCGCCGACACCATTGCTGCGCTGCGAGAGGCCCGCGCTAAGGGATCGAAGACAATCGGCATCTGCAACGTGGTTGGCTCGATGGTGACGCGCGAGGCGAATGGAACCATTTATACGCACGCGGGGCCGGAGATCGGCGTAGCGTCGACGAAGGCGTTCACCGCGCAGTTAACGGCGGCGTTCCTGTTTGCGTTGTACCTGGCGGAAGTTCGCGGGGAAGTTTCGCCGGAAGAAGCCAAAAAGCTGATTGCCGAACTGCAGCGCATGCCGGGCAAGCTCGAAGCACTGCTGTCGCACGAAGAAGAGACCGAAGACCTGGCCAAGGAATATCACCGCGCGACAGACTTCCTCTTCCTTGGACGCGGCATTCACTATCCGATCGCGCTCGAAGGCGCGTTGAAGCTGAAAGAGATTTCCTACATTCACGCTGAAGGCTATCCGGCGGGCGAGATGAAGCACGGGCCCAACGCGTTGATCGACGAAGACCTGCCGGTGGTGATCATCGCGACGAAGGATGACAACGACAAAGAGTCGGTGCTGCGGTACGACAAGACGCTGTCGAACCTGAAGGAAGTGAAGGCGCGCTCGGGTGTGGTCATTGCCGTGGCCAGCGAAGGCGACGAAGAGATCCGCGAGGCAGCGGACCACGTGCTCTATGTCCCGCAGGCACCGGAAATTCTGTCGCCCATTCTGGAAATCGTTCCGTTGCAATTGCTGGCCTATCACATCGCGGTCCGGCGCGGGTGCGACGTGGATCAGCCGAGGAATCTGGCGAAATCAGTGACGGTGGAGTAGTTCGAGAACGGCGCAAGAAGCAAGGGCGATCCTCTACGGATCGCCCTTTTGTTTGGTATATGCCGGTTACTTGATTTTGGCGAAGCTGATCACGCCCAGCCCTTTGTCGACCGAACGATCGAAGATGGTGAAGTAATTGTTCATTAAGGGTAGGCCGAGGATCGATTGGCCACCTCCCTGCCCAGCGTCACCGAAGAGCACGGCACTCGCGTAGCCGGGCTTCGGTGAATTGGTTTGCCAGTAAGTGTTGGGCGTGACCACTAGATTCACATCTGCCCCGAGCGCGCCTTCGAGGACAAACGTAATAGGCGGCCATTCCGTGAGGTCTAACTTGTTCATCTTCACGTAGCCGGCGCGAATCGCATCTTCAAGAGTAGCGCCCGCGGAAGATGACAGTTGCTGCGCAATCGCTTCGAACAATGATTGATCGAGCAGCAAGCTGTTGGTTCCGCTGTCGACAATCGAGTTGGAGATGTTGCCGCTGGCCTTGGTTGGAGGCGAAACCTTGATGGGGTTGCTTTTGCCGACGATGACTGCTTTCAGGTTGGTGTTGTAGTACAGATCATGAACGACTCGAGCTACCTGGAACGATCCCGAATAGAGGTCGGTACTCTCCTCGCCACCACCAAGGATAAGGTATCCGTTGTTCAGCGGATCCGTCTTGGGATTAGCCGTCGCCATGTTGATCATGGAGCGCAGGGTGTAGAACGCGAACTTATTCGCGACCAATCCTTTCTCTTCCAGTTCGGTGAAGTACGGTTCGATGTATGTCACCTTACCCGCCTGGATCTGGTTGAACGTGTATTTAGGTGGAATCGTCGGTCCAGGCATTACGAACCCGTTGTTCAGCTTCGTGTAGGCGAGTCCGAGAATTCCTTGTGACTGGCGAAACATCGTTTCCGTAGCGTGATAGGCGACCGCTGTGTTCACGTTCGGCAAGTTCACGGGCTTGGTTGTTCCTACGAGGACGTCAGTCAACACCACGGCTCCCATCCAGTTGCTGCCGTCGGCATAAGAGACCTCCTGTGCGATATCGGTGATGACCGCCGACTTGTCTTTGGTGGCGTCGTAATGGTTGCCGTCGATGGCGAGAGTGCTGCTTCCGGTATCGAGAATGACGTTGATCGGAGTCTTCTTGCTACCGACATAGATGGTGCCGGTGTAATCGCCATCCATGTTTATGTTGGTGATCGCCAGCCGCACCGTGGTGGCCGACATCTTGCCGCCCAGCGCCGCTGCGGCGCTTACAAACCTGCGCGAGCGATTGCTCGCTTTCTTCGCTGTTCTTGGCATTCCTCTACCTCTCTCTGGTCTGGAATTCGAAGTCGTTCTGCTAACGTTAGCGTTATAGACCCGCAACTACGCCCCAGCAGGCAAACGCGCTGTTGAGCGTAGTGCAGTACTGATAAATGCCGTAGATGGTTCCCGCCATGTCTTTCAGGATGTTGATAATCGCCGAAGGCTTAGTTGCTGCAGGAAACGCTGAATGCTCCATCTGTGGCTCCGAAGCGTTGCGAATGGAGATGCACTTGGGCCGCTTCGATGCAGGCATTTTGCTGATGGCGTAGAAAAGAAAAGCGTCATCCGTGTCGTTCATGATGCCCAGAGGCTGCAGGCCTTCGGAGTTGTTGTTGTCATCGGTGGTCATGTAATCGGCCGAAACCACGTCCATCGGCTGCGGGCCAGGAACAGGATTGACTCCCGCAACATAGATCGACGGTGGCAGCGTGTTCTTAGGGACGAAGGAATATCCAGGATTCGACTGCAGCCGGCTATAGCACTGGTCCAATCCCGGGAGCGTCAACTTCGTGAAGTGCATGGCCGCGTACTGCACGTGTTGTGGATCGAAACTGGCCGGAGTTGCTATCTCCGTGCGGTTCTGGCTTAGCGTGTCAACGTCAGGGAACTTCGGGTAGTTCTTCTGGACGTGCAGCCGGCTGCCAGTGCAGATGGTCACGTCGCCACACTTCACCCGATCACCGATGGCACCTGCAGTGCCGGTCGTGAGGACGTAATCGGGCTTGAGTTCAGAGATCAGTTGCTGCATGACAGTGACGAATGGAAGCTTGGAGCCGTCCTGCTTGGGATGGAGGTCCGATTTGTAGAGGACTACCCGCTTGCTGCCGATCTTCATCGCCGTCAGCCTGCCAAACGCGCCGTCTTTAAGCGTGTCGTTGGCCTTCGGATTGGAGATCGAGCTCTTCAGATGGCTGAAGTTATGCGCATATTCGCACCATTCGCTTTGGGTTTTCGCGTCCCATTCGGGACTGCCAGTCATCACATCGAGCATCGCCATCGTTTCCTGCTCGGTGTAGAGAACAACCAGCACGTCCGCGCTTGCTGACACGGCAGACGTGATCTTTGTACCTGGGGCGTAATTCCCAAGCTGGGCAACTGTGGGTTGCAGGTTAGGCGGCCATGAGATGGCCGGAAGATGGAAGATTATCGGGGATTGTCGAAGTGCCGCCAGCGCAAAGGTGTCATTGGCAGCGACTCCCGCAAAGGGACCGCTCTTCAGTACATTCGGCATGAAGTACCTCGCACGCGTTAGGGTTGGGTTCTTGAGCCTGGACCAGGGCCGGAGTGCGGGGAGGGATCAGAGCTCCGTTATACAACGGAAATCGACGGATTTGAGAAAAAAGCAGAGTTTGTTACGAAAACGGAACAAACGATTTGTTGGGGCAGTCAGAAGGACGACAGCAGTAGAATCGATCAATTCTGCTTGCTTGTATTCTGCGATTCTTCCTGCGCCCGCCACCTCGTGAGGTTGTATCCATACAGAGCCAAGCAGAACAGGTTGGCCGGAATGAAGCCCGTTTGTGCGGTGCGAAATCCGATCACGCAAATGATGACGCTGTTGGCGCCGGCGACGATCCAGCCATGCCACACGTGACGGCCGATGAGGACCGTGGACAGCACGGTCAAAGCGCAAGAGATGTAATCCGGGCGGAACACTGCACTTCTTAGATAAGCGAGTTCCGCAAAGAATGAAATCCGGCGGAACTCTTATGACAAGTTTGAGTCATCGAGCAATTCGCGGCTGTGATCGCTGAGCAGAAGTGAGGCGACGCTGGACACAACACAGGCGGCAATCAGATACAGCGCGGGTGCCTGTTTGTTGCCGGTGGCCCGGATAAGTGCGACAGCGATCATTGGCGCTGTGCCACCGGCAATGCCGATTCCGACATTCAGCACCAGAGCGTGGCCGCTGACGCGCACGCCACGCGGGAACTGCTCGGCCAGCATCGCGGGAGCATTCCCCATCACAACCGCGAGCAGTCCAGCGAGCAGCATCTGCGCTATCCACAAGCCTTCGACGCCGGACCTCAGCACCAGGGAGAACAATTCCCACGCCAAAGCTGCCTGCATGGCAAAGGCCGCGGCGACGAAGAATCGCCGCCGAATCCACCGATCGGAGATCCAACCGGCAAGCGGAACGACAATCAACGCCAGCGCCTGACCGGCGGTGTTGATGCTGAGCGCGGAGTCCTCGCCAACGTTGGCGAACTCGCGTCCGAACGTCGGCAGGAACACCATCGTCACGTAATTCGAGATGCCATAGCCGCAGGTGAACAGGATGGCGATGATCATCGTGCGGGGCATTACGCGAAAGGCCTTGAGCGCCGGCCAACGCGCGGTGAAGCCAGTGGCTTGGGTCGGGCCCGGAGCTTCCGATTCCGGCGAGCGATGGGCGAACTCTTCTTCCGGCGGAAGATGGCGCCGCAGCAAAAAGCCAACTAGCGCCAGCACGCCTCCGAGAAAGAATGGCACTCGCCACACCTCCGAGTGAACACCCACATGGGCTTCAGTCAATGCTCCCGCTCCAGCGGCAAGCAGCATCCCGACAGTCGCGCCCAGGTTGGCGACGCTGCCGGCGAGTCCACGGCGGTTTTCCGGGGCCGTCTCGACAAGGTAGGTGACCGATCCGACGAATTCGCCGCCCACCGAAAATCCCTGGAATAACCGAATCGCGATCAGCAGAATGGGCGCTGCAATGCCTATGGCCGCATAGGAAGGCAACAGGCCAACGGCGACGGTCGAGACTCCCATTATCACGACCGAGAGGACCAGCACGAATTGGCGTCCGCGATGATCACCGATGCGCCCGAGCACAATCGCGCCGATTGGACGCATGGCAAAGCCCACGGCGAACCCGCCATACACGCCGAGCAGCGCGGCCATCCGGTCGTGGGACGGGAAGAAAATCGACGCCAGTACCGGGGCGAGCAAGCCGTAGAGGCCGAAGTCGTACCACTCGACGACGTTGCCGATCCCAGCCGCCAACACCACCCGAGTTCGCGAGTTGATCTCCATCCGGATTCGACAAGGAGAATCAGGATACCTGAGTTACAACAGGCAAGTAGTAAATATCACTAACAGTATATTTTATTGACTATCATGTATATTTACTATACAGTGCAGCTCTCATGACTACTCAAGGATTGTCGCTCCCAGAAATCGTGATGCCCGCCTTACTACGCCACGCTCGCACTACTTACGGCTTAGCCATGCGCAGAGCTCTCGAGGAAGCCGGCTATGACGACGTCCCAAGAAATGGGCTGTACGTGATTGGCGGTCTGGCGATGGGCGCGGAGGGAATTCCGCTAGGTCAGTTGATTAGAGAATTGCGGATATCCAAGCAGGCTGCCGGTCAATTAGTTGATACCCTTGTCAATCGCGGCTATCTGGAACGCGCGGTCGACCCGGAGGACCGGCGAAAACTCACTGTCACGTTAACCGAACGCGGCAAGTCTGCGGCGGCGACGCAGGCACTTGCGCGAAAAAAGATTGACGCCGAACTGATCGGCCTGGTTGGGCAGGAGAATTTCGATCGCACACGCCACACGTTGGGCGTGCTCATAGATATGGGCTGCGCAGCGGAAACCGATAGTGAGGAAAACTAATTACGGTTTCGGCGCGTAGTATCCCTTGCGCGAGCGGACCTTCAGGTTCTTGTGGTTCTCGGCAACAATGTCAATCGAGCGATACTGCCCATTCGCCACAAAATCCGCGGGCTTGTACGCCAGAAGGTACTGGCTACGCAGTTCGTCCTGGATTTCGGAGAACGCATTCGCCACGTCTTCAATCTTGAAAGGGAAAAACGCGCGCCCGCCGGTCATCTCAGCCATGCGCTCGAGCACCTTGTCGCCCTTCATCTTCACGCCACTGACGTTCGTGCTGATGGCATAGATGACGACTTCAGCGCGTTGGGCCATCTCGATAGCTTCTTCGCGAGTTACACGGCTCTGGTTATCGTCACCATCAGAGAGCAGAATGATGGCGCGACGAGTGGGGATTCCCTCTTTCTCCTGGTTCTTGAGCAGTTTGTCGCGGCTGGCGTAATAGATGGCGTCATAGAGCGCCGTGCCACCGCCCGGGCGAAGCATGCGTACGCCTTTTGAGAGCACCTCGGAGCTGTCGCTGAAATCGGCTGTAACCTCGGCGGTAGTATCGAAGCCGAGAACGAAGGCCTTGTCGAAGCGCGGACGAACGATTTGGTTCAGGAACTCGATCGCGGCGTCCTGCTCGAAGCGGAAGCGGTCACGAATGGAGTTGCTGGCATCGATCAGCAGGCCGACGCGCAGCGGAAGATTGGTTTCCCGCGAGAAATCGATGATCTTGCTGGCCGGCTTGTTGTCGTCGATGACCTTGAAATCGTCTTCCTTCAAGTCTTTAACGAAATGACCGTGCTTATCGGTAACAGTGAAGACAACGTTCACTTCGTCGACGTTCTTGCGGATGGTCTCGAGGGGTGGATCGTCGGGCGCGGTCGCGGGAGCGTCGGGACTCGGCTTCGCAGTTGCGGTCTGCGTCGGCACGGTGGTGGCCGGCGCGGCGGCGGCAGCTTTTTGCTGCGCGGCCTGCCGTTGTTCTTGTTGCGCTTCGCGCTGGCGTTCTGCCTCTTCCTGCTTTTGCTGTTCCGCTTCCTGCTGTTCCTGTTGCTTCTGGAGAACAGCGGACGGCGCCGAAGGCAGATCCTTGGTTGCTGGTTGCGATTGCTGCGCGGAGGCCGACAAAGCGGCTAGCATCAGCGCTAAACCTATGTTGAAACCGATTCTCAATCCGAACCCTCTGTGTTCCTATTATATGCCGTCAACAGCGCTGCCTCTCTGCTTACGATGGTGCACGACCTTCTCTTCGCCGCCTAGTTGCTGAAGAAAAGTCTTCAAGTCGTGAGGCAACTCTGCCTCAAAGCGCAACTTCTTGCCGCTTTTGGGTTGCCGGAACTCCACTTCCGCGGCGTGAAGAAACTGGCGGCTTAGAGCCAGTGAGCCGGCTTTTCGCGGAGTTTTAATTTCGGCCGGAGCGCCGTAGAGCGTGTCGCCGACTATCGGGTGCCCAATCGACGACAGGTGCACGCGGATCTGGTGCGTGCGTCCCGTTTCGATCCTTACGCGAACTAGGGAGAACTTGCCGTAAGGCGACTCGAACTGGTGTAGGACTTCGTAGTGGGAGATGGCGTTTCGGCCTCCGGATCCACGGGTGGTCATGCGAGTACGGCGTTGCTCGTCGCGGCTGATCGGAGCCGAGATCGTCCCCTTCCCTTGCTTGAACCAGCCATGCGCCAACGCGAGGTATTGCTTGCTGACTTCGCGTCCGGAAAACTGCTGCGCCAGTTTGCGATGCGCAACGTCGTTCTTGGCGACAATGATCAAGCCGCTGGTATTGCGATCAAGGCGATGGACGATCCCGGGGCGAAGGTCGCCGCCAACCTCCGAGAGCGCCCGAAAACGGTGGAGCAGTGCGTTGACCAAAGTTCCGCGATTGCGGGCATCATCTGTGGCACCCGCCCCCGCATGCACCATCATTCCCGCAGGCTTGTTGACCACGGCGAGATCTTCGTCCTCGTAAACAATATCGAGCGGAATATCTTCGGCCGTCGCCCGCAGCGGAGCAGGCCTGGCTTCGCCGGTGATCAATATCTCCTCATCGCCGCGGAGCTTCAGCGATGCCTTGGCTGCGCGGCCGCCGATCAGGACCTTCTCTTCCCGAATCAATTGTTGAACCCGCGCACGGCTGACATCGGGGATTTGCGCTGTGAGGAACTGGTCGAGTCGCATGCCGGCGTGATCGGCCGAGACACGAAGGTGCTTGGAGTTGTTGGGCATCGGACTAGCTGAGGATAGCCTATTCGCCGATTTCTTCCAGCATGGCCTGCATCTCGCTCTGCGCGTGGCTGTTACCGGTGCGCGCGGCAGCAGTGATGCCTTGCATCAGGACTTGCTTGGCCTCGTCGGTGCGATCGGCTTTCGCCAGCGCCTGCGCCGCCATAAAGTACGCGTTCGAGTAGTCGGGATTAATCTTCCAGAGATTGCGAAACTCCGCCACCGCCGCATCGACATCGCCGTGGCTGGAATACTCCATGCCCAATCCGTAGCGTGCTAATTGATTGTTGGGATCTTGTGCAATGAGCTCTTTCAACATCTCGAGGCGGTTCATGGCGGAAAAGATTCTAGCAGCAGCGGCTCGTGCGATTTCCACATTCAGCGCGCGATGATTTTTTGTCCGCCGAAAAGCGGTAAGATTCCGGCATGCTGAAGTTATCGGCGCTGCTCGTCTTCATCTTGCTCTGTATGACATCTCAGGAGGTCCTGAGCAGGCCCGCCGTTGATGCGGAGAAACTTGCCGGTCGACAATACGCCGAGTTGTTGGCGAGGATGGACGAACCTCAATTATCCGATTACTCGGGCACTGCGCACCTGGAAACGTACCGCCTTATTTTCTCCGAAGCGCTTCGAGATGACGGCCCGATGCTCGTGCGAATTGAAATAAGTAAAGACGGTTCAAGCGTTGTCTGTTCGAAATGGCTGAACGAGAGAAGACACTTGAAAAGCAGGCGCTATACCCTTCCACCCGAGCAAACTCTGGAATTTTGGCAAGGCATTGGGCAATCCGGCTTTTGGGACCGAGCACAAGAGCCATTACACCCCGGTCTTGACGGCTCGAACTGGACGTTGGAAGGCTGGAAGAATGGTAAATACCACATTCTGGAAGAATGGAGCCCGGAACGTAGAGACTGGATGACGCGACTCGGAAAGCAGATGCTGTCGCTCGGTCACGCTCCGATTCGTCCTAGCGACTAGTCCCTTCCGCGATTGCTTTACGGTGCAACGGTAGTTTGGATTTGCTCATCGCCTTCCTGCACCATCCGGCGCATCGCCCATTCCACCGCGCCAGGCCACACCTGATAGAACTTCACCATTAGCCCGTTGCTCCAGGGAGCGACGACTTCGCGCTTCCCTTTCAGGTAACCATCGAGCGTGGCGTGCGCGACCACGTCGGGGGTCGGACCGCGGCGAATCGCGCCACCGAGGCGCTTGAGTTCGTGTCCGCGAACGACGTTCTTCGAAAAGTTGGTTGAGATGTATCCCGGGCAGACCGTCAGGACGTTCACGCCGGTGTCCTTCAGCTCGATGCGCGCGGCTTTGCCGATGGCGTTCAGCGCAAATTTGGTGGCGCTGTAGGCGCCTTTGTACGGAACGGGAATGTGACCGGCAACGCTCGAAATATTAATGATGGTCCCGGATCCCTGGCGGACGAAAACGGGCGTCACCACCTGCATTCCCGCAATGGCCCCGAACAGATTGGTGTCGAACATGGCGCGGCACTGCTCCATATCCATGGCGGCGATGGAATCGGAAAGGCCGTAGCCGGCGTTGTTGACCCAAATATCGACGTGTCCGAAATTGTGCATTGTGAGGCTGAGCAGGCGGTCGAGGTCTTCGCGGTTGCGGACGTCGCAGACAATGCCCAGTGTGCGATCGAGGTGGCCGATCCGCTGCCGGGCTTCTTCGGTGCGAACCTCGTCGCGCGAGCTCATCACGACCGACGCGCCTTCGTCGACAAACAATTTCGTGATTGCCTCGCCGATTCCCATCGAGGCGCCCGTGACCACGGCAACTTTGCCCGCAAGCTTCATAGGTCGCTTGTAGAAGGAACCACAGTAGAAAGTCAAGCGCGACTTGTGCACAACGCCCGTGTTGAATTTTCCATCCGATTAAACGTGTTCTGCTTCCGAATGGTTCTTCGCATGATCGCGCGACATTTGGAGTAGAATCGCATCCAACGTGGGTGAGGTCCCCTGCCTTTATGAATTTGCCCCGGACACTTGGCGAGCTTCGCCACAGTGAATTTTCCGAGTCCCGCCTGCGCACCCGCCGTGTCAAAGACGAGATGCGTGAGAACCTCATTGTGCGGTTGCGCGATGGAGGTGAGAACGTCTTCCCCGGAATCGTGGGTTACGAAGACACGGTGATTCCGCAGATCGTGAATGCGATTTTGTCGCGGCACAACTTCATCCTGCTTGGATTGCGCGGTCAGGCGAAGAGCCGCATCCTGCGCGCGCTCACAGGTCTGCTCGACGAGCAGATGCCGTACGTCGAGGGATGCGAGATTCACGACAATCCGTATGCTCCCATCTGCCGCCGGTGCCGCGAGATGCTGGCCAAGTGCGGCGATGCGACCCACATTGCATATCTCTCGCCGGAAGAGCGTTACGTGGAGAAGCTGGCCACCCCGGATGTCACCATTGCTGACTTAATTGGCGATATCGATCCCATCAAGGCCGCGAAAGGCGGGCATGAGCTTTCAAGTGAGCTGACGGTCCACTACGGGCTGCTGCCGCGCGCCAATCGCGGCATCTTCGCGATCAATGAATTGCCCGACCTCGCGGGCAAAATCCAGGTGGGCCTGTTCAACATCATGCAGGAAGGCGACGTGCAGATTAAGGGCTATCCGATTCGCCTGCCGCTTGATGTCGCGATGGTGTTCAGCGCCAATCCCGAGGACTACACTGCCCGCGGCAAGATCATCACGCCGCTGAAAGACCGCATTGGATCGGAGATTCGGACGCATTACCCGAGCACGGTCGATGAAGGCATCGCCATCACGGCACAGGAAGCGTGGGTGCAGCGCGACGGATTTTCGCTCCACGTTCCCAAGTATGTGGCCGAGGTGATCGAGCGGATTGCGTTCACGGCCCGCGAAGACAAGCGCGTGGACAAGCGCTCGGGCGTGAGCCAGCGCTTGCCGATCAGCGCCATGGAGAACGTGATCTCGAACGCCGAACGACGGGCGATCAGCAATGGTGAACACACGGTGGTTCCCCGTATCAGCGACATCTATGCCGCCATGCCGGCGATCACCGGCAAGCTCGAGCTCGAATACGAAGGCGAAATGAAGGGCGCCGACGTGGTAGGGCGCGAACTGATCCGAACAGCAGTTGCGGCCGCTTACGACCAGTATTTCCACGGCGAGAACATGCAGCAGATCATCCAGTGGTTCGATCTGGGCGGCACAATCCAGTTACAAGACACCGCATCGGCGAAAGAAGCTCTGGATACTCTCCAGACCATCCAGGGTTTGATGGAAAAGCTGAATGCACTGGAGGTGAAGGATAAAGCCCCGGCGGAAGTGCGGGTCTCAGCCGCGGAGTTCGTACTGGAAGGTCTCCACGCGCACAAGCGCATCGGTCGGAACGAAGAGCGCGTGTTCACCGCGGGTGAACGGCAGGCCCGCCGCGAGCCGGTAGAACGCGAGCGCCAGGAACGCTTCAGGGATGAAGGGCCATTCCGAAACAAAAGAGGGTTTAACTGAGCAGTAACCAGTGCCCAGCGACTTCTTTTTCTGGGTACTGAGTACTGGTTACTGGATACTGGCAATGAAACGCATCCGTTATTCAAAATACGTGCCCGATCCGGCGAGCGAGATGAGCATGGAGGACCTGCTCAACGCCTTGTCCGATTATCTGCTGCAGAGCGGGTTCCAGAATTCGTATGGCATGTATGACATGCGCGACATGGAGCAGACGCTTGAGGAGCTGAAGCGCGCGATCGAGCAGGCGCTTCTGAATGGCGAACTATTCGACGAGGAAATGCAGCAGCAGATCGAGCAGATGCAGATGGAAGGCAAGCTTGATGAGTTGATCGAGCAGATTATCCAGCGCATGCAGCAGGAAAATTACGTCTCGATCGATCAGCCGCCCGATCCCTCACAACAACAAGGTACCGGGGGGCAAGTCGGCGAAAACCAGCAGCAAGCGAAGTTCGAAATCACCGACAAATCGCTCGACTTTCTGGGCTTCAAGACGTTGCGTGACTTGCTCGGTTCGCTCGGCAAATCGAGTTTTGGACGCCACGATACCCGCGATCTAGCGACGGGTATTGAAGCCAGCGGCTCCTCGAAGACTTACGAGTTCGGCGACACACTGAATCTCGACATCACGGCCACATTGTCGAATGCCATTCAGCGTGAAGGACTCACGCTTCCGTTAAACATCGAGTATTCCGATTTGCAGGTGCACCAGTGTGAGTACCAATCGTCGTGCGCAACGGTGCTGATGCTTGACTGCTCGCACTCGATGATCCTGTATGGCGAGGATCGCTTCACTCCGGCAAAGAAGGTTGCGATGGCGCTGTCGCACTTGATTCGCACCCAATATCCGGGCGATTCGCTTTCGCTGATCCTGTTCCACGATTCGGCGGAGGAAATTCCGTTGTCGCAACTGGCGCGTGTGAAGGTCGGCCCCTACTACACGAATACGCGCGAGGGCCTGCGTCTGGCACAGCGCATCCTGAAGCAGCAGCGCAAAGACATGAAGCAGATCGTGATGATTACCGACGGCAAGCCTTCGGCTCTCACGCTCGAAGATGGGCGCATCTACAAAAACGCTTTCGGACTCGATCCGCTGGTTGTAAGCCAGACGTTAGAAGAAGTCTCGAAATGCAAGCGCGCTGGCGTAATGATCAACACCTTCATGCTTGCCTCGGATTACGGTCTCGTGCAGTTCGTACAGAAGGTAACGGAAATGTGCCGCGGCAAAGCGTACTTCACCACTCCGTACACTCTCGGGCAGTACCTGCTAATGGATTACATGTCGCGGAAAAGCAAAACCATTCATTGATGCTGTTACGCCAGCACGTAATATCCGTCCCGTCGCGCAACATGTAATTCCATATCGAACAGTTCCGAAAGAATCTCCGGGCGGAGAACTTCGTCTTTTGTGCCATCGCGGAAAATCCGCCCATTCTTGAGCAGCACCGCGCGCTCGATCTCCGGCACAATCTCGGAGAGATGATGCGTAACCAGGATGATTGTCTTCCCTGCCTGCGCGAGCTTGCGGAGCGTGTCTCGCAATTCTTGCAAACCTCGAACATCAAGGCTGTTACTCGGCTCGTCAAGGATCAGAGCCTCCGGATCGTGAACCAGCGCGCGTCCGATCAACAATCGGCAGGCCTCACCAGACGACACGTGTGTGATATCTCGTTCGGCTACATGCGTCACATTCAGGAGCCGCATGACTTCGACGGCCCTTTGCTCCATTTCCGGCGTGACGTGCAGGTGCGGCCAGATGCCGATGCTGCTGAAGAATCCCGAGAGCACCACTTCGCGCCCCGTGCTGTCGAGCGACGCCATCCGCCACAGATCAGGAGACACGATTCCGAGATGCGCGCGTAGTTCGCTGACGCTCCAGCGATCATGCCCCATGACTCGCGCCACGGTCGTTTCTGTCGCGATCGGATAGAGTTCGCGCGTGATCGTCTTCAGCAGCGTCGACTTGCCGGAACCATTTGGTCCTACGATGGCGACATGCTCTCCGGACGAGATAGTCAGATTGATATTGTCGAGCGTCACCTTCATGTCGCGCATAACGGTAACGTTGCGGAAGTCGATGAGGTTCACGTTTGACGAATATAAACGCTCTTGGAATCCAATCTTCAGTCTGGGATTGGCAATCTTAGATGATCAGCCCTTTACTGGCGTTCCCGGTCCGCCTGGAATCGATGATCCGCTCTGCTCTTTCTTCACTGCGGCTTCTGCGGCTTGGAAACCTATCTTCGAGTGAGTGCCATCGCAAAACGGCTTATTCACCGAGGCGCCGCAACGGCAGAGCGAAAATGCGGGTTTCCCGCTAAGATCGACGGGGGTTCCGTCGGGATTGATGAGCTCAATGCTGCCCTCGGGGGCTTCTACACGATAGGGGCCATTGGGCCGAATTGTGATTTTTACCTGCGCCATTCCATCCTCCACAAAACTGCAAACCAGTGTAAATGATGGAGCCGAAGCGGACACGCCGACTATTTCTTGAACACCACGTTCACCTCGAGCTTTTCGCCTTCGAGGTCTACAACGTTGCAGAAGGTGCGCTCGCCGCGACGGCTGAAATGCAGACCTACACGACTTCTACCGACACAAAGATTATGCAGGTGAAGGTGGTCGATCCACTCCGGCAACACCGGATTCACGATGTTCAATTCTTTCCGCGGCGCACTCGGCCGAATACCGAGTAGCGAAGAGAGAATCAGGAAGAACGAGCCGGAAGCCCACGCCTGCGGCGAACACGACACGGGATAATGCACGGGCAC
>Ga0335069_10002277_pt1 | contig 29701 bp, 29 predicted proteins | sample Lox_Sample_11_FD_206714 | JGI IMG/M metagenome (GOLD analysis project Ga0335069, IMG submission 206714) | Soil microbial communities from Loxahatchee National Wildlife Refuge, Florida, United States - Lox_Sample_1.1 | ecosystem: Environmental > Terrestrial > Soil > Wetlands | place: USA...
AGCGCCGCCCAGTTCTGCCCGCGAAACATGCTGCGCACGGCGGCCTTCGGCAGGTTGAACCCGGGCGAGCCGACGAGAAAGCCGTCGTATTCCGCGGCGAAGCGTGCGGCCGCCACCATCGTGTGCCGCCCCCCGTTGGAGCAGCCGCCGATATAAGAGCGTAGCGGTCCTTCGCCATACGCCTGCGCGATCACCGACTTGGCCATCGGCGTCAGCTTGCCGACGGCCTCGTAACCGTAATCGAGCCGGGCCTGCGGGTCGATGCCGAAGGTCGGGTTCTGCGCCGCCGAATGCCCGGCATCGGAACTGATGACGGCAAATCCCTTCAACAACGCACTGGTGAGTGGCCCGCCCCCGCTCGTGCTGCCGGTCGCCGTGACGACGTTGCCGTCGATTCCGCCATTGGCCTGGTAGAAGTAGCGGCCGTTCCAGGTGATCGGCAGCCGCATCTCGAAGCCGATCGCGTAATGCTGCCCGTCGATCGCTCCGGTCCGATTGTCCAGCGAACCCAGGAGCTGGCAGTGCGCCGGGACCGGCTTTCCGCCAAAGGCGAGAACGCCCGATGCGACCGGCGTCGAGGACACGAACTCGGCATTCGGGTAACTCAGGCTCGCGGCCAGCGCCGCGCAATCCATCTGCATCGGGATCTCGGGCCACGACATCGCCGGGTCGTCGGGATCCTGGGCGGCGGCGGCGGGCAGCGACAGGCACGCCATCAGCGCACCTGCCGCGGCCGCCGGTGCGCCGCGCAGCGCCGATCCGCAATCGGCACCGAACAGCCGACCCCACGAACGCTGCCGAAGTCCCTGCTGCGCCATCTGGATGCTCCTCGCTACGGCGTGAATCTTGAAGTTCTTGTCGGTGTTCTCGCCTCGCGGGACGACGCCCGACGGACGCGATCGCGCCGCCGTGCCGTGTTCGCGGGGACCGCCATGAAACGCCCGAGGGGCGCCGCTTGTCAATGTGCAGCGCGGGCTAAGGCCTGCTGCTCGAGACCGCGCCGATGCCCGACAAGGCGACGATGCAAGGCGGGTTCGGCTCGCGGCAGGCCCAGCCGCCGACGAGCTTCGTGCGGTTCGCGGTGGCGCCGGACGCTTGGCACGCGTCCTGGATGGACGCGCGGCCCGTCCCGGCGCCTCACGTGGCGGCCAGCGCCCCGAACGACACGACGCGGTTGCGCCCGCCGGCCTTGGCGGCATAGAGCGCGCGGTCCGCCGCGGCCACCGCGATCGGCCATGCATCGAGCGACCGGAAGGCCGGCGACACGCCGAAACTTGCCGTCAGTCGCAGCGTCGATCCATCGGGTGCCGGAAGCAAGACCTGCTCGATGCCGGCGCGCAGGCGCTCGGCAAGGTCGGTCGCGGTCTCCTCGTCGACGCCGGCGCAGCCCACCAGGAACTCCTCGCCGCCGATCCGGGCGACGAAATCGTTGCCGCGAACGCTCGCCGCGAGTCGATCCGCCACCGCGCGCAGGGCCTGGTCGCCGGTCGCGTGACCCCACGTGTCGTTGATGCGCTTGAAGTGGTCGAGGTCGGCCTGGACCAGCACGAGCGCCTCGGGGTCACGCCGGCCGAAGTGACGCCTGGCAACCTCGTCGAGTCCATTGCGATTGAGCGCTCGCGTCATCGGATCGCGCGCGGCCAGCTCGGCGAGCTGGCCCGTCAGCTGCACGAAGACCATCCAGATCAGGATCAGTGCCAGCATCACCGCGGCCACCGAGGCATAGGCGTAGAAGACCTGCGCGTAGAGGCCGCCGAATATCGCTGCGACGCCGGTGACGGCGATGACGTAGACGCGGCCGAGCGTAAGCAGCGCCAGGCCGGACATGAGCGAAGACAGGATCAGCAGGGGGGCGCGCTGCTCGCTCGGCTGCCGCGTCAGCTGCTCGCCTGCAGCGAAGGAGATGGCGCCGTAGAGCATCGCCAGCACCGCATTGAGCAGCACGTGGCGCCCGACCGGGCCGTACGCGCGAATCGCGGCGAGATCGAGCAGCGCATAGCCCACGGCGAGGGCGACAAGGCGCCGCGGAGCCGGCACCGGGTGCGCAAAGAAGCGTCGCAGGCCGACGACGAAAAGCAGGGCCGCGCCGATCATCGCCGCATCCGGCAGGATCGCGATCGGGCCCTGGGCCTCGACGCCGTAGAGCAGGCGGCACGTGTAGGAAATCCCGAACAGGATGCTGCCGGTGCCCCATTCGCGAAGGCCGCGACCGGCCGGCATCCGCCGGCCGATCAGGTAGATGACCAGCCCGGAGCCGACCAGGTGCAGGGCGAGAACCGCGATGACGGTCGGTGCGTGCATGGGGGCGCTAGCGGCGTGTCGCGGATGCTATCGCGTCGGCGCGCGCGGCGGGCAAGGGACATTTCGCGCGCCGGCCGGCGTCCGGCGCGGCCCGACGGACGCATGTCCGACCGTTCGATCGCGAAAGCACCGATGAAAACGCGCGGCTTTCCAACGCGAGGCTTCGGACCGCCAGCTGGGGCAATTTACCAATCCATCGCGATGCCGCATCATCGTTCGTCCGCAGGGGTGCGGACCTGTCGGGGGGAGCACGCGTGGCGATTCGACCCTTTTCCGCGGCGCGTGCGCTGCGGTCGCTGTTCCTGGTTTCGGCCCTGGTCCAGGCGGGCATCGCCGCACAGGCCGACGAAATCCACGTCGTCAGTTCCGGCGGCTTCGCCGAGGCCTACAGGCAGCTCGCGCCGGGTTTCGAGGCGATGTCCGGGCACAAGCTCGTGTCGGCCTGGGGGCCGTCGATGGGCTCGACGCCGCAGGCGATCCCGAACCGCTTGCAGCGCGGCGAACCCATCGATGTCGTGATCATGGTCGCGGATTCGCTCGACGACCTCGTCGCGCGGGGTCGCGTGAGCGGCGCCACGCTGCTCGCCCGTTCCCGGATCGGGATGGCCGTGAAGGCGGGCAGCGCGAAGCCGGACATTTCCACCGTGGAGGCGCTGCGCTCCACGTTGCTGTCGGCCCGTTCGATCGCCTATTCCGACAGCGCCAGCGGCGTGTTCCTGTCCACCGTGCTTTTCCGTCGCCTGGGCATCGAGGCGCAGGTCAAGGACAAGGCGACGATGGTGCCGGCGGAGCCGGTCGGGCAGGTGGTCGCCCGCGGCGACGCGGACATCGGCTTCCAGCAGATCAGCGAACTGCTCCCGGTGGCGGGCATCGAGATCGTCGGGCCGCTGCCGGACGACGCCCAGCAGGTCACCGCATTCTCGGCGGGCATCGTTTCCGGCAGCGCCCATCAGGAGGCGGCACGTGCCCTGGTCGACTACCTCTCGTCCGCGTCCGCTGCAGGCATCATTCGCCGGACGGGCCTCGATCCGGCCCGCGAACCCGCGAAATAGAAATCGCGGGTGCCACCCTGAAACCCCGGAGCGCAAGCGAACGTGGCACGCCCCGCCGAATTGACGGTCCTCCTCGTCGACGATCATGCCGTCGTGCGCCAGGGTCACCTGCGCCTGCTGGAGCAGGCCGGTGGGATCCGCGTCGTCGGCGAGGCCGCCAACGCGGCCGAGGCCTACCGCGCCTATCGCGAGACGCGCCCCGACGTCGCGGTCGTCGACGTCTCGCTTCCGGGCGTCAGCGGCATCGAGTTGACGCGCCGGATCGTCGCCCATGATGCCGCCGCGAAGGTCCTGGTCTTCACGATGCACGAGGATCCGATCTTCGTCACGCGCTCGCTGGAAGCCGGCGCCCGCGGCTACCTGCCGAAATCGTGTCTGCCGGCTGAATTCGTCGATGCGCTTCGAACCGTCGGCCGCGGCGACTTTTTCGTCGACCGCGCCGTGGCGCAGCGCCTCGCGCTGCAGCCCTCGCGCAGCGTGGCGGGCGGAGCGGCGGCGGACGGCGGCCTGCCGCTGAGCTCGAAGGAGTTCGAGGTCTTCCGCCTGCTCGCGTCGGGGACGAGCCTCGCCGCCATCGCGACGGCGTTGAACCTGTCGCCCAAGACGGTCGCCAACTACCAGTCCAGCATCCGGCAGAAGCTCGGCGCCGAGAACGCCGCCCAGCTGCTGCGGATCGCGCTGACGAGAGGGCTGCTTCCGCTCGACGGGCCGGGGACCGCGTGAGTCGGCTGCGACGCGACGCTCATTCGGAGCCTGGTTGCCCGCCGCCTTCCTCGTCTCGGCGCAGGACCTGCAGTTCACGGCGCTCGATCTCCAGATAGGCGAAGTGGACGTTGCTCGGCTGGCGCTCGCGATAACCGAGCCAACCGGCGAACGATTCGACCTGGACGCTCGACTCCGCTTGTTGCAGGTCGATGCCGTCGCGATACGCGGCCAGCGTTTCGCTCTCGAGCGCGGCAAGGTAGCGGTCGACCTCGCCCAGCCGGGCGGGCGCCGCCGGCGGGCCGTGCGCCGGGACGACGAGAGACGGATGGATGGCCTCGAGGCGGCCGAGCGCGGCGCGCCACGCGGCGGTGCGCGCTGCGCGGATATCGGGGACCACGTCGAAATCGGCGAGGCCTCCGCTGAACAGGACGCCGCTGGCGACGTCGAGGACGGCGATCGCGCCCGGCTGCTCCGTCCATCCGAAATACAGCAGGTCGACCGTCCGCCCGCCGAGTTCGAGGCGGCGCGAGGTGTCGACAAGCCAGGACGGGCGCGAGGGCCGGATCGCGCGAAGGGCGCTGTCACCGGTGCGTTCGATCGTCGCGCCGATACATGCGGCGCAGTTCCGGACCATGAAGGCATCGGTCTCGCGATGCGCGATCACCGGGATGCCACGAGCCGCAAGCGCGCCGTTGCCGAGCACGGCGTCCGGCGTCGCCTGCGTGTCGATCGCGGCGACGATCGGCAACGGCGTGAGTCGGGCCGTCGCCGCGATCAGCGCCTCGGCGTCCTGCGTGCTGGCGCCGGTGTTGACCATCACGACGCCGAACCGGCCGACCAGGATTCCGCGATTGGCGATGCGCCCGCGGTTGGCCGCGCTTGCCGCTTCGACCGCGCCCCGCTGCACGTAGACGCCCGGGGCGAGGCGCTCGAGGCGCGCATCGCCGCCGGCCGCGCCCGCATCGAACGCGATCGCGAGCGGCGCGATCGCGACGGCCGCACGACGTGCCGATTGCGCAATCATGTCGGCCGCCGCGATGGCGGCGCGCATGGCGCGTGCGCAGCAGAGGGCGCGCGCGCAGCGGACAACGACATGGAGGAGCGAGCGTGGAGGTGAATTCATGAAGGCGGGCGTGGCCTTGGCGCTGGGCCTCGTCGTGGCGCCGGCGGTGATGGCGGACGAATTTCCGACGTCCGACCGCGTCGAATATGTCCTCGAATGCATGTACCGGCACGGCGGCGCGCAGGCGCTGCTGTACAAATGTTCGTGCGCGATCGACAACATCGCGAAGCAGTACAGCTACGACGACTACGTCGCCGCGTCGACGACGACGCGTTCCCAGGGCCTTCCGGCCGACCAGGGAGGCGTCTTCCGCGACGATGCCGGCAACCGGCAGATCGCCACGAAGTATCGCAAGGTCCAGGACGACGCGCTGCGCGCGTGCGGCGTCGTGACCAGATAGCGCCGGGTTCCGCCGCGCGTCAGCTGCCGCCGACCGCGCCGGGCCGGATGCCGATCGAGGCCTGGAACTTCGCCGCGTCGCTGTCGACGATCTCGGCTTTCAGGTCGCCGGCGGTGTGCGGCACGAAGTAGAAGCGGAAGTTCGGATTCTCGCTGATCGTGAAGTCGAGGTCGGCGTTGAGGATCGGGACGCCGGCGTACGTGACGGCGAGCGTGCGCACGAATCGCGGCGCGGCATACAGGTGCGTGACCTGGTCCATCACGAGCCCTGACCGGTTCGGGTGGCTGATCATCAGTTGCGCCAGGTTGGGTTCGTCCAGTCTCACTTCGCCCTCGGTGCGCAGGCGCATCCTTCCGAGTCGCGCCAGCGCCTGCGCTTCGTCCTTGCCCGCCGGGGCCGAGCATCCGCCGGCCGCCTTGATGAAGTGCGTCGCCATGTACAACCTGCCATCGCTCGTCTCGGCGATCGCGCGCACGTTCGTGTAGTCCTCGATGCGGACACGGGTCTCGATGTCGGCGCGCCCGCTGTCCGGCGTCAGCGTGAACACGGCGCCCATCGGGGAGGGGTTGTTGTCGATGACGACGTAGAGCTTGCGCACGTACGTGGTCGGCATCTGCGGCGGCGCGACATGGATCGACAGCGGGACGACGGCCGCATCCTCGGCGCGGCTCGGGAGATCGAGCGCGACGACGCGGCCGGCATCCTCCTCGATCGGGCGGCCGTCGAAGAGCGACTGGCGCAACTTCTCCCACTTGCCGCCGGTTTCCTCCGCGGCGGCGGCCGGCCGCGCGATCCCGCTCCAGGCGGCTCCCGTTGCCGCGACGCCGAGCGCGACGCGAGCCGCGAATCTCCTGCGCTGCCTGTCGATCATCTCCATGCCTCCGGCCATCGGGAATCGGCGATCAGTCTTCCCATTCCAGCTCGGCGAATGCCGCCGTCACGTTGCGTCGATGATAACCCTCGAAAAGCAGCCAGCGGCCGCGCTCCTGCGTCGCGACCTCGTCGGTGGCCTGGGCCAGCGTGCGGTGCGCGCGCAGCGCGGCGCGGGTGCCGTCGAGCAGCGCCGACAGGTAGCGTTGCTGCGCCGCGAGCGCGGTGCGCCAGTCGGCGTCCGGCGGTCCGTGGCCCGGCACGACGCGATCCGGGGCGAGGCGTTCGAGCTCGGCGCCGGCAGCGGCCCACCCGCGCAGGCTTCCATCGAGCGCCGGTATGCGCCCGACAAACAGCAGGTCGCCGGCGAACAGCGTGCCGCTGCCCGGGTCGAAGACCGTGAGATCGTTGTCGGTATGCGCCGTGGGCCATGCACGCAGTTCGATCTCGCGATCGCCGAGGTCGAGGCGAACCGAGTCGCTCACGCTGCGCGTCGGCGGGATGATCGCCGCGGACTCCCCGGCCGCCCCGAGGTCGCGGCGGGCCGCGCGAAGGTAGGCCTGTTCCCTCGCCGCAAGTGCGGCGGCGAGGTGGGCGTGCCCGATGAACTGCGGATGGTCCGGCGCGAACGCGGCGTTTCCCAGCACGTGATCCGGATGCATGTGCGTGTTGATCACGTAGCAGATCGGCGTCGCGGTTATCGCGCGGATCGCGGTGCGCAGCCGCTCGCCGACCTGCAGCGAGCCTCCGGTGTCGATGACCGCGGTGCAGCGGGAGCCGACGATGAAGCCGTTGTTGGCGATGTCGCCGGCATTCAGCGGGTTCGAGTCTTCCTGGCGCCCGACGTGGACGTAGACGCCCGGCGCGAGCCGGGCCACCGGAAGGGCGCTGCCCGGCGCGTCGTCCGGCGGGCCGTCGCGGAGGCGCGGTTCGACGCGCACGCTGCTGCACGCGGTGACGAGCCAGGCCGCGGTCGCGACGGCCGCGACGATCCACGCGGTGAGGTCACGAGCGCGCTTTCGCGCATGCTGCGACGCAGCGTCCGGCGCTGCATTGCAGCGTGGCGACGGGAGGCGTCGGTCTGTCATCCGAGCGGCGATGCGGCGCGTTAGGGCCGTCAGTCGTACTTGATGTAGCGGAAGCGCGCGTCGTCGCGCGGCGTGCCCTCCAGGGGGCCGCCGTCGAGGCCGGGCTGCCATTGCACGACGTCCTCGATCTTGCGCGCAAGCGCGAAATCCTTGTCGGTGATGCCGCGTGCGGAATGCGTGGCGAGCTTCACGATGACGAACGCATAGGAGACCGTGAGGTCCGGGTGGTGCCAAGCCGCTTCCGCCAGGTGACCGATCGTATTGACGACCATGAGGGTCCCTTTCCATCCCTCGGTGCGGTACTTGCGCCGCAGCCAGCCGTCCTCATAGAACCAGTGCGGCAGCTCGGTGCCGATGCGCTCGTTGATTTCGGCATCGCTATAGGTGCGTTCGCTGCGCAGGTTCATCGTTTGTCTCCGATTATGAATCGACGTGCATGTGGAGATTCGATCCGCGGTTCATTATGCATGCCGTTTCCTATGCTGCCATCGAGTGGTGCATGCAGCGGGCGACAAGCAAAACAATTTGTGCACGAGGGACAATGAGGGTATTGTCAACGCGAAATTGATTGCGGTAGTTTTACGCCAATTGACAACAAGGCATCAAGTCGCGAACGCATCGAGTCGCGAAGGCGCCGAAGCAAGAAGACAGCGAAGCAAAGAGACAGCAACGGTCCGCAACGTGGCGTCGGTGAATCCGGCCATAGAAGAAGACCGCGGGTCGGCAGAGACATGGAGACGACGGGAGCCAACGCAGCGCTCGTCGAAAAAGTTTTCGGAACTGACGGTCGAGATCCACTTCGTCGCTCGGTCGCAGTACGGAGGTTCGCAAGGGTTCCATCTCGGGCCTGAGCGACAAACTTAAGGAGACGCTAACAATGTACAGGGGAGTGCTTCGATTCATCGTCGGATCGGCAGCGGCGACCATCGCCGCGTCGGCCCTCGCGAACAGCGATGTCGCGAAGCTGACCGCCGACCCGAACAACTGGGCGATGCAGGCCGGCGATTTCTACAACCAGCGCCACAGCAAGCTCACCCAGATCAACAAGGACAACGTCGGCAAGATGCAGGTCGCGTGGACGTTCTCCACCGGCGTGCTGCGCGGACACGAAGGCGGCCCGCTGGTCATCGGCGACACGCTGTACGTGCACTCGGCCTTCCCGAACAAGGTCTTCGCGATCGATCTCGAGACGCAGCAGATCAAGTGGAAGTACGAGCCGAAGCAGGATCCGACGGTCATTCCGGTGATGTGCTGCGACACGGTCAACCGCGGACTGGCCTATGCGGAAGGCAAGGTGTTCCTGCAGCAGGCGGACACGACGCTCGTCGCACTCGACTCCAAGACCGGCAAGGTCCTGTGGTCGGTCAAGAACGGCGATCCGAAACTCGGCCAGACGAACACGAATGCGCCGCACGTCTTCAAGGACAAGGTCATCACCGGTATTTCCGGCGGCGAGTTCGGCGTGCGCGGTTTCATCGCGGCCTACAACATCAACGACGGCAAGCTGGCTTGGAAGGGCTACAGCATGGGGCCCGACTCCGACATGCTGATGGATCCCAATTCGTCGATGACGTACGCTGACGGCAAGATGGTCCCCGTCGGGGCCGACTCGTCGCTCAAGACCTGGCAGGGCGACCAGTGGAAGATCGGGGGCGGCTCCACCTGGGGCTGGTACTCGTACGATCCGGCGCTGAACCTGATGTACTACGGGTCGGGCAACCCGTCGACATGGAACCCGTCTCAGCGTCCTGGCGACAACAAGTGGTCCATGTCGATCTGGGCCCGCGACGTCGACACCGGCAAGGTGAAGTGGGTCTACCAGATGACGCCGCACGACGAGTGGGACTACGACGGCATCAACGAGATGGTGCTGGCCGACATCCCGGTCCACGGCAAGCCGACGAAGGCGCTGGTGCACTTCGACCGCAACGGCCTCGGCTACACGCTCGATCGCGTCACCGGCCAGTTGCTGGTCGCCGAGAAGTACGACCCGGCCACCAACTGGACCGACGGCGTCGACATGAAGACCGGCCGTCCGCACGTGGTCGACAAGTACTCGACGAACCACAACGGACCTGACGTCAACAGCAAGGGCATCTGCCCGGCCGCGCTCGGCAGCAAGGACCAGCAGCCGTCGTCGTTCGATCCGCAGACCGGCCTGTTCTATGTCCCGACGAACCACGTCTGCATGGACTACGAGCCGTTCAAGGTCGAGTACACCGCGGGCCAGCCGTATGTCGGCGCCACCCTGTCGATGTTCCCGGCCCCGACGACCTCCGTCAACAACATGCAGGGCAGCATGGGTGCGCTGACCGCGTGGGATGCCGGCAGCGGCAAGATCGTCAAGTCCAACGCCGAGCGCTTCTCCGTCTGGAGCGGCGTGCTGACCACGGATGGCGGGATCAGCTGCTACGGCACGCTCGAGGGCTACCTGAAGTGCGTCGACGCCAAGGACGTGACCAAGGTGCTCTACAAGTTCAAGACGCCGTCGGGCATCATCGGCAACGTCAACACCTGGACGTACAAGGGCAAGCAGTACATCGGCGTGCTGTCCGGCATCGGCGGCTGGGCCGGCATCGGGATGGCGGCCGGCCTCGAGAAGGACACGGACGGTCTGGGCGCCGTGGGCGGTTATCGCGACCTGCAGAAGTTCACCGAGCTCGGTGGGCAGCTGACGGTCTTCGCGCTGCCGAACTAAGAAGGGTCTCCTCGAAGGGCAGTTGTTCTGCATGGACGCGCGGGCGGCAGCCACTGCCCGCGCGTTTTTTTTGCGGGTGCTGGCGACAGCCCGCTTCGATGAGCGGAGCCAGGATGTCGCGAGCGCCCACGATGGCGCGCCTTCCACGGCACGGTGAACGATGGACGACAGGATCTTCATTCAGGGCTTGCGCCTCGACGCGATGGTCGGCATTTACCTGCACGAGCGCACGTCGACCAACCCGGTCGACATCGACCTGGAGTTCGGGGTTCCCGGCGCCGGCGTCTACGAGTCCGGGGACCTCGTCGACACGATCGACTACGGCGCCGTGGCGTCTCGCCTGAAGGAGGAGCTCGCAGGGCGCCGCTTCGGGCTGCTGGAGGAGATGTCGCAACGCATCGCGGACATCCTGCTCGGCGAGTTCGGCGCACCGTGGGTCCGCGTCTCGATCGTGAAGCTCGGGATCCTGAAGGATGTGGCGCGGGTTGGCGTGTCGATCGAGCGCCGCGCCGCAGGTGTGGCGTCGCCGCGTCACGACCTGCCTCGGCCCGCCGTGTTCGGTGACGCCTACGTCCCTGATCCGGCCGTCGCCTGGCGCGAAGCCAATCACCGGGCGATTTCCGCGGGCTATGCGGTGCACGCCGGCGGGGGGCGCGGCGTTACGGATGCATAATCCGCGGCCGCCGGCGCAGCGGGAGTTCGCCCAGGCTGGCCTTGGAATCGTCGTCGTGATGAAAACTGTGAGGACTTGATGAACAAAGGGTACTTGGCGATCGCCATTGCGCTGGCTGCGTTGTCGACCTCGGCGGCTCGTGCCGATGACACGCCCTACAAGGTCGTCAACGGCAACCAGGTCGACGCCAAGACGCTGCAGGGATGGCGCACGTGGAGGCAGATGGCCTGCGAGCGCTGCCACGGGGCGAACCAGGAGGGTCTCGTCGGTCCGTCGCTCGTCGACGACCTGAAGACGATGTCGCGCGCGGACTTCGACAAGTGCGTTCTCGAGGGCCGCGTCGACAAGGGCATGCCTAATTTCGGGACGTCGAAGACGGTGACCGACAACCTCGACGGCCTCTACGCGTTCCTGAAGGGGCGGTCCGACGGCGCCATCAAGACCGGGCGTCTCGAGGCGATGCCATGAGGATTTTTCCCGCTCTCGTCGCCTGCGCGTTCGCCGCCGGGTTCGCGGGCATCGCCGAGGCGCAGATGGCGAAGCCGGGTGCCGACGGCGTGCTGCGGGTTTGCGCGGATCCGAACAGCCCTCCGCTGTCGATGAAGCAGGGCGACGGCTTCGAGAATCGCATCGCCGAGTTGCTGGCCGAGGATCTCGGACTGAAGCTCGAATACACGTGGTTCCCGCAGCGCATGGGCTTCATCCGCCATACGCTGCGCGCCGTCGAGCCGAATTCCGATCGTTTCAAGTGCGACATCGTGATGGGCGTGCCGATCGGCTACGACCTGGCGGCGACGACGCGGCCGTACTACCGCTCGACGTGGGCGATGGTCACGATGAAGGGCAAGGGCCTCGACGGCGTTCGCACGCCCGATGACCTGCTCCAGTTACCGAAGGACGTTCTCGATCACCTGCGGTTCGGGCTGATCGCGCGGTCGCCTCCGACCGATTGGCTGCTCAAGAACAAGCTGTTCGACCAGGCGACCCCGTACCTGCCGCAGTCGGGCGATCCGGACGCCTACCCCGGCGAGATTATCGAGAAGGAACTCGCGGCGGGCCATATCGACGTCGCGATCGTCTGGGGCCCGATCGCTGGCTATTTCGCGAAGCGTGCCGGACCCAATGCGATCCTGGTGCCGTTCCCGGCGGGTGGCGATATTCGCTACGACTTCGAGATCGCGATGGGCGTGCGGCAGGGCGACAAGGAATGGCTTGGGCGGATCGATCATTTCATCGAGACGCACCAGAAGCAGATCGACGCCGTGCTCGCGACGTACAACGTGCCGTTGCTCGGCACCGACGGCAAGCTGATGGCCGTCGTCAGCCAGGCGGCGAAACCGTAGTTCCAGGCCGATGACGATACGTTTCCGGGCGGCCGCAGGCGTCGCGATGCGGGTTGCCTGCGCGTTGGCAGCCTTGCCGGTCGTTGCGGCTTCGGGCGACGAGGCGGCCCCGCCCCCGACTCAGTCGGAGTCGAAAGTCGAGCAGCCGATCTCGCAGGCCGAGAGGCTGCTCTTCATGAGCAATCACATGGAGCGCGTCGCGCCGCGGCGGCGGCTGCATTACGCCTTCCGACGGGACGGCTCACTCGAGCCAGCGTTGACGGATACCGTCGATGTCGACGTGCTGGCTGCGGATGGCGCAACCGGCCGGAGCGTGAAGGTGCGCTTCCTGTCGAAGGGCCCGGGATCGGCGTCGCCGTCGCTGCCGCACGTCGAAGGCAATCCGGCGCTGCTCCTCTACCTCGAGCGCGAAATCCGCGAGATGGCGCGGCTGACGGGCGGGCGCCCGGAGTACTTCCAGCGCCGGATCCGAAACGCCCTCGCGGAGCATGCGCAGATCAGCGAGGCCACGGTGACCCTCGCGGGCCACCGCATCGCGGCCCGTCGGATCGAGATCGCCCCCTACGTCGACGATCCGAACCGCTCGCGGTTCGAGAAGTTCGCGCGTCGCTCCTACGTCTTTACGCTGAGCGACGACGTGCCGGGCGTGCTCTACAGCATCGAGACGCGGCTTCCGGCAACCGAAGACGCCGGCAAGGCCGGTGCGATGCTTCTCGACGAGAAGATGGACTTCCGCGGCGAGCAGCGCGTCGACTGACGTTTCCGCCCGGCTTGTTGGGCTGAGACCCTCTCCCCCACCCCTCTCCCGCTCCGCGGGCGAGGGGAGCCTCGGTGTCGAAACTCTAGACGTTGTCACCACGGCTGACGCCGTAACTCCCCTCGCCCGCGCAGCGGGAGAGGGGTGGGGGAGAGGGTCTCAGCCCATCCAGCACCAGGAACGTAGCCGCCCAGGTTGCCAACGCCCCGCCGCCGCCTCCGCTACGACTCGCCCCAGTGCAGCAGTTCGCCCTGGCCGCCGAAGCCGGCATCGCCGACCCAACGCGCCGCGCGCGCATCCGCGCGCGTCAACCGCCCGAACTTCGAAGCCGGCACCGTCCGCGCCCAAGCGCGCTGCAGCAGGACGAGAAAGCCGAGCCGATGCGTTCCGCAATCCTGGAACGTCGGCGCCGGCTGCGGTCGCGGACCGAGCGCCAGGATCGTGCCGCGGCGCATTGCATAGCCGGCGTGTGCGCCGACCCGGCCCAGCACCGCGACCGTGCCGCCACCCATCCGCGAGGCCGCGAAGTCGCCGCAGTCGCCTTCGACGAGGATCAAGCCGCGCCGCATGTGGTCGCCGGCGCGATCGCCGGCCGATCCGCGGACCCAGACCGTGCCGCCATTCATCCCCGCGTGCTCGCCGGGCAGCGCGCCGCCGATGAAATCGCCGCAGTGGCCTTCGACTTCGATCAAGGCGCCGCTCGAGGCCGCGCCGCAGTAGGGACCACAATCGGCGCTGACGGAGACGCGACCCCCGGTGGCGCCGAGGCCGACATAGGCGCCCGCAGGCCCTTCGACACGCAGCAGCCCGCGCGACATGCCGGCCCCGATCCGGTCGCACCGATCGTCCAGCGTGTGGATGACCAGCGTGTCGCCCGGTTCGCCGCGGACGTCGAACAGCTCTGCCAGCGCCACCTGTCGGCGGCCGACCGCGAGAGCGATCCTCTCGATGTCGCTGCGCGCCTTGCCCGCGAGCGCCTCCGGGATCAGCCCGGACAGGTCCAGGCGCAAAGTCGCCGCGGCACGCTGCCGCAACTCCAGGTGGCCAGGCGCGTTCATCCGAGCAACTCGCGCAGTCGGTAATGGAAGGGACCGAGCTTCCCGCCGTAGTTGCCGGCGGAAATCCGCCGCACGCCCGCGGCGGCACCGAGACGGCAGACGGCCTGCAGCCCGGCGCGCATCGCGCCGCGGATCTCGCCGTCGGTCAGCCCGTCGATCACGATCTCCAGGACGCAGTCGACGCCGGCGTCGAGCGCGGTGTCGACGACGCCGCGAAGCGTCGGGCAGAACGCGTGGTTCGTCGATGCCGACAAGGCCTTGTACTTGGAGCCGACCTTCGATCCGGAACGCACGACACCGCCGGGAAACGGCATGACCACGCCCGACAGCCCGCGCATCGCCGCGATCGCGGCCTCGGCGGCGCGCAGCGCCTCGTCCTGGCCGGCGGCCAGGATCAGGAAATTGCCGCCGCCGATCGCCTTCGTCACCCGCGTCGCTTCCTCCGCGATGAATTCGCCGTCCATGACGGGGACGCGCCAGTAGCGCCGTCCGTCGATGAGCTTCGAGACCTGGTGGCCGTCGCCGAAATAGCGCAGCTGCTTGCCGAGGGGCAGCTTTTCGCCGTCGTCGAGCCCGGCGTAGACGGCGCTCGACGGCGACGTCAGGATGCACTGGCCGACGCGGCGCTCGAGTTGCTTCGCCAGTTCCTTCGTCGAGACCGCGAACAGCAGCACGCTCACGCCCGGCCGCCCGTCCGGCGTTTCGTGCGGGGCGAGCTCGCGTTCGATCCCGGCCTCGCAGCCGCAGCCGATCACCGACGTCGCGAAACCGGTCGCCGCCGCGGCCGCGTTCCGCGCCCATTCGAGATTGCGCGCGGTGACGACGATGCGCGTCGCCTTCATCCCGAAGGCCTCCGCGAACGTGTCGTCGATCGCGACGCCGTTGACGATCATGCCGCGGCTCCGGGGCGGCAGCAGCGGTGGACGACGAGCCGCGCGCCGTTGCCGCACTCGCAGGCCTCGTCATCGCTGATCCGGAAGCTTTCCAGGCGCATCGTGAGGAAGCGTTCGAAATAGGGGCGCAACGACCCTTCGATTGCGGCGCGGTCGAAGGCCGGCTTCACGACATGCGTGTCGCCGGTCGTGATCTCGACGATCTTCCCGTCGCGGACGACGAGGCGCCCGCCCTTGAAGACGAGTTGCGGTTTCTCGAACATGCGCTCCCGATCCGGGTCGTCGCGATAGACGACGACGTCCGCCGAGGCGCCCGCGCCGAGGTGCCCGCGGTCCGCGAGGCCCAGCGTGCGGGCCGGCGCCGCGCGCGTCATGATCGCGATCTCGTAGAGCGAGTACTCGCGGGTCAGCGATCCGAGCGTCGAGGCGGCCCGCGCATCCGGGTCGATGCGCTCCAGCATCTCGTTGCGGAAGGCGCGGTCCATCAGCAGGCGGATCAGGTGCGGGTAGGTCGTGAACGGGGCGCCGTTGGGGTGGTCCGTCGTCAGGAATACCCGCCACGGGTCGCGCACCAGAAGGAAGATCTCCAGTCCGATGGCCCACTGCAGCGCGTTGACGAAGCTGCGGTCGCGGTAGCGGAACGGCACGACGCCGCAACCGGCGTCGCACTCGATGTCCATCACGACGCTCTTGTTCGGGCGGCCGAGGCCCGCATTGCGCCACTGCGACATGCTGTCGCCCGACATCGTGACGGTCTGCCCGAACATGATCTGGCCGACGTCGCAGCTCGCGTTCGGATGCGTGTTGATCGCCTCCGCGATCCGCGCCGCTGCCGACGAGAACTTGCGGTCGCCTTCCGCGCCGTAGCTGTGGAACTGGATGTGCGTCAAATGGATCGGCAGGCCGTCGGCGGCCTCGATCGTCGCCAGTGTCGAGTCGACGTTCCCTGGGATGCCGAGGTTGCTGCCGTGCACGTGCAGCGCGTGCGGCACCTGCAGTTCATGGACGGCGCGTGTCAGCGCCTGCAGCACGCGCCTCGGCGTCACGCCGTAGTGGGTGTGCTTCTCGTCGACGTCGAGGCGCCGCTGGTTGAACTTGAACGCGCTGATGCCGCCGGGGTTGACGACCTTGATCGCGATCGCCTGCGACGCGTCCAGCGTCCAGGCCACGTAGTCGTTGATCTTCTCCTGCGGCTCGCCGGCCGCGAGCATGCGCAGCAGGAAATCGTCGTTGCCGAGCAGCGCGTACGCGCCTTTGTCGACGATCGGCGTGTCGCCCATCTCCAGGTGCGTCTGGCGCGCGTTGACCGGCAGCATCGCCGGCTCGAAGCACATCGTGTAGCCCATCTCCGCATAGCGGTAGCCGGTCGCCAGCGTGCTGGGAGCCGCGCGGCCGCAACAGGCCCGCAGCATCTCGTCGCGGGCGTAGGCGCTCGTGCGGTGGTCCTCCGGAAGCAGCAGGCGGGCGAGGTTGACCTTGCCGCCGCCGATGTGCGTGTGCATGTCGATCGCGCCGGCCATGACGACCGCGCCGCCGACGTCGATCGTCCGCCCGCCGGCGCCCGGACCCGGATCCGCGACGATCCGGCCGTCATCGAAGCAGACGTCGCGGACGACCCCGTCGATTCCGTTCGCCGGGTCGAACACGCGTCCGCCGGCAAGCCGCGTCAGCATCGCGGGCCTCCGTTCGCCGTGCCGTCAGATCCGCTGTCGGATGCCATCGAGGACCTCCGCGGCGCGCGGCAATGAACTGGGGCGGCAGGCCGCGAGCCGCAGCGTGACGACCTTGTCGACGCGGACGAGGTGTCCCGCGTGGTCGATGCCCGGCGTTCCCACCGGGATCGCCACGTCGCAGTCCGCCGCGGCAACCTGGTCGTGGCTGCCGATCATGATGGTCGGCAGCGCCGTCTTCGGGGGCGCCTGGACGCCCAGCGTTGCGATCCACAGCAGGGCATCGACCTCGCCGCCCTGCAGCATGCGGCGGCCGTCGTGAAGCCAGGGTTCGAACCGCGGCTTGCCGCTGGCGAAGCTCGTGCGGAACGGCAGCCCCGTCTGCCACAGCGAGACGGCGTCCGCCGTGAAGTCGCCGTCGGTGCCCCCCAAGGGCAGTGCGGCGCAGCGCGTCGTGGCGTTGAGTTCGGCGACCAGTCGCGCGATCGCCTGCACCGCAAGCTCCGCATGCGCGACCTCGAGGTCCGGCGCGGCCCAGGTGACGACGCCATAGCGCGCGCCGCGAAGCAGTTCAACGACCGCGCGCAGGCGTTCGAGCGGGATGCCGGCGACCTGCGCGGCGTGGATCGGTCGTTTCGCGGCGATCGCCGCGAGGCCCGCCACGACGTCGTGAAGTTGCGTGGCGTCGACTTCGATGCGCAGCGTGGCGGCAGGGCCGGTCGACGGGTTCGGCCCGCGCCCGACGACGACGATGCGGCGCTCGGCGGCGGCGAGGCCGACCAGCGAATCCGCCGGACCGAGGATGCGTTCGAACAGGCGCGGGAATCGGGCTTCGGCACGGGCGCCGATGACGACGACGACGTCGGCGCGGTTGCGTGCCTCCGCGAGCGTCGTCGAGACCCAGCCGCGGTCCTGGAACGCGAGCAGATTGCGGAATTTCGCCGGCGAGTTCATGTGATCCACGACGGCGCCGCAGCGGTCGGCCAGCGCCAGCGCCGCGCGCGCGCCGGCCACGTCGGTGGCGAGTCCCGAGATCAGCGGCAGCGCCGCGTCGCGAAGTATCGAGGCGGACGCGGCGATGGCGTCGTCCAGCGATGCCGACCGGCCCTTGATGCGCGGACTCGCGCGTTCGGCGAGTGCTTGTGATCCTGCGCGAGCGAACCCGTCACGGCTGGTCGCGCACCCGCGGGCGCGAACGTCGATGGACGACTCGCGCGCACTGACGGCGACGTCGTCGCAGAGCAGCCCGCAGAACGGGCAGGTGACGGGGACGTCGCCCTCGGCGGAATCCTGGTCGATCCCGGTTGACGAGGCCGGGACGGGCGGCGTCGAGGTCATCATGACGCGCGCATTGTAGCCATCCGTCATGCGGCGAGGCCGAGGCCGCATCGCACGATTGCGTTCGTCGCCGCACCCGACATGCAACGCCTTGCATATCCGTGCTCGCTCTTGAGCTTATCGCGCGCTTCATGTGCCGTGCGCATTGCGATGGGCGTCGCGCTCGACTAACATCGCGCCACGCGCCAGCGCGCGTGGCGCCGGCAGCGCCGCGAACGACGCGCGCTTTGCCACGGTCCGCGGGACAGGGTCCCCGGTTCTCCCGGTTCTTCAGTTCGCCCCGGACGGCCGCGCCTGCCTCGCGCGACCCGGTCGGCCGCACTCAGTGCCCATCCAGACGTCACGGACCGTCGTCCCCGCGCCTCCTCGCCCATGCCAACGTCCGATCCGACGACCACGCGCCATCGCGAAGCGGGCGCCCCGACGCGCGGGCCCGCAGCGGGGGTCGATGCGCGCGAGATCCTCGTCGAAGCGCCTGCACGGCTGCACTTGGGTTTCATCGACCTGCACGGCGGCCTGGGACGGCGTTACGGCAGCGTGGGCGTCGCGATCGACGGCTTCGGCGTGCGACTGCGCGTCGAGCGGGCGCCGCGCCCCACCGGCAGCGTCGAGGACGTCGCGGTCGCCGGTCCGGGCGCCGAGCGGATGCGGCGCCTCGCCGAGCGCTTCCTGCTGCAGGCCGACGCGTGGGCCGAGTCGCTCGGCACGGCCGCCGCTTTTCGTGACGCGCGCCGGCGGTCGATCGTCAACATGACGATCGACGAGTGCGTTCCCGACCACGTCGGGCTGGGTTCCGGCACGCAGGCCGCGCTGGCGTGCGGCGCGGCGCTGTCGGAGGCGTTCGGCCTCGGGATCGCGACGCGCACGGTGGCCGCGATGACCGAACGCGGCGCGCGCTCCGGCATCGGCGTCGGCGTCTTCGAGCACGGCGGCTTCGTCGTCGACGGAGGCCATGCACCGGGCTCGGCCGAGCCGCCGCCGGTCGTGAGTCGCCTGTCCTTCCCGCCGGCATGGCGCATCGTCCTCGTCTTCGATCGCGACGGGCGCGGCGTCCACGGGGCCGCCGAGATCGAGGCGTTCCGGCGCCTGCCGCCGTTCCCGGAAGCGCAGGCCGAGCGGCTCGCGCGCATCGTGCTGATGCGGATGCTGCCCGGCCTCGCCGAGGAGCGCCTGGAGGAATTCGGCGCCGCGGTGGCCGAAATGCAGGACCGGATCGGCGACCATTTCGCCGCCGCGCAGGGCGGGCGCTTCGCCAGCGCGCACGTCGCGCGTTGCCTGCAGGCGGCTCGCGACGCCGGCGTCCTTGCGAGCGGGCAGAGCTCGTGGGGGCCGACCGGATTTGCCGTCGTCGACAGCGATGCCGCGGCACAGGAACTGGCCGAGCGCATGCGCCGCGCGTTGCCGGACGGCGGCGCGCGAGGGGTCGACCTTCGCGTCGTTCGCGGGCGCAACCGTGGCGCCCGGCGCGGCGGTGCGTGACCGCGCCGCACGGCATCCCTTCCCACCGGCCATCCCGATCCCATTCCGTCCCATCGCCCATCCGGAGCAGCGACAGCCATGGAAAACCCGCACATCCTCCATTTCTTCACGCCGACGAAGAACGCCAGTCCGTTCGACGTCAACATGGCCCTCGATGCCGGATTCGACGCCGTGGTGCCCTACACCAACGTCGTGCTCGACGACATCGTCGGACTGACGCAGGACGCGATCTTCTCGCGCGGCCCGAAGGGCGTGAAAAGGACCGGCATCTTCCTGGGCGGGCGCGAACTGGATCTGTCGACCGACATGCTGGAAGCCGCGCGGCGCGCGATGGTGCCGCCGTTCGAGGCGTCCGTGTTCGCCGACCCGAGCGGCGCCTATACGACGGCCGCGGCGATGGTCGCGGCCGTCGAGAAGGCGTTGAAGCCGAACGTGGCCAGCCTGGCGGGACTGAAGGTCGTTGTTTTCGGCGGCACCGGTCCGGTCGGGGCTTGCGCCGCGATGCTCGCCGCCGGTGCCGGCGCGCGCGCGACCGTCTGCAGCCATGTCAGCGTCGAGCGCGCGCAGGCCGTCGCGACGATGTGTTCGACGCGCTACGGGCAGCAGGTCGCCGCGGCGCGCGCCGGCGATCGCGACGAACGGCGGCGCCTTGCCGCGGATGCCGACGTGATCCTCGCGACAGGAAAGGCCGGCGTCCAGCTTCTCGATCGATCGGACCTGGCGCAGGCGAAGTCGCTGCTCGTCGCGGCGGACGTCAACGCGGTGCCGCCGGAAGGCATCGAGGGCGTGGGCGTGATGCACAACGCCGTGCCCCTGGAAGCCGGATCCGGCCGCGCGGTCGGCATCGGCGCGCTGGCGATCGGCAACGTCAAGTACAAGGTGCAGCGCGGGCTTTTCGAATCGATGATCAGGACCGAGAAGCCGTTGTACCTCGATTTCCGCGATGCGTTCGCAAGAGCGCGGGAACTGCTCGCCTGAGCCGGGCGGCGCGGGCGCTGCGGCGGGTCCGGCGTGGTCTTCGCGGCGTGGTCCGCGCCGTGTCGCCCATCCTCGTCGTCGGCCATTCGGCGCGCCAGTTGGCGCGCTCCGCGATGCGCGGCGGGCATCGGGTCATCGCATTGGACCTGTTCGGCGATCGCGACTTGCGCGCCGTCGCCGAGACCTGGGCCACCGTGCGCAGGCGCACCGGCGGCATCGTGCGATTCGACGCCGACGACCTGCTCGACGTGGCGTCTCGCGTCGCGCCTCCGGCGGCAGGCGGCGGGCTGGTTTACGGAGCCGGCTTCGAGGACGACGCCCGATTGCTGCGCGTGCTGTCGAGCGGCCGGGAACTCCTCGGCAACCCGGCCGACGTCGTCGAACGCGTCAAGGATCCGCAGGCCCTCGAGGCGCTGGCGAGCGCGGCGGGCATCCCGCACCCGGTCGTTCGCAACGATCCGCCGCGCGATCCCTCGGGCTGGCTGTCGAAGCTCGCCGGCGGCAGCGGTGGCGGTCACGTCGTGCCGGCGTCGCGCGCGCCGGACGCGGTCGAAGGCGGCCTGCGGCGCTATTTCCAGCGTATCGCCGCGGGCCGCGCGATCTCGGCGCTCTTTCTTGCCGACGGTCGAGACGCGCTGCTCGTGGGCTTGTCGGAGCAGTGGACGCGGGCGCCGGGCATCGATTTCGGGTTCGCCGGCGCGACGGGTCCGGTGGAGCTTGCGCCGGCGCTCGAGGGCGCCATCCGCGCGATCGTCGATCGCTTCGTCGGCGCGAGCGGCGTGCGCGGCTGCTGCAGTCTCGACCTGCTCGTCGACGGCGAACGCGTCGTGCTCCTCGAATGCAACCCGCGGCCGCCGGCCACGCTCGACCTGTACGACGATGATTGGGCGCGAGGCCTGTTCGATGCGCACGTCGCAGCCTGCCGCGGCGTGCTCCCGTCGGTCGCGCCCGGTCCGCGCGAGGCGCGGGCGTTTGCGGTCGTCTACGCGCCGCGGACGATGCGCCAGCCGCGTCGCTTCGCGTGGCCGGACGACTGCCGCGACGTGCCCTGCGCGCCGGCGGGCAGGGCCGAGTTCGAGGCCGGCGCGCCGATCTGTACCGTGCACGCCGCCTCCGCCAGCGCCGCGCTGGCGCGGCGGGCCGTGGCGCAGCGGGCCGAGGACTTGCTGCAGCGCCTGCAGGACGCCGCCGCGCGGGACGCGGCGTAGCCCGCCGGCGCGAGTGGAGAATGGTCGTAATCGACGAGGAGACGGCGGTGAATGACGGAAAGTACGCGCTGGGTGCAGGGATCAGCGTCAATGCGGGCGCGGCGCCGAAGGTCGCGGGGCTCCTGGCGGACGCCGCGATGCTGCGGATCGCGAGCAGCGAGCTGCCGGGTGGCGCGGTCGCCATCGATGCCGGCGTGAACGCGCCCGGCGGCCTCGAGGCCGGCCGGCGGATCGCCGAGATCTGCATGGGCGGGTTGGGTCGCGTCGCGCTCGTCGCGAACGACGCCGCCTGGCCCCTTGCGGTCTCGGTGACCTGCGCCGAGCCGGTGATCGCCTGCCTCGGCTCGCAATATGCCGGCTGGAGCCTCGCGGCGGGCGAAGGCAAGGGGCGGTTCCAGGCCCTCGGGTCCGGGCCGGCGCGCGCGATCGCGCAGAAGGAGCCGCTGTTTGCGGAGCTCGGCTATCGCGACCATGCGGCCGCGACGAGCCTCGTGCTCGAGGTCGACCGGCCGCCGCCGCCCGAGATCGTCGAGAAGGTCGCGCGCGATTGCGCCGTCGCGCCGGCGGGGCTGACCTTCATCCTGACGCCGACGACGAGCCTGGCCGGCCTGGTCCAGATCGTCGCCCGCGTCGTCGAGGTCGCGCTGCACAAGGCGCATGCGCTCGGCTTCCCGCTCGATGCGATCCGCGATGCCGCCGGCAGCGCGCCGGTGCCTCCGCCGTCGCGGGACTTCCTGGCCGCGATGGGGCGGAGCAACGACGCCATCCTGTTCGCCGGCGTCGTGCAACTGTACGTCGACGGCGACGACGCGCGCGCCGAGGACCTCGCGCAGCGCCTGCCGAGCCGCGCGTCGCGCGACTACGGCAAGCCGTTCGCGCGCGTGTTCAAGGACAGCGGCTACGACTTCTACAAGATCGACCCGCACCTGTTCGCGCCCGCCGCCGTTGTCGTGACCAACGTGACGACCGGGCGCACCTTCCGCGGCGGCGCGGTCGACGCGGCGCTGCTCGCGCAATCGTTCGAGGGCTGATGCACGCCGCCGTCGTCGTCATGACCGACGCCGCGGGCTGGCACGGGCGCCAGCTGCAGCGCGCGTTCGCCGGCTTCGACCTGCAGACCCGTTTCGTCAGTCTCTCGGACTGCTGGTTCGAACTCGACGAAAAGCGCCCGTGGGTCGCGATCCCCGGCTTCGCGGACGCGCCTCCGGCGGCGGTCTTCGTGCGCAGCATCGAAGCCGGCACCTTCGAACAGGTGACCCACCGCCTGTCGCTGCTGCATGCGCTGCGCGAGCTCGGGACACCGGTCTACAACGATGCGCGGGCCATCGAGCGATCGGTCGACAAGGCCATGACGACGTTCCTCCTTCGGCGTGACGGCATTCCGACGCTGCCGACGTGGAGCACCGAGCGCGCGCATCTCGCGCGCGGCGTCCTGATGCGCGAGACGTCGCGCGGCCATGACGTCGTGAGCAAGCCGCTCTTCGGTTCGCAGGGCAAGGGCCTGCGGCGGCTCGGCGCCGGCGCCGACGTTCCGCCGGCCGACGAGATCGCGGGCGTCTGGTACCTGCAGCGCTTTCGCGATACCGGCTCGGGCGTCGGCAAGTGGCACGACTGGCGTGTCCTCGTGGCCGGGGGCATGCCGGTCGCCGCGATGCTGCGCCGCGGACAGACGTGGATCACGAACGTGGCGCAGGGGGCGCGCGTCGAGGTCGCGGATCCCGCCGGCCGCCTCGGCGACCTCGCGGTCGCTGCCGCGCGGGCCGTCGGCGCCGACTATGCCGGCGTCGACCTGATGCGCGACGAGAGCGGCGAATTCGTCGTCGTCGAAGTGAACAGCATCCCGGCCTGGCAGGGCCTCCAGCGCGTGGCGTCGATCAACATCGCCGGCGCGCTGGCAGCGGACATCGCCACGCGCGTGCTGCGCATCGGCGGCCGCAGCGTGCTGCGGTGCTGAAGCGCGCACCGGATGTGCCGTCCCGATGACGCCGGCGGCGATCGAATCGGCCTTCCGCGCCGCGTGCGAACTCGACGTCGTGGCACTCAAGCCGGGCAACGTGCGCGACGGTGCGCCGTTCGACGACATGGTGGCCGACGACTTTCGGCGCAGCGCGGCGGCCTGCGCCCCGGTCCTCGCGCGTGCCGGGGCGCCGGGCCGGTCGATCGGGGAAACGATCCTCGACGCGGTAACGGCTTCGCGGCGGGTGGTGCAGTGCAATACCAATCTGGGCATCGTGCTGCTGGCCGCGCCGCTGTGTTGCGCGGCGGCACGGTACGGGGACCTTCGGCGCGGCGTTGCGGCCGTCCTGGATGCGCTGACGCAGGCCGATGCACGCGATGCCTTCGCCGCGATCCGCCTCGCGAACCCGGGTGGTCTCGGGCGCCGGCCGCGGCATGACGTGGCCTCGGCGCCGACGGTGACGCTGCGCGAAGCGATGTGCGAGGCGGCCGCGGACGACCTCGTGGCGAGGCAGTATTGCGCGTCGTACCAGGACGTCTTCGCGCGCGGATTGCCCGCGTGGCATCGCGCCGTAGCCTCTTTGGGCGACGAGCGGTGGGCCACGACGTTCGTCTATATGCAATTCGCTTCCGATTTTCCGGATTCGCATGTCGCGCGCCGGCGGGGCGGCGACGCCGCACGCGAGGTGAGGGAACAGGCGCGCACGCTCAGTGTGCATGACCAAGAAGACCCGACGCGCCTTCCCGAACGGGTCGACGCGCTGCTGGCCTGGGACGCGCAGTTGCGCCGGGCGGGACGCAATCCGGGCACGAGCGCGGACCTTACGGTCGCCACCATTCTTGCTGCGAAACTGACGCCGACGGTGTAAAGTCGCGGGACCGCAGGCATCCGCCCGGTACATAACCAGAAGAAGACATCCCCAGGGGAGACCTTTTCTCAGTTCGCTGGGCTCTGGTCTTTCCTTTCCCAGTAACGAAGAAATCACGAAGGAGAAATCCGTGGCGAAAATCACGAAGGTCTGTGTCGGCGAATCGCTGGTTGGAGACGGCAACGAGATTGCGCACATCGACCTGATCGTCGGACCTCGCGGCAGCGCGGCCGAGTCGGCCTTTGCGAACGCGCTGACGAACAACAAGGACGGCTTCACGGCGCTCCTCGCGGTGATCGCGCCGAACCTGCCCTGCAAGCCGAACACGGTGATGTTCAACAAGGTCACGATCAAGGGCGCGAAGCAGGCGGTGCAGATGTTCGGGCCCGCGCAGGCCGCCGTGGCGCGCGCCGTCGCCGACAGCGTCCAGTCCGGCGTGATCCCGGTCGACGAGGCCGATGACCTGTTCGTCTCGGTGGGCGTGTTCATCCACTGGCAGGCCGCCGACGACAACAAGATCTTCGACTTCAACTACCGCGCGACGAAGGAAGCGCTCGAGCGCGCCGTCAACGGCACGCCGCGCGCTGCCGAAGTGCTGGCGAAGAAGGACAGCGTCAAGCATCCGTTCTCGCCGAAGTAACGCGAACGTCGCCGCCGCGGCGGCGATGCGACAAAGGGGGCCTCGCGGCCCCCTTTGTCGTTTCCGGCGCGGACCGCTTTTCGGCGTGGGTCAATGGCGCCGCGCCGGCGGCGCCGCGTCGCGCCGGGCAGGCTGATCGATCGTCGCAAGTTCCGCGGCGCCGACGCGGCGTTCGTGGAGGCATGTGGCGACGAGCGCGCCGGCACAACCGGCGTCGCGCGCCGCCCGCAGGTCGGCGACGTCTCGCACGCCGCCGGACGCAAAGACTTCGGCCGACGGCGACAGCGCACGGATTCGCGCCGCGAGGTCGAGGTCCGGCCCGGCGCCGGCGCCGACGCGGCGCAGGGACATTGCGATGACGCGCCGCGGCCATCGAGGCGCCGCATCGAGAATCGAGCGCGGCCCGAGGAACTGGTCGTCGCGAACGTCGATCGAGAGCACCGGCTCGTGGGGGCCGCCCGACGCGGCTCGTGCGAGGACGGCGTCGGCGCTGCGGCGGGCCAGCGTTTCGGAGCCGATCACCGGCGTTCCGTGCCGGCGCGCCGCGGCATAATCGGCGGCAGTCCGGATTCCGGCGTCGAGCCAGACGTCGAGCGGTGCGAAAGCCTCGCGGATGGCGTCGACGAGGGCGAATTGCGGTGCGCGATGCTCGATCGCATCCAGGTCCGCGACGTAGAGCGCGCGGAACGGGTGCAACGCGAGCAGGCCGCGGACGACATCGAGCGGACTCGCCGTGGCCGCGAGCGGCGACACGAGCGGGCGATAAGCCGCGCGCTCGCCGCGGCGGGCGTGTACGACCAGTCCGTCCCGGATGTCGAGCACCGGCACGACAAGGAACCCGAGCGGGAACGGGAAAGGCGGCGGAGGGCCGGCTTGCGAATCCATCTTTACGAGCATGTCACCGGCGGCGGCATGGCGGGGGAAGCCTTGCCCGCCGGCCTGTGCCGCGAGGCCTTGCTGATGCGCGACGCGCTGGTTTCCGACCTGCTCGCCATCGAGGACCTTGAACTGAGTGTCGCGGTCGATGAACGCTGTCCGCCCCCGGCCGCGAACGCCGCGGATGCCGCGGATGCCGCGGATGCCTCGTCGCGCCTCCACGTCCGGATGGTAGCCGGAGTCGGCGCGGTTCCCGGTGGCGAGGCGCTCGCGCGCGACGTGGCCTGGGCGCAGGCCGCATGGATCGTCGCGCCGGAAACGGCTGCGGCCCTCGAGCGCGCCTCCGCGGCGGTGCTTGCGGCCGGTCGCCGGCTGATCGGCTCGCAGCCGACGGCGGTTCGCGTCGCGGCGAGCAAGGCGGCGACGTTTCGCTGTCTTGCCGCGGCGGGCGTGGCGACGGTGCCGACGTATGCCGTGGGGCCGACGGCCGATATGCTGCCCGACCCGCTCAACGACGCGCTGAGATCCGCGGCGGCGCGGCGCTGGGTCGTGAAGCCGGACGATGGCGCCGGCTGCGAGGACACCTGGGTCGTCGACGGTCGCGCTGCGCTTCTCGAACGACTGCCCCGCGTCGGGCCCGGCCACGTCGTGCAGCCGTGGATCGACGGCGATGCGCGCAGCCTCTCGGTGGCGATCATCGGCGGGCGCGTCGAACTGCTCAGCGTCAATCGGCAGCACGTCCGCGTGCGCGGCGGCGCCGTGGCGCTGGATGCGATCGACGTGAATGCCGTCCCGCGCGACCCGCGCTACCTGGATCTCGCCGAGCGCGTCGCGACGGCGATCCCGGGGCTGGCAGGCTACTTCGGGATCGACGTCGTCGAATCCGCGACGGGACCCGTCGTGATCGAAGTCAATCCGCGGCTGACGACGTCCTATGCCGGGCTGCGCGCGGCACGGTCGATGAACGTCGCGGCGCGCCTGCTGCAGCCTGGCGCCGGCGCACCGCGGGACGCCGTGGAGCGGACGGTGCGTCTGCAACTGGGGTCCGCGGCCATCGCGGAGGCCGGATGACCGCCGAAGGCGACGCGCCGGCGTCGCGACAGGTCGGGGCGCCGGAGCCAGGCTCGGATCCAGGCTCGGATCCAGGCTCGGATCCAGGCACGGCGGCAGCCGCCGCGGCGGCGAACTGGGTCGGCTGGGATGTCGGCGGCGCGCACCTGAAGGTCGCGTTGCTCGATGCCGGCGGGACCTGCGTCGTCGCGCACCAGGAGCCCTGTGCATTGTGGCGAGGCCTCGACGAACTCGATCGCGCGATCGATCGCATCGCCGCCGTCCTCGCGCATTCCGCGCGCGATGCGGCGGGCTGGTCGCGATATCGGCATGCCGCCACGATGACCGGGGAACTCGCCGACGCCTTCGCGAACCGTCGCCAGGGGGTCGCGGCGATCGCCGCCCGCCTTGCATCGTGCCTTGCGGATCCCGGCATCCTGTTTTACGCGGGGCGCGCCGGCTTCCGCGGCATGAACGCGGTCGAGCGGCTCGCGGGCGACATCGCGTCGGCGAACTGGCATGCGACGGCCGCGTGGGCGGCGTCGCAACGGCACTGCGGAACGCTGATCGACGTCGGATCGACGACGACCGATGTCGTCCCGCTTCACGGCGGCGCCGTCGCCGCGGTCGCGCGCGACGACGCCGCGCGGCTCGAAGCCGGCGAACTCGTCTACACCGGGATTGCGCGTACGCCGGTCATGGCGCTTGCCCGATCGGCACCCGTCGGCGGGCGATGGATTCCGCTGATGGCCGAACATTTCGCCACGGCGGCCGACATCTACCGCATGACCGGGGAACTCGACGAGCGCCACGACCAGCACCCGGCGGCCGACAACGGCCCGAAGACCGTCGAGGCGAGCGCCCGGCGACTGGCGCGGATGGTGGGACACGACGTCGAGTCGCTGCCGCCGGAGGCATGGCATGGGCTTGCGCGCGCGCTGCGCGAGATGCAGGTCGCACGCATCGTTCGGGCCGTCGAGCAGGTCGAGTCGCGCCGGTCGTCGCCCGGCGTCGGCCCGATCGTCGCGGCCGGCTGCGGCGCCTTCGTCGCGGCGGAAATCGCGCGGCGCCTGCGGCGCGATTGCGTCGAGTTCGCGAACCTCGTTCCGGTCGCCGGTGTCGAGAGCCGGGCGGTCGCGCAATGCGCGCCGGCGATCGCGACCGCGCTGCTGGCGCGCTCCGGCGCGGCGACGGTTTCCCTCACCGGGTGACGATGCGCGCCGTCCTGAAGCTCGGCGGCAGCCTTGCCGCTTCCGCGACGTTGCAGTCGTGGCTGCGGACGGCGCTCGCGTGCGGGCGGGGCCGGCTCGTCATCGTGCCCGGCGGCGGACCCTTCGCCGACGAGGTGCGGCGCCTTCAGCGGCGCATGCGACTTTCCGACGAGGTCTCGCATCGGATGGCGATCCTCGCGATGCAGCAGTTCGGGCTCGCGATCGAGAGCCTGGCACCGGGACTGGAAGGCGCGGATTCGCGCGCGGCGATCGAGCGCGTGCTCCGGCGGCGCCGTGTCGCGGTGTGGCTGCCGTCCCGCATGCTCGACCGCGCGTCCGACATCCGGCCCGGATGGGACGTGACGTCCGACAGTCTCGCGGCCTGGCTCGCCGAGCGCCTGCGCGCGCAACTGCTGGTCGTCGTCAAGTCGTGCCGTATCGACAGCGAAGATCCTCGGGAGCTGGCGCGGCGGCGGGTTGTCGACGAGGCGTTTCCGCGGGTGGTCGCGCGCTGCGGCGCGCGGGTCGCGATCGTCGGCAGGTCGTCGTGGCGTCGCCTGCCGTGCCTGCTCGATGCGACCTCGGGCCCCGCGTAGCGCGCGGTCAGGCTGCGCGGCGCCGCCCGGCGCCAATCCGGGTTTCGATCCGTGCGACCGCGTCGAAGACGAGCGGCCGGTCGCGTCCGCGGCCGGCCGTCAGCGCGCCGCGGAACCCGAGGTAGTCCGGCCGCAGCGGAAGCAGCGGTTCGATATCGTCTTCGCGCAAGGATCCGGCGAGACCGAACAGGAGCCCGGCGCTGCGCGCGGCCAAGGCGAAGCGCGCCAGCTGCAGCGGCGACAGCTGGTCGCGCAGGCTGCCGCGCGCCTTGTCGGCCGTGTCCAGCATGACGCCGTGCCAGCCGCAGGCGCCGAACATCGGGACCCATTCCGGCATCGGGCGGCGATCGGCGAGGATCACGGCGACCAGTCGGGCGGAAGGGAACGCACGCTGAAGCCGCAACGCGGTGGCCCGGGCATCCCGGTCCTGCACGGTGTCGAACATCCCGATCTTCACGAAATCGACGCCGGCGGCGATCGTTCGCGCGACGGCCGCGTGGAGCAGGTCGAAGTCGAATGGCACGTCGCCCACGGTCGCGCTGACCGGACGACGCCGCGCGACAGCGGCGACGATGGCGGCCAGCGTCGTCGCGTCGACGGCGCCGAGCGCGCCGGCCGCAGGCTCCTTGGCGTCGATGATGCCGGCGCCGGCCGACAGCGCCGTCCTCGCCTCGTCGGCCGAACGGACGCTCGCGAGCAGCGCGGTCATTTCGCGGCGGCGGCGCCTGCGGCGCCGCGGTGCGTCGTGATGGCGTCCATCAGCCATCCCCAGGCCTCGCGCTCGGCCGGGCCCGCCGTCTTGTCGACGGCGATCGAGAGGTAGGCAATTTCGGCGTCGATCTTCTGCGCCGGCAGCATCCGCAGGCGGCTCACGAGGATCGCGGCCTCGATGACGGCAGCCTGCGCGCGATTGAATCCGGGAAACGGCG
>Ga0335069_10002278_pt1 | contig 29692 bp, 16 predicted proteins | sample Lox_Sample_11_FD_206714 | JGI IMG/M metagenome (GOLD analysis project Ga0335069, IMG submission 206714) | Soil microbial communities from Loxahatchee National Wildlife Refuge, Florida, United States - Lox_Sample_1.1 | ecosystem: Environmental > Terrestrial > Soil > Wetlands | place: USA...
GACTCTGTGATCTTCCCACGCCACTCGAGGGTTCCAGAACCATGCGGCGGAAGCGACAATTCCTTCGCGTCGCTGTTCAGACTCAGGTTTTCGGAGCGCGCCAGGAAACGGTGGCTGCCGCTGCCTTGCGCCACCAGCCGGATCACAACGTCGCCTGCACCTGAGGTCTCCCCGGAAATTTGAAAATCGAGCATGCGGCCGCCGCGAAGGTCCAGATTGTACGTGGCGCCTGGCAAGAAGGTTCGTGTTTGCTCTTCGCTCTTACTCTGAACCGTGTATTTGCCTTCCGGCAGCATGACACGGAAGTGTCGAGTGGCCGAATCAGGTTTCACTTCGACGATTTGGCCGGAGGTAGCTTCCTTGAATTCCACGGCGTTGTCTGCCTGGCCTTGCACCAGCGCGGGACCCGCCAGATCCCGCATCAGGTACATCCAACGGGCGACAGGATTCTGCCAGATCTCCTTATAGGTCCAGGTGCTCTGCACTGGCCAGTAAGGCACATCGCTTTCGCCGCGAGTCTGTATGCCCACCGGGAGACCGCCGACGATGTCGCCCGACATTGGAGTGTACAGCGGCGGAAAATCGTAGCCTTCCCCCCACATGGTGCTTTCCGAAAATGGGTTTCGTCCGATCACCCATTCGAGCTGCCGCTGGCAAAGCTGTTCGAGATCCAGATCCCCGCGCAGATGAGCGGCCTTCGCCAGCGCCTGCGTCCGCGAAAGCACAGTGCCATTATTCCCTCGGTAATCCATCCAGACAGGAAACAGCCGCAGGTAATTTCCGGCCCCTAACGGAACACCATTAAGCACTTGCTTGCGAAACGATTCCCGCCTGGTCTCAGGCACTAACGGGTATTCGTCATCGCGATAGACGGACGAGGTCAGCATGCCGTACGGTTCTGTATACTTCGCTGTCGTTTGCGCATACTGGGCGAACAGCGTCACCGCCGAATACCATTTCATCCAGTCGGGATGGCTGGGAAACGCGTCACACAGTTGAGCCAGGGCCAGAACCGGGATCTGCTCGCGGCTATTGTGCACATAGTGCAGCACGTTGTCCTTGGCAGGGCTGGTGTAAAAAAATCCCGTCAGAGGAACCGTCCAATTGGGCCGCTTGCGTTGCTGCGAATCGAGAATGACGCGCGCCAATTCAGCACCCTTCTCCATGTACTTCTGGTCTCCGGTCGAGCGAAACAATTCCACCGAAGCCAGCACGCCTTGTGCGGAGGCTTCATAAGCGACGTTGGCGGAATCGAAACTGACCCGATACCGTTCTTTCGACGCCGGACCACTTCCCGCCGCCAAGCCTTCCACGCCAAACTGCCAGTCCGCCTGCGCCGTCTTCAGCGCATACGCCGCCAAGCGAGGATCGCTCTCCTTGAGTACGCGCGAGGCTAGCGCCTCGGTGGTAGCGCCAAGGAAATTGGACTCCGGCGAGTTATTCGCATTCGTAGTGATATCGTCGAAGTCACCGATAATGCCATTCGTGCGTCGCCCGTTCACAGCGCCGGACGTCCGGTAGCCATCGCCGAAACGGGTCTTTATAACCCAGTCCAGGCCCCAGCGGGCTTCTTCCAGGAGACGCTCATACAACGGATGATCCTCGTCTCGATCGCGTAACCGCTCCGCCAAACTGAACAGCGCATAAGTGATCTCGGCAGTTCCATGCAAGCCCTGGGTAAGGTCGCCGGCGTCATGCCAACCGCCGTTGACCACGATGCGTTGATCGCCATGCACCACGGTCCAGTCGCGGTGGCACACGCCATGCACGCCAGGAATCGCTATCCCGCAGCGCTCCGCGTAGAAGAAGTTCAGCGCTTTCCAAATGGTCTCGCGCCACACGTCGGGATCGATGCGGAATGGCCGTGTCGTAATCCCGCCGGCCTCCAGCGCATAGGAACCAGTCTGCCGGACCTCGGAAAAGTCCATCACCTGAAATGTTCCAATGTGAGTTTTGACTGTCTGAATCGGTTTCGAGAGCACCGTTTCTCCGGTCGCCTGGTCAATCAGGCGGAAGTTCGCCGCATTCAGCCCGCTGGCAATGGCGCTTTTGGCTGCGCCAGTCTGGTAGCCCACGTGGCTGAATGAGATGCGGCCCGGCCACACGCCCCATCCTTCGATGTAATCCGGATCAACCCGTTCGAGTTCCAGACGATTGAAATAGAACGTCGCTGTGTCGGCGGCTTCCGGTTCGTTGCCGTCCATTTCGTAAACGATTTCGAGGCTCGTGACTTTGTCCCGCGCTACGTTGCTCATCTCCCAGACCACGTGGTTCCACTCGTGATTGCGCAGTACGACGGTGTGCTCGCCTTCCTGCCCAAATGGCGCCGGCAGTTTCTCGACGCCGTTATTGCGAATGCGGATGGATTCGAGTGCCGTCACATATGCGCCCTCCCAATCCGGCCGAATCCAGATGGAGACCCGGTTGAAGTTGCGCCAATCCTCGCCGTCAAAGTGCCGTATGACACCCGCTTCACCCCATCCGCGTCCGCTCTTTGGACCGGGAACATTGAACTTGGTTGGCGTGCGCATGCGTAACGACTGGCTCCCGTCGCGCGAGTTCTCGCCGGTTAGTGTGATTTCCGTCGCGGACAAGGTAGCCTTCGGGACTTGATACGGCACGCGCGAATCCACTAGGCCAACCGGCCCGTTCGTAATGGCGGTCCAGTGGTCCAGGCTATGCATGTCGTCGAGTAAACGACTGTCCAGCACCTTCTTGTTCAGCCACCGATAAGCGGCGGAATCCTGGAAGTTCGCCTCCATGGGCACGCGATCCGCTGCGTACAAACATCCGGCGAGTGTTAGCAGAAGTATCGAAACAGCGGTTGCTTTTGGACTATTCACACGCGACACAAAACAAGCCTCCTATATCGAGTAGCCGAGGGCACACTGCATTAGTTTGACGGGCGCTTCCACATGCGTTCCTCAGCCGCTTTCGTTTCCTGATAAACGCGGAGCTCTTCGGCGCCTTCTTCTGCCCGGCCCTGGCGTTTCAAAGCTTTCGACAGCGCAAAATGCGTCTTGCTGCTTGCCGGATTCAATTTGACGGCTGCTTTCAGTTGGCGTAGGGCTAAATCCATGTCCCCGTTTCTGAGGGCGAGATTGCCCAGATAGTAGTGGGGTTCGGGGAGCGACGCATCCAGCGACAGCGCCGTCTCAAGCAGCTTCGCGCCCCGATTGACATCGCCTTCGGTCGACGCGCTATCACCCACCAGTAACGCACCATAGGCCGCGTAACTTTCGGCATCGCGGGGAAAGCGGATCAACAAATCCTGGAAAGTTGCCTGCGCCTCTTTCACCATTCCGGCAAGCCATTGCGCGGTAGCCAACGCCCTCGCCGGCTCCACATCGTTCTTCTTCAGTCTGACAGCAGCCGTATAAGACTTGACAGCATCGGTAAAGTTCTGAAGGCCGATTTCAATAGAGCCCTGAAGCAGCCAAGCCTTATCGGAGGCCGGAAAAATATCCACGGTACGCCGGGTCACGTTCAGAGCTGCTCCCGGATTGGCGTTCGCAAGAAAGATACGGGCGAGGTCCAGATAGTGCACCTCCTTGGTCGGCTCCAGGCGAATAGCAAGTTCCAGCTCTGAGGTAGCCTCCTTGGTCTTGCCCTCTTTCTGAAAGCACCAGCCGAGCAGATTGTGGACGTCTCCGGTCGCCTGTCCGCCGGCTACAAGTTCCGAAAGCGTGGCTTGGCCGTCCGCGAAATGCTCTTCGTGGTACTGAGCAAGGGCTAGCTCGTAGCCTAGACTGGCGCGATCCGGGTAACTGGAGCGGATCGAGAGAAACATCTTCTCGGCCAAACCAAAATCCGACGAATCGGCCGCAATGCGAGCGGTAGCAAAAATGGTCTCCGGTTGCTCCTTTTCCAGAATCGTTTGCAGATACGCCCGCGCCTCTTCGATTTTGTCCGTGTGATAGTAAGCGCTGGCGAGGGCAGCAGCCGCAGCTGGATCATTCCAGAGAACCGAAGATGCAGACCCGAGAAGTTCTACCGCGGTCGCATAGTCTCCCATGTCTTCGGCGACGATCCCGAGGAGGAATCTTGCCTGTGTGTCCTTGCCGTTCGCCTTCAGCACACGCTCGAGATTTTGGCGCGCCTCGGGAAGTTTCCCCAACTGCCACTGACTTCTGGCGAGGTTGCACCGCATGACGGCATTGTCGGGAGCAAGTTGGACTGCCTTTTCCAGGTAGCTAGCGGCTTCCGCGACTTTATGTTCTGTGCCTAACACACCTCCGAGAGCCGCCAGTATCTGAGGATCGTCAGGAGCGAGCTTCGCCGCCTGCCGAAGCTCCACCTCCGCGGACTCCCAGTCGCCGTGCCGTGCGTAATCGACGCCCTTTTGCTGATGCTCACGCGCCGCGGTTGCTTGCGCGACGAGGACCCCAGCAGAAGTTCCCGACGGCTCTTGTGGGAAATAGCCTGGGAGCAATATTAGCGGTACGAAAATAAATCTTGAATGCATACCGGCTTTGCCCAAATTCACTGGCCGTTCACCGCTCCCAGGCTGTGCCCATCACTTCTTTCCGTTGCGTCAGGTCGTCATCCGGGACGACAACCGCCACCCAAGGCATGTCTTGTGAATCGATTCGGCCATGCCATTCGACAACACCCGTCGCACCCGGCTGAAGACTCAACGCTCTCTCGGCAGCGTTCACTGACAAGTTATCGGCACGAAGGCTAAAACGGTGGCTGCCGCTGCCGTGCGCCGTCACCTTGATTGTCACGTTGCCACCAACCGCCTGCTGGGCTACCTCATACCCCATCGCCGGGCCCGACAGCAGATCGAGATTGTACCTTCCTCCAGGCAGAAACGTCCGGGTCTGTTCCTCCCCTTGGCATCGCACCTGGTACCGCCCTTCCGGCAATGTGATCTGGAACCTGCCGCTTCGGCCTGGCATCACTTCAGTCCGCTGCCCATAGCTTGTCTCGCGGAACTCGACTGGCGACGCTGCTTCGCCTTCCACCACTGCCTCGCCCGCCAGGTCACGCATCGCCCAGATCCAACTACCCACCGGATGCACCCAGACCTCTTTATACGTCCAGGTACTCTGGACTGGCCAGTACGGCACATCGCTGTCACCTTTACTCTGTATGCCGACCGGTATCGCGCCCACCATATCACCGGACGACGCCGTATACATGGGTGCGAAGTCGTAGCCTTCACCCCACATGGCACTCTGAGCAAACGGATTTCGTCCGATCACCCATTCCAACTGGCGCTGCGAAACCTGCTCCGACTCCAGATCTCCTCGCAAGTGCGCGGCGATTGCCAGGGCTTGCGTCTGCGGCAGGATCGTTCCGAAGTGCCCGCGATAATCCATCCACACGGGCAGCAGCCGCAGGTAGTGCCCAGCCCCCAATGGAATTCCGTTCAACACCTGCCGCTGAAACGACTCTCGCCGGCTCTCGGGAGCATATTGATACTCATTGTCCTGGTAGATCGACGCGGGCAAAACACCGTACGGCTCCGTGTACTGCGCAATCGATTTCAAATATTCGGAATATAGCGCTACCGCCGAATACCACTTCATCCACTCGGCGTGATTGGGAAACGCGCTGCAAAGTTCCGCCAGCGCCATCACCGGTCCTTGCTCGCGCCCGCGATGACAATAATGCAAAATCCGGTCTTTCGCCGGACTGGTGTAGAAAAAGCCCAGCATTGGGACATCCCAAGCCTGCCTGCGCCTTTCCTGTGAATCGACAATGACTCTCCCAAGCTCCACGGCTTTGTCTGCATAACGTTGGTCGCCGGTAGCCCGCCAAAGATCAACCGAAGCCAGCACACCTTGCGCGGCAACCTCATGTACCACCCCGCTGGAATCAAACGAGACCTGAAACCGCTCCTGCGAGCTCTGCTCATTGGCGTCGGCCATACCCGCCACCGCGAATCGCCAATCCGCCTCCGCCATCTTCAGGCAGTACGCCGCCAGCCGGGGATCTTTATCCTTCAGCGTTCGATAGGCGATGGCTTCTACCGCCGAAGCGAGGAAATTTGCCAGCGGTTCGTTCCGTGCCGTTACCACGACGTCATCGAAATCGCCCAATATCCCGTTGGTTCTGCGAGTACTCGCGGAACCCGTGTTGCGGAAGCCGTCGCCGAAACTGGTTTTCAGAACCCAATCCAGTCCCCACTGCGCTTCTTCCATCAGGCGTTCATATAACTCCGGATCTTCGCCTCGGGCGTGCAGCCGCTCCGCCAGGCTGAACAGTCCATACGCAATTTCGCCGGTATTCCCCAATCCTTGCGTGAGGTCGCCGGCATCGTGCCAGCCGCCGTTGATGATAATGCGCTGGTCGCCGTGCGTGACCTGCCAATCCCGGTGGCAGACGCCGTGCACGCCCGGAATTGCCATTCCGCAGCGTTCCGAATAAAGAAAGTTAAGCGCTTTCCAGATCGTCTCGCGCCACACATCCGGACCAATACGGAATGCCCGCGTCATCGTTCCACCAGCTTCGAGCGCATATGATCCAGCCTGCCGAACCTCGGAGAAGTCCATGACTTGGTAAGTTCCCAAGTGTGTCTTGACCGTTTGGATCGGCTTCGAGAGCACTGCTTCCCCGGTCTCCTGATTGATCAGCCGGAATCCGCCGGCGTTCATGCCGCTGGCGATCGCACTCTTAGTTGCGCCCGATTGATAACCGGCGTGACTGTACGCGATCCGCCCGGGCCACACGCCCCAGCCCTCCACATAATCCGGCTCTACGCGCTCCAGTTCCAGGTGATCAAAGTAATAGGTCGCGGAATCGGCAGCCTCCGGTTCGTTGCCGTCCATGGTGTAGTCGATCTCCAGCCCGGTGACCTTATCGCGCGCGACATTCCCGATTTCCCAGACCATGTGGTTCCACTGATGGTCGCGAAGAATGATGTAATGGTCGCCTTCCTGCGCAAAAGTGGCCGGTAGCTTTTCCACGCCATCGTTGTGAAAGCGCAGCTTCAACGAAACCACGTAATAACCAGGACAATCGGGATAAATCCATAGCGAAATGCGGTTGAACTTGCGCCAGTCCTCGCCATCGAAGTTCCGCATGACTCCCGACTCACCCCAACCTCGCCCGCTCTTCGGAGCCGGTTTCTCCAACTTGGTGGGCGTTCGCAATCGGAGCGAATTTCGTCCGTCGCGCGACCGCTCTTTGGTCAGCGTCATTTCCGCAAACAGGCGTTCGGAACGAGACACCTTGAGCGGAAACCGAGAGTCCACGATCTCGGTAGGGTTATTGGTAAAGGCGGTCCACCGGTCGAGGCTCGCCATGTCGTCCAACACCCGGCTTTCCAGCACCGGCTTGTTGAGCCACCGGTAGGAAGCCGAATCCTGAAAATTCGCTGCCATGGGCACGCGATCGCCAGCCGGCAGCGAACTCGCCAGTGCCAGTGCGAACGTTAAGAGTTTCATCCCGTTCTCAGTCGCCAACCTGCTGTCTACTTCATCGCTGCCAAGCCGCGCCCATCACTTCCTGCCGCTGCGAGAGTGCGCCATCCGGCACCACGACGGCCACCCAGGGAGTGTCCCCGGAGCGAATCCGGGCGTGCCAAACCACGGTGCCTGTCCCGCCACGTTGCAGGGTCAAGTCTTTCGCGGCGGCGTCGACGGTCAGGTTCTCCGTTCGGATCGCCAGCCGATGGCTTCCACTGCCCCGCGCGCTCAACTTGAGCGTCACGTCTCCGGAACCGGTAGTCTCACTCGTGATCTCGTAACTGAGTGCCTGGCCCGTACGAAAATCGAGAGTATAGGTGCCACCCGGCAACAGCGTCCGCGTCTGCTCCTCGCCGTTCGACCGCACCACATATTTTCCTTCCGGCAGCATCGCCCGAAACCGGCCGGTGGTTTTCTCCGGCTCAACCTTGATCTCTTGGCCGGACGTAATGGCGGTGAAAGTGACGGTCGAGTTAGCGTTTCCTTCTACCAGCGCCGGACCCGCGATGTTCCGCATCGCCCATATCCAATAGCCGGTAGTCCGGACCCAGACTTCTTTGTACGTCCACGTATTCTGGACGGGCCAGTACGGCACATCCGCTTCGCCCCTGGTTTGTATGCCTACCGGGATCGCGCCGACCATGTCGCCCGACGATGGCGTACACAAGGGCGTGAAGTCATAGCCTTCGCCCCACATGGTGCTTTGCGAGAACGGATTTCGTCCGACGATCCATTCCAGTTGCTGTTCGGAAAGTTGTGCGGCTTCCAGGTCGCCGCGCAGTTGGGCACCGTTGGAGAGTGCAAGCGCCTGGGACAGGATCGTGCCCGAGTTGCCCCGGTAATCCATCCAGACCGGAAACAGACGCAGATAATATCCCGCTCCGAGAGAAACTCCGCTCAAGACTTGCTTCCGGAAGGATTCGCGCCTGGTTTCGGGCACCTCGCGATACTCGTCGTCTTTGTAAATGGAAGCGGTGAGCATGCCGTAAGGCTCCGTGTTTTCCGCGGCGGTCTTCAAGTATTGCGTATGCAGCGCCACCGCCGAGTACCACTGCATCCAGTCCGGATGATTTGGAAACGCCTCGCAGAGGTCCGTCAGCGCCATGATGGGCGCGTGCTCGCGGCTGCGATGGCAGTAGTGCAGAATGCGGTCTTTGGCGGGACTGGAGTAGAAGAACCCGAGCATCGGAGTCGTCCAGTTCGGCCGGCTGCGCTGTTGCGAGTCCAACAGGGCTCGCGCCAACTCCGCGGCTTTGTCCTCATACAACTGCTTGCCGGTCGCACGCCAAAGTTCCACTGAGGCCACGACTCCCGCCGAGGCGCGCTCGTGCACCACGCCGGCGGAGTCGAATGAGACATGAAACCGCTCTTGGGGAGTCTCCGCGGCCGCATCGGTCATGCCGGCGACCGCGAAGCGCCAGTCCTCTTCCGCCATCTTCAGCGAGTACGCGGCCAACCGGGGATCCCTTTCCTTCCACACACGCGCTGCCAGCGCTTCCGCGGCCGATGCCAGGAAATTGTGCATCGGGGAATTGCGTGCCGTCGCGGTTATATCGTCGAAATCGCCGAGAATTCCGTTCGTCCGGCGGCTGTTGACTGAGCCTAAGTTGCGGTAGCCATCGCCGAAGCTGGTTTTCAGAACCCACTCCAGGCCCCAGCGGCCTTCTTCCATCAGGCGTTCGTATAAGTCGGCGTCTTCGCCGCGCTCGTGCAGTCTCTCTGCCAGACTCAACATGCCATAAACGATCTCTGACGTGTTTTCGAAATCCTGCGTGAGGTCGCCCGCGTCATGCCATCCGCCGTTGATTACGATCCGTTTATCGCCGTGCACAACCTGCCAGTCGCGATGACAGACTCCATGCACGCCGGGAATGGCTACGCCACAGCGCTCCGAATAGAAGAAGTTGAGGGCCTTCAGGATACTCTCGCGCCACACGTTCGCATCGATTGGAAACGGGTGAGTCGTGGCTCCGCCGGCCTCCAGGACATAAGTACCCGGCTGCCGCACCTCGGAGAAATCCATCACCTGGAACGTCCCCAGGTGCGTCTTGACAGTCTGAATGGGCTTTGACAGTGCGGCTTCCCCGGTCTGTTGATTGACCAGGCGGAACTCGCGTGCATTCAGACCGGTGGCCATCGCACTCTTCGGCGCTCCGGGCTGATAACCCGGGTGGCTGTAAGAGATGCGTCCCGGCCAAACACCCCAGCCTTCCACATAGTCCGGCTCCACCTGCTCGAGTTCCAGACGATCGAAGTAATACATCGCTCGATCCGTCGCTTCCGGTTCGTTGCCGGACATGTAGTACGAGATCTCCAGGCCCGTGACCTTGTCTCGCGCCACATTCCCGATCTCCCAAACGACATGGTTCCACTCCTGATTCCGGAGCACGACCGAGTGGTTGCCCTCTTGGCCAAAAAGCCCCGGCAGCTTCTCGGCGCCGTCATTGTGTACCTGGAATGTCAGTGACGTGATGTATGTTCCGGGGCAATCCGGATAGATCCACAGTGAAATCCGGTTGAACTTGCGCCAGTCCTCGCCGTCAAAGTGCCGCGTGATGCCCGACTCGCCCCAGCCGCGCCCACTCTTCGGGCCAGCTTGATTCAGCTTGGTGGGTGTGCGCAGACACAACGAATTGTGGCCTTCCCGCGATCTCTCCTTGGTCAAACTGATTTCGGCGAGCGCCTGCTCGGAGCGCGTCACCTGGAACGGAACGCGCGCGTCCACAACCGCTGCCGGGCCGTTTGTAAAAGCCGTCCACTGGTCCAGCTTTGTCATGTCGTCCAATAGCCGGCTCTCCAGCACCGCCTTATTGAGCCAACGGTAGGAGGCTGAGTCCTTGAAGTTCACGGTCATCGGCGATCGTTCGCCCGCAAGCGCACCGATCGTACACAGCAGCGCGATTGTCCACATTCTCATTGCGTTTCCTCCTTGCGGCGATTCTTTGCTGTTTGAGTCACGCTGAGCGCGCTACTTGAAACAGCAAAAAAGGCCCAAGCAAAAATTGCTGCCTGGGCCTTCGCGTCTCGCCCGATATGTCGGTTGTTGTCAAACCCGGGCAGCGGTTAGAAAGAGAGCCGCAGCCCCATTTCCACTTCGCGCGGCGTGTTGGCCTGGCTCGTCACGGCGCCAAACGAGTCCGATCCAACGGTCATGTTCGGGCCGGCGAACAGCGGATGGTTGAATGCGTTCAGCGTTTGAATGCGATACTCCAGGCTCATGCCCTCGCGCAGCTTGGAGAGCTGGAATGCCTTGAACAACGATAGATTCGAGTTTCTCTGCCCGGGCGTTCGTATCCAGGGCAGCGTTCGGGGCGCGTTGCCGATGGCGTACGGAGTGGGCGCGACAAATACATCCGGATTTGCAAAGTACTGCGTCATCCAGTTCGAGCCCGTGTTCCGCTCCGGTCTGCCCAGCAGATCGGGGCGCTGAGGCCCATACGTCGGCAAACTGTATCCGCCGAGGAGACCTGGTGTCAGCGGACGGCCGCTGTCGAAGGTCCAGATCCCGTTGAGTTGCCATCCGCCCAGGAACGCTTGTGTCACGGAATTCCAGTTGCTGCCGACCTTCTTTCCACGGCCGAATGGCAGTTCGTACACATGGCTGAACTGGAGCACATTCGTTATGTCAAACAGCGATACGCTGCGCTCGAGATAGAACCGATTGGGATCCTGAAGCGAGGTCGCGCCCGTGTACCAGGCGTTGGTGCTGGCACTAGCGTCATCCAACGACTTCGAGAAGGTATATGTAACCAGGAACTGAATTCCCGAGGAGAAGCGCTTCTGGATGCGCATCTGTAATCCGTTGTAAATCGAGTTGGCGACCGGCTGATCGTCCGAGCCGAACGCGGTGAACTGCGGGAACCGCCGCAGCAACTGGTACGCCTGTATCGTTGGACTCGATAACCCACTGTTCGGATTGGTGATGATTCCGTAAAAGGGGTTCGGCACATAGCTCAGCATGGCCGCAATCTGGCTCGAAGAGTACTGTTCGATCTGGGGGCCGAGGGCGTCATACTGCCCGGAGTTGCCGAAATAAAGGTGGGTGCCTTTCTTTCCGACGTAACTGGCATCCAGCAGAATGCTCCATGGTAGTTCCCGCTGCACGCCCAAGCTCCACGATTGCTCGTACGGGATCGCGTTGATGTTCTTGATCGGGCCATAGGCGCCGAAGCCGATGTCGTTCAACAATCCCAGGCTGTTGCCCGGAGGTAAATTCGGTCCCGTGATCGGCCATGGATCGCTCAGGCGGCCCCAGGGAGTTGCGCCGTCGTTTTGGTAGCTTGTAAGCCACGGCGTGTCCTGCACGTAGCCTTGGTGTCCAGTTCCTGTTGTCCCGACTCCGGCAACAGCGGTCCTGGAGGTTGAGTAGTAAATCCCGTATCCACCGCGAATTACCGTCTTGTCGTGAGCCTGCCAAGCGAATCCCGCCCGCGGCTGGAAGTTCGTGTAATCCGGATTGTAAACATAGCGATCAGTGGCGCTGGCAAAAACTTCGCCTCCATATAGCGTTCCCAGACCTGGAACCTGAAGCGGTGAGACTACGCTCGGATCCACCCAGTTCGCGTGATTATAACGTTCCGTTCGCGGCAACGTCAGGTCGTAGCGAAGTCCTAAGTTGACAGTTAAACCACGTCGAATCTTCCAGTTGTCTTGGACAAATCCGCCCCATTGGAGGTTCTGGCTGGCAAACGCGCTCGGCACTTCGTACATCCCATTGTTGTGCATGCCCACGCCGGTCAGAAAGCTGGCCATGGCATCGCCGCCCGTGGCGCTATCGGGGGTCTGGGACGTGGAACTGTAGTCGTAGTAATAGCTGCCGGTGGTCGGTCCCGGAAGATCGAAGTTCACCCGGTGCATGCGGCCTTCAGCGCCGAATTTCACCTCGTGGGACCCTTTGATCCAGGTCATCGTTGCCAGCAACTGGTGCGTATCTTGCCCCCGGATGATGTAAGTCCACGGCCACGTACCCACGGAAGTTCCGTTCACACTCGTATACGCATCGCCGACCGTGACTGCCGGAAACACATTCAAGCCGGAAGCGTACATGTAGGACGGCAAACCCAATGTCTGGATTGGATTTACATTCGGATAGTCGCCCATGGCGGTGCTCTCGTTCTCCCACCACCGGTTGTAGCCATACGACACGGTCAACAGCAGCGTCGGACTGAATGTGTGATTGAGGTTCAGTGCGCCCAAATAGGAATGGTTGGGGTCGGGACCGGCGGAACACGGATCCTCTGCGTTCCCAAAACAGTTCCAACTGTGATTAAAGATGTGCTGCCACGAGAATTTGCCGCTGAGCAGAGTCTTGTCGCTGAAACTATGGTCGATCTTGAGATCCCACTGATCGCGATTGGTTACATTCGCTCCGGAGCCTACCCAGTTGTTGTAGTACGCATAGTTGGCATTCCCCACGTTTAAATTCGGAAGCGGGAAGGCCTGGATCATCTTGGCCGCTACCGGGTCGATCAGGTTGCCCGGACGTGAGGGCAACTGGTAGCCGGTACCGTTGAGATTTGCGTTGCCCGGGCTCATGTACGTCGCTAAGTTGTTGAACGGAATATAAGCGGACCGGACGGCACCACCTGCCGCGGCACTGTATGTGCCGGAGTAAGGATCCCAGAGCTGCCCTGCCGCTGCGGAGCACCTCCCATTCGCATCAAACGTCCCGCCTGCATAGCCGCAGAGTTCTCCAAAATTACCCGTACGCTCTACGGCGCTCGGGACACCAAAACTTCCGCCTGTCGAACTGGACTGGCGCAATCCGTCGTAGTCAAAGAAGAAAAAGGTCTTATTGCGCTTGATGGGGCCGCCCATCGTGCCGCCGAAGTTGTTCCGGTGAAGGCCCGCCAACGGGGTGCCGCTCTCATTGTTGAAGAAGTTATTGGAATCGAGCTTGTTGTTTCGGAGGTATTCGTAGGCGCTGCCGTGGTAGGAGTTGGTCCCGGACCGCATCACCATATTGACGACCGTGGAGCCGGTGAAACCATACTCCGCGCTGAACTGCGACGTCTGCACTCTGAATTCCTGGATTGCATCCGGCGTCGGCAGGTATGAGACTACCAGCGTGCCGCCGTTCTGTTCGTAATTGGTGGTCGAGACGCCATCCATTAAAACGTCCGCGGTGGCCGCCCGGCCTCCGCTCGAAGCGAACGCGTTGCCGTAGTTGCCGCCCCAGGGGTTGCCGTTGAACGGGCTCACGATGCCGGGCGCCAGATAAGCCAAATTCGTGACATCGCGGCCCAACAGCGGCAAGTCGTTCACAAAACGCCGGTCTACCACCTGGCCGGTCGAAGCGTCCTCGGTCGCAAGAATCGGCGCTTCACCCGTGATATCGATGGCCGCCACGGCAGTGCTTAATGGCAGGGCGAAATCGATCGTTACGTTCTGGCTTACATCGATCCTGACCTTGCTCCGTGTCTGAATCTGAAAGCCCTCCGCAGTTACAGAGATTTTGTAGCTGGCGGGGGGAACGCTGGGGAAGAGGTAGCGTCCGGCAGCGTCCGTCTCGGAATTGAAAACAAAGCCCTTATCCTCGTCGGTCAGGCTGACTTTGGCCCCTGGAATGGATGCCCCGGAGGGATCGCTGACCACCCCAGTTGCGGAACCCGAGTACAGTTGTCCCCAGGCCAGCGCGGCAGTCAGGCAAAGCAGCAACGCAACCAGGCACATTCTGTTGGGATCCTTCATGGATTAATCTCCTTCCTTGAACTCGAGGGGGGAGGCTCGGGCACTCCCTATTAAGATTTGAAGGTATTAATATCATCCTTGCTGGGCAAAAAGTCAATAATAAATATTACAATATGACATAATCAAAAAGGGACACGCTCGCCATGCCTGACATAAAAAAGTATGTCTTTGACATGGGTTGAATCATCATATAAAATTATCAATCTCAAATAGGGTCGGCCGATCGAAGGACGGGCGCGAGCATGGCTATCGATACGGCTGAGGCAAGTGCAAAGGAGATTCTCGATGCGTAGCAAAACGATAGCTCCTGTGCTGGTTCTGTTGGCCATGGTTCTTCCGCTGGGGATCGCGCAGGAAGCGGCCCGAATCGATATGTACTTCGGCGACTGGCACGCATCCGATTCGCATGTCGCCCACGGCGCCCTCGGGGAGCACGACGTTCTTACGCGAGGCGACCCCGTCAACCCCACGAAAAAAGGGGCAGTCCTCCACTTCGTCAATTCGTTTTCCTACGCGGAACTACTCCCGCACGCTTCGACCACTCCCACCCGGCTCGATGGGCAGCAGGAGATCTTCTACGTCATTGCGGGCCGTGGAAACGCGATTGCTGCCGGAGGGACGGCGGACCTTTACAAGAATGTGGCAATCCTAGTGCCGGCCGGCCTGGAGTTCACGCTCAAAAATACTTCGGACACTCCCCTGACGATGTACGTTATCAACGAGCCGACCCCGGCGGGATTTCGGCCAAACACGCAGATGTTGGTCCGAGATGAAAACAAACTTCCCATTACTTCCACCAACGGTCTCTGGTGCCACATCGTCAAAACGCTCTTCACTACCGAGGACGGTCTGGGCACACTCCAGAGTGTTTTGACCGTGACCCTGGACCCCTTAACGATCGGGAAACCACACTTGGTTGACCACACCGATATCGAGGAGGTGTGGACGGCACTGGAGGGCAACAGCCTTGCTTTCATGGGCAACCAGTTGCGTAGACAGGGGCCTGGTATTGCCTACTTGCATCCTCCCGACAATAAGACTCCTCACACGAACATCAATTATTCGGAGACCGAACAGGCCAAGTTTCTCTACTTCGCACGGTATCATCCTCACGAGCCGCGGAAGTAGGCCTTTGTCATGAGTCAAAGTGTTGAACAGGGAAAGGCCGTGGACCTTACGGAAGCGTGGACACAATGAAACAACTTTTTCGCTTGCTTGTTCTTGTACTGCTAATAGCTAGTGGGTCGCATTCTGCACCGGCAAAGAAAAAGCTCTTAGTGATCGGGGAAGAGAAGGGCTATCGTCACGAGTCAATCTCCCACGGCATGGCCACTATTGAACGCCTAGGCCGTGAAACGGGCCTCTGGGACACCTTCATTCGCACCGACACCGAGCCCCTGACCAAGAAAAAGCTCGAATTCAACGCCAAGAACCTCAACGATTTCGATGCGGTCCTGTTTTACACCGGCGGCGATCTCGAGATGGACGACCAGCAGAAAGCTGACTTCCTGTCCTTCATCCGCGACGATGGCAAGGGTTTCATTGGCGTACACAGTGCCACCATCACCTTCACCCACTGGCCCGAATTTGGAGAAATGATCGGCGGCTATTTCGACGAGCACCCATGGGGAACTTTCAACGCTCCCATCATCGTGGAAGACCCGAAGTTTCCGGGCATGGAACAGTGGCCGCACGACTTCTGGTTTACCGATGAGATCTATCAGGAGAAAAACTTCTCGCGGGAAAAGTGCCGCGTGCTGATGCGCCTCGATCCCAGCAAACTCGATTTGACCAACCCCAAGGTTCACCGCGCCGACCACGATTTCGCCGTGACCTGGGCCAAGATGTACGGCAAGGGACGCGTATACTACTCGACTCTAGGGCACCGCGAAGAAAGCTGGGACCGGCCGGAGATTCAGAAGATGTACATCGAAGCCATCAAGTGGGCAATGGGTCTGGTGGACGCGGATGTCACTCCCCGGCCGATACCGTAAGAAGATTCACATGATGACCAGAAGAGCATTTGCGAAAGCCGTGGCGGCGAGTGCCGCCGGCATGAAACTCCTGGCTGCCAACCATCTCAAGATCGGCATTGGCACATACACCTACCACAGCCTTTCTATTGACGACATGATTGTGCAGCTCCGAACCCTCGGCATCCAGGAAATCGAAATGTCGCGGGTGGAGTTCATGTTGATGAAGCCGCCAACCGACGAAATGTGTACGACGGCGAAGAGCAAGTTCGATCGCGCTGGTATCCAATGCGTTTCGTATTACACGGCCACCATTAAGGACGACCAGGACCTCGATTATGCCGTGCGATTTGCCAGGTTGCTGGGATCGCGCAACGTCTCCGGCGATGCCACCGGGGATATGCTTCGGAAAATCGATGAGCGCTTCACGCGCGAAGGCCTGACCTTTGGTATTCATAATCACTACTTCAAGGGCGGGTTCGTGTACGAAAGCCCGGAGGATGTCCTGAAAGCTTTGGCAGGCCGTTCCAAAACCATGGGCTCCACGCTGGATGTGGGGCACATCGCCTCGTGCGGACATGATACGGTGGACGCCGTCCGCAAGCTGGCACCCTACTTGAAAATGGTCCACTTGAAGGATGTCGCCGCTGCGGGCGGCGAGGTCAATGTGCTGCTTGGCCAAGGCATCGCCAAAATCCCCGCGGTGATGGACGAACTTCACAAACATTCTTACGGCGGTCTCGTTGCCATCGAATACGAGAAAGAGGGCGACGTTAACGAAGACATTCGGCGCGAGGTCGCATTCGCCCGCAAGCTGTCCTAATGGAGCCGGCTGGCCTCAATATGAGCCGGCGCTCGACCGAAAGCCGCCCCACGCACGTCCGCCACGCCATCCTGATGCTGATCGTTGGCGCGTACATGATCACGTACATGGACCGCGTGAATATCGCGTCGACCGTTCCAGTGATGCAGAGAGAACTGGGGTTCTCGCTGGTGATGGTGGGCTGGATCTTCAGTTCATTCCGCTGGGGCTACGCGCTGTTTCAGATTCCCGCCGGCTGGCTCGGAGACCGGATCGGACCGCGGCGAGCCCTCGCGCTGATCGTCACCTGGTGGTCCGCATTCACATCTGCCACGGCACTGGCCAGGGGTGCTGCGTCTATGATCGTCTGCCGGTTTTGTTTTGGCATCGGCGAGGCCGGGGCATTTCCCATCGCCACCCGTTCGCTCTCACGCTGGATGCTTCCCGCGGAGCGCGGCTTCGCACAAGGAATTGCCCACGCCGGCTCGCGCTTGGGCGCCGCCTTAACGCCCGGCCTGGTGGTCCTGATCATGATTGCGTATGGATGGCGCGCGCCATTCTTTGCCTTTGGCGCCATCGGACTGCTATGGTCGGCGACGTGGTACTGGTTTTACCGCGACGTGCCGCGAGAGCACACGGGCACAAACGCGGCGGAACGCGACCTCATTGAACGCTCCCTAAGCGGCCCGCGCAACGCTTCGACCACTGCGGTTCCCTGGGGGCTCATTCTGCGCAGTCCCACCCTCTGGACGCTCTCGCTGATGTACTTTTGCTACGGCTACTGTATCGATGTCTACCTGGACTGGTATCCGAAATACCTCAATGATTCTCGCGGCTTCAATCTTAGAGAAATGGGCTTTTATGCGAGCTTGCCTCTATTGGCGGGAACGGCGGGGTGCCTGCTAGGAGGTTGGCTATCCGATCGTTGGGCGAAGCGTTCCGGCAACTTGAAGACTGCCCGTCGCGGCGTAGCGTGTGCCGGCTTCCTGTTGGCGGCGGCCGCTATTCTGCCGGCCACTTTCACCGCCCTTCCAAAGGCGTCGGTCTGGTATACCTGCGTCGCTGTTTTTGGCTTGGAAAGTACCGTCGGCGTATCTTGGGCCATTCCACTCGATATCGGCGGTGACTATGCGGGATCCGTCTCGTCGGTGATGAACATGTGCGGCAACATTGGCAGCGCCATCTCGCCACCGGTGCTGGCCTATCTCGTGCGCTCATACGGTTGGAGCGTACCGTTTCTTGTCTCTTTCGCACTCTGTATCGCTGCCGCTCTCTTGTTCACGAGGATCGACGCTACACGCAAGATTTCGCCCGCCAGTATGGTGATGGTGAGTCCGTGAGTTGAAAATGAACATCAACTGTGACAAATGCGTCGCCTGCGGAAACTGCACGTACGTGTGTCCGATGGGAGCGATCTACATTGATCCGGCACTCAAACGCGCAACGGTAGATCGCAACGAGTGCGTGGAATGCTGCGCCTGTTTCAACGGCCTGAGCCAGGAGCATCTCAATCCGACCCTGGTCCGCACGCGGCGAAAGCTCTTCCAGATTATGCGGCTGCGCTTCGACCCCGAGCCGGACGTCTGCCCCACCGCCGCTTTCGAGCCGGAAGAGTTGCCATGGCCCCGGATCGTGCGCCGTGCTTTTTCTGATCCCCGAGTGCCGCACGAGTCCACCGGGGTCGGTGGCCGTGGTACGGAGGAGGTCAAAACCAACGACGTCACCGGTCGTGTGAAGCGCGGCGAGGTAGGTTTCACCATCGAGTTTGGACGTCCCGGCTTGGGTGTTTGGTTCCATGAGATCCAGAAGATGACCTGGGCCCTCGCCAAGGCGGGCGTGGCATTCGAACAGAAAAATCCGGTCACATCGCTTTTAGCCGATGTCTCGACGGGTACCCTTCGTGAGGACATCCTCGGCGAAAAGGTTCTTTCCGCCATCGTCGAAATCAAAGTGCCGGTAGAGCGTACGGAGGAGATCATTCAGTTGGTGCACGATGTCGAGAAGCAGGTCGACACGGTGATTTCGTTGGGCGTCGCCACGCGCTGCGCCGAGAACGGCGAGGAGAATCTGGTGGCGCCGATTCTCGAGCGCCTGGGGTACCGTTTAGAACGAGCCAAGACCAACGGCGGTTTGGGCAGGATCACCAACGGGGCCGGCGCTTCCAGGCAGTCCTCATGACCAATACATTGCACCGTTTCGGCGACGCCGCGAGCTTCTTTGACGACTACATTGTTTTCGCCATTCCCAGCCGCGGCAAGAACGACGAGGACAGCATCCCGAAGCTGAAAAGGTTTCTTGAGATGGCGCTGCCGTTCCAGCCGGTGAATCTGGGCGATGCGAGTCATGGCGGCGCTTTGCGCCCGTGCCGCCATTTGAATCCGCTGGCGCATTGGAACCGGGACCGCAAGCCCGATTTTCGCGCCGTGATCGCGGGTGTGGATACCGCCACGACGATGGCGGCAGTGTTCGACAATCGAATGGCCGCGGAGGATTTCTTCAAAGCCGTAAAGGAGGCGGACCTGGGCCTCAGCGTCAACATCTCCACATCTGTTGACGGCGCTGAACAGTGCTGCCATGCGGCCGGCGTTCCCCGACATAGCGTGGGCTATTCACTGGGCTTCGAAGGCAAGACGGAGAAACTGCCCGCGTGCCAGGAGCTCATGCTCACTACGATGTGCGGACACGGCATGGTCTCCGCCGGCCTAGCGCGCAAGATGATCGACTGGGTGCGGGAAGGGCGCCGCACGCCCGAGCAGGCCGCCAGTTACCTGACGCGCTTTTGCTCCTGCGGCGTGTATAATCCTTCGCGCGCCAAACGAATACTGGAGGTGGAGCCCTCCAGGCGAACAAAGTACTGAGTGAAAGGAGGTTTTTCGTGAAAGCACGTATGATGGTGTGGCTCGCCGTGACCGCTCTGGTGGCCGCCGTGGCGCCATCTGAAACTGTGACGTCCAAAGGTGTCAAAGCGTTCACCGGTGCGCGCATTATCGATGGAACCGGCCGGGCCGCGATGGAGAAGGCCACGCTGGTAATTCGCGATGACCGAATCGAAGCGGTCGGACCAAAGGCGAAAGTGCCGGCAGGCGCGGAGCGGATTGACGCCAGCGGCAAGACCATCATCCCTGGTTTAATCAGCGCGCACGGTCACGTGATCACCCCCGATCATCCCGGGATGTACCTGCGCAGCGGGATCACGACAGTCCTCAGCTTGGGCGGCGATCACGAGTTCCCTCTGCGAGACATGTGCCGCAATGCCCCACCCGGTACGGCGCCCCGTCTCTATGTTGCCGGACCGATCGAGGACTCGTCGGTCATTCCAGGTTCTATCGCCGTCACGACACCAGAGGAAGGCCGGCGCACGATCGACGAACTGGCAACTCACAAACCGGATATCGTCAAGCTCCGTGTGGATGACTTTCTTGGCGCCCGCCAAAAGATGAGTCCCGAAGTTTATCAGGCAATCATTGATGAGGCACACAAGAACGGCCTTCGCGTGGCAGCCCACATTGTCCGGCTCGAGGACGCTCTCGGTTTATTACGCGCCGGTGTCGATTACATCGCGCACAGCGTTCGGGATCACGAGGTCAATGACGAATTTATCCAGCTCATGAAGAAGCGCCACGTGTTCTACTGCCCGACGCTCACGCGCGAAGTTTCGATGTACATCTACGCGGACACCCCCGCTTTTTTCCAGGATCCGTTCTTTCTCAAAGAGGCCGATCGGGCCGAGATGGCGCGCATGGAAGATCCGAAGCGACAGGAAACCGTGCGCACCGACAAGTCGGCGCTTTGGTATAAGGAGCACCTCGACGTCGCCATGAGAAACCTGAAGATACTATCGGATGCGGGTGTGGCGATCGCCATGGGAACCGATAGCGGCGGTGGTCCCGGCCGTTTTCGCGGTTATTTTGAGCACCTGGAGCTCGCATACGTAGTCAAGGCCGGATTGACGCCGATGCAGGCGTTAGTCTCCGCCACCGGCGGCGCCGCGAAAGCGCTTAAGGCCTACGATCAGATCGGCACGCTCGAAAAGGGCAAGGCGGCCGACTTCCTCGTCCTCGACGCCAACCCGCTCGACGACATCACGAATACGCGCAAGATTGATTCGATCTGGATCGGTGGGACTCGCGTTCCCGCGAAGAACTAGGCCGCGCTCATGAATCCCGATCCTGCTCGCGTCCTTGATCTGATCGAGGCCTTTCGCCGCTCAAAGACCATGTTTGCTGCCGTGAAGCTGGGCGTGTTCGACCGTCTGGAGAAAGCTCCGGCGGACGCCGATGTGCTGGCCGCGGATCTTCACGTTCAGGCAGAACCACTGACAAGGTTGCTGGACGCGTGCGTGGGGCTGCGTTTCTTGCGCACTGAAGAAGGCCGATACGCCAACGAACCTGTGGCCAGCACTTATTTGTGCCGGGAGAGTGAGCATTCGCTGGCCGGCTACATTCTTTATTCGAACGATGTGTTGTTCCGGCTTTGGACCTATCTGGAAGACGGCATCCGGGAAGGTAGCAACCGATGGACGCAAGCATTTGGAGGAAAGGGTGGGATATTCGATTACTTCTTCAAGACCGACGAAGATTTGCGCGAATTCCTCCACGGCATGCACGGGTTCGGATTGCTCAGTTCACCCAAGGTCGTGGCTACATTTGACCTCTCGCCGTTCCACCGGCTCGTGGACCTTGGCGGTGCAACCGGCCATCTCGCTCTCTCCGCGTGCGATCGATATCCTCAAATGCGGGCCGTGGTTTTTGATCTGCCCCGTGTGGTGGAGGCCGTCCGCGGCGTCATGCATCCGAGCTCTGCGGCCGCGTCGCGCGTGGAATGGATCGCCGGCGATTTCTTTCAAGATGATCTGCCTGAGGCGGATTTGTATGCTCTTGCGCAGATTGTGCACGATTGGCCAGACGACAAGGTTCGCGCGCTGCTCGAAAAAATCTACCGCCGGTTGCCGGCCGCGGGCGGTGTGTTGATTGTCGAAAAGCTGCTGGCGGAAGACAAAACCGGGCCGGTGTCTGTTCTGATGCAATCGCTCAACATGCTGCTGTGCACCGAAGGCAAAGAGCGCACCTTGAGCGAGTTCCGCGAACTGCTCGCGGCCGCTGGGTTTCACAACGTGCGTGGATGCCTTACGGGCGCTCCGTTCGACGTGGTGTTGGCTATGAAGTAAGCGGACCGGCCCGAAGCTATCTCTTGCCCGAAGAGACGAAATAGAGGAACTTGGCCTGTTCCTTGCCCGCGTTGATATTCGAGTGCAGCATCACGGCGTCGGGCCGCACCTGATACGCCATCCCAGGCGTCATCATGCGAAGTTGCGTGCCCACGAAAGCGATACTGGTGCCGGAGATCGAGGTCCAGACTTCGAGTTGGCCCCGCTGATGCGCGTGCGGCTCTCCAATGGTCATCGGGTCGAGGGCCACGGTCAGCACTCTTCCCAGCGCTCCCAAGCCGTCTGACTTCTCGAAAACGATCTTCACAATGTGCGCCCAGTGGCCGTTCGTGCTGAAATCTTTGCCGGAAATGAGGGTTGTGTTCTCGTCGCGCACCACCAACTTTGTCTTCGGCACGAAACCTGTCGGAGTGGATTCGTTGATGAGATACATGCTGAGCGGTTCGTCCCCGGTGTTTTTAATGCCGAACTCGATGCCGGCGGGAACCAGAACCGCGATGTTGGCATAGAGATCCACCGTCTCTCCACCGGCGGCCATTTGCCCTTTGCCTCCCAGGAAGTAGAAGATCTCCTGCTGTGCGTCAAGCCGTGTCAGCCCCGTAGAAGCATGCGGCTCCAAGGTTGCGTACGAATAAGAATTGACGTCCTGAAGTACGGCGCCTTGCCGCGGCGGCTCCAGCGCATCCCCGCGCATCAGAATGTCGCGCTCAATAAGACCGCCGTGCGTCGGCTGAGGATTGGATCCGTGCCAGTCGCCAAAAAACATGTCGACTCGATGAGGATCCGGATCCGGAACTTTTTGATACTCGCCCCAGGCTCTGCACGGCGCGGGCTGCGCCGGAGTTTGGGCAATCATGGACACAGCCAGGGGAATTATAAGAGCTGAGGTCTGAGCCAGCCTTCTGCCAAGCATAGATTCCTTTCCATCCGTCTAAGAGGTGTGCCGGGCAGCTTAAATAATCAACTCCCTGGCACAGCCGCGTACCTGTATCTCGAGTTCGAGCTCTTCGATCGGCGGCCGGCAAAAGTACCACCGAATGCCGAAGTTCTTGCTGCTTGCCACGCGAGGGAGAAGCACCTCGCGCATCAAAGGAAAAACATCGTGGACCGTATATAGAGCTACCACGGTCGCCTGGCTCCACTCGGCCCCAAGCTCGCCCAGATTCTTGTCCAGGCTGTCCAATACTTGCAGCAGTTTTTGCTGGAGCCCCTTCGTTGAGACGTCGCCGCGCGCCACGATTCCGCGCGGATACTCCCCGTTAAGATCACTCGCGGCGAGCAGAAAGGTTGGGGGCGCTGCCCGCCGCGGCACCGTATAACTGAATCCGTACATCGCGAGTTCGCGAGGCGGATCCAATTCCGGCGCAACATTGACCCTTGCGATGGGATTTGCATCTTGCACCAGCAGATCCCTTTTCGCGATCAGGTCCATGTAACCCTGGTTGAGTTTTCCAAACTCGGTGAAGCTGAATGCGTGCGGGCTGCGCAACTCAACTCCGCACAGCGCCTGGGGTGGCCGCCGCCCGTGCTTCAGAAAGCCGTCGATGGCTTCAAACGCTTTGGCGACGGGAAGAGCGGTGCTGAACGCTGCGTGCACAATCTCATAGTCGTGCATCGCCACGGTTCCACCCGACGAAAACCGGTTGCCTCCCTTTCGAAATCGAAACCCACCCCTCGGGTTATCGATGAGCGTCGATTCCCCTGCACCTTTCAGAACACCGGCCAGGCCGGCACTCACGCCGGCTACTTGCAAGAAACGCCGGCGGTCGATAATATCGCTCACACTGACACTCTCCTGGCGCCTGCTCGGAACGCTAAAAGATGAACTTCGCGCTGATTTGGCCGATGCGCGGAGCCTGCGCGCTGGTTACTTCTCCGAACTGGCTGCTGGCGATGTTCCCCACCGGGTTGTTGAAGTTCGTGTGATTGAAGATGTTGAAGAACTCAGCCCGGATCTGGATTGCTTTGGATTCTGTGATCGCGATGCGCTTCCCGAGTCCGAAATCGGTGTTGATGATTCCCGGACCGTGGAAGAACCGCGCGGCGGCATTGCCAGTCACGCCCAGCGTTTCCGTCGTGAATGAATTTGGCAGGAAATAGGTGTTCGGCCCATTCGGCCCGCCATTGCGTGGATTCTGGATCTGCACGTTGCTGACGACGTTCGGAAAATCGAATCCAATCGCCGTGAGGGCGCGGTCATCGCCTTCGCCGAGCGTAACCGGGAAGCCCGTGGAGAAACGGCTGATGCCGGTCATCATCCATCCTTGGCTCAAGCGACGCGGTAACTTGCTGAAGGCACGATCGAACGGGATATTCCAGGAGTAACTCCCAACGAAATTGTGCGTCAGATCGAATGGGGAAAGGACCCGGCTGATCGCGTAGTTATATGGATCGAGCACCCCGGTGACGTCGTCAATCGACTTAGAGTAGCTGTATGCTGCAAGGAACGTCACGTCCGCGGCTTTGCGCTCCACCGTCACTTGAAGGGAGTTGTAATTTGAATTGGCAATGTCGGCCAGAGATTGCGACTCAGCATATACCACAGCGTTGTATTTCTGGCCGAGCGTCTGGTTCCCCATGCCCAGCATCGTGCCGTAGACCTTGCTGCCGTTCGGCAGCGTGTAAATCGAGGTTTCAGAGCCGGGACCGCACTGCGGCGTTGCGCCTTCCGCGTTGAGTTGCTGACACAGCGCGCCGCTGCCCACGTTCAGGTTGACGTTGGCCAGAAGCTTGTGACCCTCGGTGCCGACATAGGCGACAGTCAAGATCGTTGACTTGGAAAGCTCGCGCTGGATGGAGAAATTGAAATGTTCCGCGTAGGTGAGCTTATTCTGACTCGAGTAGTCGGGCAGATAGATGGGAAAGTACTGGGTGAAATTCAGGTTCGCATTCGCCGGGCTACCGGGAACCGGGAACGTGAACGGAAAGTGCATGCCTTGCGAGGCCGCGTCAGAGCGGGTCTGGAACGGCGTGTCGAACTCGGGTGGACCTGTGCTCGCCCAATATAGGCCAAACGGTGCGTCGCCCAGGATTCCGAAGTTGCCCAGATCAGCCTGGCCGAGATAATAAATACCAAACGCGGCTCGGATACTGGTTTTGCCCGGACCGCCGATCAACTTACCCAGCAAACCATTGGTGTAGTTCGGAGAATAAGCCAAGCCGATTCGCGGCGCGAATGTATCCCACTGGGTCGGAGATATAGTGCTCGGGATGCCGGGATCGCCGGGCACCAGCAAGCCGGTGGGCGCGGTGGGGAATAACTTCGATTGTGCGCCCGGAACGAACGTCTCGACCTCGCCGTATTTATCCGACCACGGCTCTGCGACCTCCCAGCGCACACCCAGGTTCAGCGTGAGGTTTGGTCTCACCTTCCACGAGTCCTGCGCAAAAATGCCGCCGTAGCGGCTGCGGTTGTCCAGAAACTGCTCGGTGCATTGCACGTAAGAAACTGGAGCACCCAGCAGGAAGTCCGCGAAATCAACGCCGGTCTCCTGGCCGTTGAACGTGAAGTTTCCGTTCGGCGCGCAGATGTTCCGCACGTTGAGCTGGTAGTAGCGGAATTCACCTCCAAATTTGAGCGAATGACTGCCAACGATCGTCGACAGCGCCTCTGTGCCCATGAATGTATTGTTGGCCTGCAGCATATTGAGCCAGTCTTCGCCCATCGAATAGTTGTTGAAGAACAGCGGCGGCATCGACTGCGGATAGCCTGCCGGGCCAGACGGATTGATACCCAGCGTTCCGACTCCCGTTGTGAATCCCAGCGAGCTTAGCGATGCATCGGTGCTCGATACCGGGTTGGCGGTCTGAATCCGTGTGCGAAAGAAACTGAGCCGTGCTTCGTTCACCATCGTGGCGCTGATTGTTTTCGTATCGCTCACGGTGAACATCTGCGCCCGTTGCGGAGCGGTCGTCGGGAACCCCGGCAGGGCTGGCTGGCCGAAGTAGTTCTGTCCGGTCAGCGGGCTGAAATTCGAAGAGTTGTCGAAATGGTAATAGAACGACCAGTTGCCGGTCTTCTGGTTGACGAAATCGACGCGCTCGCCGATTTTGTCGTTCTGCACGGTGGCCTTTCCACTGTTGTTCGCGTAGAGACCCGTAATGGGATCGACGTTGGCTACGGGAAAATACTTCAGCAAGTTGACGGAAACCGGATCGAAGGCGCGTGTCGGAATCACACCGCCCGGAAACACAGTTGAGTAAGGCTCTCCATTCGTCACCGTGTATCCCAGGCGATTGGAAAGCTGTTGCGCCCAAGCGTCGCCCTGCACTGAGCCGGTCAGGGCCGATGCGCCGAAGATCCCCTGTTTTTCCGCCTCGGTAGGTATCTGCACCAGACCCGTGCTGGCGCCTTGCGTCTGGCGCGTGCCTTGATAGTCGGTGAACCAGAACAGCTTGTTCTTCCAAAATGGTCCGCCTACTGCATATCCGAACTGATTGCGCCTTAGCTCCGCCTTTGTGGGATCAAAGAAATTACGGGCGTCCAGGGTGTCGTTGCGCAGAAACTCGAACCCGACGCCGTGGATCGCGTTCGTTCCCGACTTCGTAATGGCGTTCATCACAGCGCCGCTGAACTTGCCGTACTCGGCGTCGTAGCTGTTGGTGATCAACCGGAATTCCTGAATCGAATCCAGATTTGGAATCAATCCGGCGCCCATGTTCTTGCCTTCGCTCACATCGCCGCCATTCACGAGGAACGCGTTGGCGCTCTCGGGCTGGCCGTTCACCGAGACATTGCCGGGGTTGCCGATCATGCCGGAGACCGGCCGATCATTGGGAACTGTGCCTGAGGTAATCGGCGCCACACCCGCCTGCAACGGCAATAGATCGAGAAAGCTGCGACCGTTGAGCGGCATCGACATGATCTTCTGCGACTCAAGCGTACCGCCTAGCTGTGTGCTCTCCGCCTCCACCTGCACCGTATTCGCTTCGACGCTGATCTGCTGTTGCACGCTGCCCACCTCGAGCGTGATGTCGACGCGAAGTTGATCGTTGACCTTGAGGTCTACCGAAGTAGCGGTGAATTGTTGGAACCCACTTGCCGTGGCCGTGACTTTGTACGTTCCCGGCGGCAGCGCCAGAATGCGGTATTGACCGTCAGGTTCCGATGTGGTCTCCTTACTGAAGTTGGTCTCCAGGTTGGTGGCTGTGACCATTACATTCGGAACCACGGCCTGAGTCCGGTCATGAACAAAGCCGAGAATCGACCCCGTTACGTCCGCGCGGACTGCGCCCGAACCAAAAAAAACGGCAGCAAGTATGGGAAGAGCTAACCGAGTCCAGCTTCGCATCGAAAAAACCTCCTTATGTCCCTGGGGTATTTTGTAGTACTATATTATGAAGTAACCAATCCGGGATCAATAGTAGAAAAGTACTAGACCGCCCGTAGGGACCCAAAATGGAGGTTCCGTGGATCTGAAATGGACACCGATGAGGTGGCCAACCGACTGGCAAGACCCTTCGGCGCTCGCGCTGCTAAAACCAACTTGTGTCAACTATCTGGTAGTCGAGAAAACTCCGGTGCTCGATGCAGTGGTCGCTCAGGCGAAGACCAACGGAATCGAGGTCGGCGAAGCGGCGGCTCCTCCTGCCGAAGTCACCATTCTGCAAGGGGAATGGCCCGGCGTGAAGTTGTCGCCCTCTGGCGCCAAAGACGTGGCTTCCGCCGGTCCAACCGGTGCCCCCTGGGTGGATTCTAATGGCTGGAAGATCCGCTTAACGGCTGCAATTCAACCAGATAAGACGATTTGGGTGTATGCTGCGCCGAAAGAATCGCAAGCCTCCCGGGAGTCGTACCGAATGGCCCTTGCCGACGCTGGAGTGAGCGGCGGCCGCTGGATCATTTCGCTCGACAAACACCTTGTTGCCGCCATCGGGGCAGGAAATCCAGATGCGCTCCAAACGTGGGACACAATTAGTCGCGCCGCAGGTTTCATGGCCTCCCACACATCGTGGTCAAACTATACACCGCAAGCCGTAGTCGGTGTGCTCTCCGACTTCACTGGCCCAAATGAACTCAACGGCACCGAAACGCTTAACTTGCTCGCCCGGGCCAACGAACAATACCAGATCATTCCCAAAAACAAAGCTTCCGTATCGTCGTTTCAGGGTCTGAGAGCCGTGCTGTATGCCGACGCCGATCCTCCCACCGCCGACCTGAAGAAAGAAGTCATCGCTTTTGTAGAAGAGGGCGGAATGCTGATCGCCGGACCCAACTGGGGTGCTTTACCCGGCAGGCCGGCAAAATACGACGACCATCCTCGATACGCATCCCGGCTGCTCGGCAAGGGCAAGGTGCAAATCGCCAAGGCGGATGTCGATGATCCTTATGTTTTCGCTAACGACGCCGTCATTCTGGTCAGCCACCGGCACGATCTCGTGCGTTTCTGGAACGGGGGCGCCCTCGAGTCGTTTCTAACCGTTTCGCCCGATCGCACGCGGACTCTGCTCCAAATGATCTTCTTTGCGCGTGAACTGAATGGTCGTGTCAGCGCCGGCGGACCGGAGGCGGCGTCGGTCAGAGTTGTCGGACGGTATCGTAGGGCTAAGCTCTGGACTCTGGATCAATCCAGCCCGATAGACGTCCAGATGGACTTCGAAAAAGATGCCGTGGAGTTGCACTTGCCACCCATTTCTGAGTACGCTGCGGTTGAACTCGAGGTCTGATCCTGAGAAGTCAGAGGTGTATACATGGGCGAGGATTGCACACGCAGACGATGGTTGTTGAGAACGGCCGCGGCTGCATCCGGCGCCTACCTCGGCAGCGCGCGACCGGTCCGCGCCGCTAGCGCGCCGGCAACTCCGGTGGCGGTCGCGAAATGCAAGACGTACGCCGCCGCCGAACTCCTTCCAGCGTTGAACCAGATGTTCGACCAGCTCGGCGGTCTTGCGCGCATCGTCCGCGGAAAAACCGTTGCCCTCAAGATCAATCTCACCGGGTCGCCCACATATCGTGTCGGTTATCTGCCGCTCGGAGACACACACTACACCAACCCCCACATGCTGGCGGCCACGGTGCACCTGATCGGCAGAGCCGGTGCCAGGCGAATTCGCATACTTGAGAGCCCTTGGTCGTCCAGCGATCCCGTCGAGGAGTCTCTATTACAGGCCAATTGGGAACCTCGCGACATTCTCAACGCTGCGGCCAACGTGGAGTTTGAGAACACCAACTGCTTGGGACGCGGGAACAAGTACGTCCGCTTTAAGGTTCCGTTCGGCGGCTATATGTTCCCGGCTTACGATCTCAACCACTCCTACCTGGACTGTGATGTCTTCGTCAGCATGGCGAAATTGAAAGAGCACGAGACCGTGGGGGTCACGCTTTCGATGAAGAACTGCTTCGGACTTGCCCCCTGCTCCATTTACGGGTCCAACGCAGGTGTCGACGAGCCCAACGAACAGGCTAAGGGTGGCCGCGGTTTGCTCCACGGCGGGAACCGGCAGCCGGCAAAGAGCTCCCCGCCCGAATTGGACCCCAAGTCGCCCCGGTGGCCCGGCTATCGCGTGCCCAGAATCGTCGTGGATCTGGTAGCGGCGCGCCCGGTTGATTTAGCCATTGTTGACGGCATCCGAGCGTTGGCGGGAGGAGAGGGGCCGTGGGCCCCAGGAATCAAGCCCGTGCGACCCGGCGTTCTCGTGGCCGGAA
>Ga0335069_10002279_pt1 | contig 29678 bp, 23 predicted proteins | sample Lox_Sample_11_FD_206714 | JGI IMG/M metagenome (GOLD analysis project Ga0335069, IMG submission 206714) | Soil microbial communities from Loxahatchee National Wildlife Refuge, Florida, United States - Lox_Sample_1.1 | ecosystem: Environmental > Terrestrial > Soil > Wetlands | place: USA...
GACGAGTTCTGGGGCGTGAGCTGGCCGCACAATCCCGCCGGCCTCTACGCGATGCTCACCGACTCGGCCGTCCTCTGGTACGCGTACAGCGCCGACCAGGCCGCCGTGGACCTCGCCCGGCGGCTGCTCGATTACCAGATCGCGCACGGGACGACGCCGGGTGACTGGGACTGGGCCAGCGTTCCGTACGCCAGCGCCAACCCCGGCGACGTCGACTACCGCGGCGCCGACGATGCGTGGTGCGACTTCTGCGGGCGCGGCGACGGCACCGGCGTCATCGAGCCGGACAAGGTGGGCGAGCTCGGATTCGGCTACCTGCAGATGTACGAGCTCACGGGGGAGGACCGGTACCGCGACGCCGCCGTCGCCTGCGCCGACGCGCTCGCGAAGCACGTGCGCGAGGGCGACGAGACGCGCTCGCCGTGGCCCTTCCGTGTCTACGCGCAGACCAACGTGCCGCGCGAGGAGTACTCGGCCAACGTGGTCGGCGCCATCATGCTCTTCGACGAGCTGCGGCGCCTCGGAGCGGGCGACGGGGACGCGTACGCCGCCGCGCGCGCGACGGCCTTCTCGTGGCTGATGCGCGTGCCGATGCAGAACGACGCGTGGAGCGGATACTTCGAGGACATCGAGATACAGACCGACCCGTCGGCGAACCCGAACCAGTACGCGGCGATGCGCACGGCGCGCTGGCTGCTGCTGCACCCGGAGGTCGACACGCGATGGCGCGACCACGTGGCGCACCTGCTCGCGTGGGTCGTGCAGACCTTCGGCGTCGACACGGCGACCGAGCGCGGGACGCAATGGGGCGCGACCGTGCTGAGCGAGCAGGCCGCCGACATGGCGAAGATGGGTAGCCACACGGCGCGCTTCGGGGCGACGACGGCGCTGTGGTGGGAGGCGACCGGTGACGATCCGGCGCGCGATCGCGCGGCGCGGTCGCTCGCCTGGGCCACCTACGCGTGCGACGAGCGCGGCATCGTCGCCGTCGGCGAGGACAAGAACGAGGGCTGGTGGTTCAGCGACGGGTACGGCGACTACATCCGGCACTTCCTCGTCGCGATGGGCGCCGTGCCGGACTGGGCGCCGCGCGGCGAGAACCACGTGGTGCGCTCGACGTCGGTCGTCTCGCACGTGACCTACGGGCCGACGCGTGTCGCGTGGACGACGTTCGACGCCGACGCGACCGAGACGCTGCGCCTCGTGGCGCGGCCGTCGAGCGTCACGAGCGCGGGCGAGCCGCTGGCGGAGCGGAGCGACCTCGACGACGCGGGGTACGTCGTGGAGACGCTGCCGTCGGGCGGGTTCGTCGTGCGGGTGAGGCACACGCGGCCCGGCGAGACGGTCATGACCACGAGCGTGCCGGCGCGCATGACGGAGGACGCGCCCGTCGAGGACGGCCCGACCGGAACGAGCGCGACGGGGGCCTGCAGCGTCGCGGGTGGCGTCGTAGGCGGCTGACGTTGACGCCCGGCGCCGGGTCGGCGATGACCAGCCGTCCCCATGACGAGTCTCCAGAATGGCCGTGTCGCTCTCGTCGTCGAGGGCGGCGCCATGCGAGGCATCTTCGCCGCCGGCGTGCTCGACGTGTTCATGGAGGAGCGGTTCCGGCCGTTCGACCTCGCCCTCGGCGTCTCGGTCGGCGCGTCCAACCTGCTCTCTTTCCTCGCGGGCCAGCACGGGCGCGCGCGCCGGTGCTTCCTCAACCAGATGTCGCGACCGGAGTTCATCGACCCGATCCGCATGCTGCGCGGCGGGCACTGGATGGACCTCGACTGGCTCTGGGACACCATCACGCGCGAGGATCCGCTGGACTGCGAGGCGGCCGCGGCGAGCGGCATCGAGTATGCGCTGGTCGCGACGTGCACGCTGACGGGTGAAGCGCGCTACCTCTCGCCGCGCGCGAAGCACATGCTCGAGGCGCTCAAGGCGTCGTGCGCGCTGCCTGTGCTGTACCGCCGGCCGGTGCGGTTCGGGTTCGACGCGCTCGTCGACGGCGGCATCAGTGACCCGGTTCCGGTGCGCGAGGCGTACCGGCGTGGTGCCCGCACCATCGTCGTGATTCGCTCGCGCGCAGCGGACTTCGTGAAGCGCGATCGCCTGGCCAACCGCGTCGGCGCGTGGTCGATGCGCCGTACGCGCGGGATCGCGCACGCGTGCCGCACCGCCGCGAGCCACTACCGCGACGCGGTCACGTTCATCCAGTCGCCGCCCCGGGACTGCCAGGTGATTCACGTGGCGCCCTCCACGGCGCTGGCGACGCGCCGCACCTCGCGCGACCGCGCGTGTCTCGAGCGCGACTACTCGCTGGGACGTACGCTCGGACGCGAGGCGATCGCACGCTTCGAGCGTCTGGGCCGCTCGTTGGCGATGACCGGCTGAGTGTGACCGCGGTCAGTAGCGCTTGCGCCAGAGCAGGTCGAAGATCGTCGTGCCGGCGTCTCCGATGGTCGTCGCGAGCGACCATCGGCTCGCGAAGCGCCAGTCGAGCGTGAGCAGGGTGCGGTCGGGATTCACTCCGGGTGGAGGCTGCCCGAGCACCACGGCGAGCTGCACCGAGATGTCCCTCGCGATCTGCACCTCGACTTCGGGCTCGACCACGCCAGCCGCGGTCGAGGCGACCCTCGTGGTGATGGCACCGAGACCGAGCTGGTTGAGCATGTGATTGAGCGGCTGGGCCGCCTCGCCGCCGACGGTCGCCAGGGCCTGGGTCGCCGCGGTGCCCTCGGAGGCCTGCGGCTGCGAGCCGCCCGTCGTACCGAAGAGCAGGAGCTCCACGATTTCCTGGCGAGGAAGCGGCGGCTCGGAGCTGAGGGAGACTTTGCCCGTCTTGAGCGGCCCGATGAAGTCGGCGTAGATGAGGGTGCCGTCGGCCGCCCGGTACGAGGCCCTCACCACGACCTGAGGGTTCGACGGGTCGTCGAGGAAGGTCACGGTGCCGTTCTCCACGGTGAACGTCTTGCCCTGCACCGAGAGCTTGCCGCCGGGCTTCAGGTCGAGCCGTCCCGTGACCGTCAGGCCGGCCGCGCTGCCGCTGCCCGTGTCGACCTTCAACTGGCCGCCCAGGCCCACTCTGAGATCCGTGCCCCGCACGATCCGCACGTCCTGCAGGTTCACCGTGACCAGGACCGGCGCGCCCGCGCCCTCCGTCGTCTGCTTGCGCTGGGGATCGAGCGGAAAGGTCACCAGCACCGCCGGGTCGCCGCGGTGGGCGCCGATGCGCACGTTCCTCATGGGGCCGAGCGCCTGGACGTGACCAGTCGACGCGACCGGCAGCGCCACGCGCGCCCGGTCCACGTTCACCGCGACGTCCATCGTATCGCCCCGCGTCGTCTCCTCGACTTCGATGCGGCCGTTGACGTCTCCGACCTGCGTACCTCCCGCGGAGAGCGGGATGGGCGCACCGTCGGGGATCACGATGGAGGCGTTCGCGGACTCGAGACTCGTGCCGCGCATCTGCGCAGCACCGCTCGCCTCGAGACGCCCGGTCACTCCGGACGCCGCGAGCCTCCGCAGCGTGATGACTCCGTCGGGCGAGAGGTCCACCTGCGCCGTGACGTCGTGGAATTCACCGCCTCCTGCAACCGCCTGGACCCTCCCGTCCTGGAGCGTCAGGCCACCCAGCAGGCGGGCCGCGCGGGTGCGCGGGTCGAGCTCGACGTGAACGCGCGCGTCGAGACGGCCGTCGAGCTCGTCGAGCACGCTCGACACCACCGGTCGCAGCGCCGCGACGCGGAAACCTATCGCGTCGACCCATGCCTCGAGCGGCTTGTTCGGATCCAGACTCGGCGCGAGGCTCGCACCCCACGTGGCCGCGGCGTGCGCGCTCGCCTGCACGAACCCTTCTTCCTGGTCGATGCGCAGGTGCCCGTCGACGCCATGGCCGTCAGCTCTCGCCTGCAACTCGGCGCTCCGGTAAGGGACGCCCGAGATGCGCAGATCGTCGAGCAACACGTCGATCTTGGCGCTCGCATCCCGGTGCAGGCCGGAGAGCGCGAAGTCCCCGTGCATGGCGCCGGTGATGCCCCGGTCTCCGAGCATCGGGATCGACTGGAGGGGGATGCCGCCGAGGTGCCCTTTGGCGTCGGCGCTCCAGGCGAAGGGCACGTGTGCGGGCTCGAGCAGCGGCGCCACCGGTGCGTGGACGAGCGCTTCGAGGTCGAGCGCGGCGCCCGCGGTCGAGACCCCGCGCACCGCCACGTCGGCGTGCTCGCCGTCGTATCTGGCACCCAGATCCAGGTCGAGCGGCAGGGAGGTCACGTCACCCCGGAAACGCGATCCCTGTAGCCGCGCCCGCACGTTCACCTGCGGCGCGAGCGCCGTTCCGCTCGCCCGCACGTCCGCCTGCAGGCGACCGGTGAGAAAGGGATGCTGAAGGCTCGACGGCAGCGTCCAGAGGTTGCGCCCGGGCATCGTGAGGTGCGCATCCACCGGCGTGCGGAGAAGTCGCTCCCTGAGCGTCCCGCGGCTGCGAAAGAGCGACTCGAAGGGCGCGCTCTCGGTGCGCGCTTCGAGCTGGGCGATTCCGCCGTTTCGGTCACGCGCGCCGACCGAGACCTGCGTCACGCCGGTCGTGCCGTCGACGTACGCGTCGACGTCGAAGTCGACGCCGACGAGGCGCCACGGAGGCTTCGGCGTCACCCACACGTAGTCGATGTCGCGCGAGATCGGCATGCGAGGCGCGAGCACCAGGTCTTGCGTGTGGATCGACAGGCCGACATCCGGCGTGAAGTCGCCCACGTCGTCGCGCTCGACGTGGCCACGAGCGACGACGTGACCACGCGCCTCTCCGAGCGGCAGCTCCTCGCGCGGGACAAGCAGCGCGGCGCGACCGAGATTCAGGTCGGCGTCGAAGGTCACCTCGCCCCAGGCGCCGCGCCATGCCGCGAGGCTGCGCGACCTGTCGCTCGCGAGCTGCACGGCAGGGGCGTACACGTTGATGCTGCCGATCTCGCGCGCGCCCGCGCTGGCGACGACGGTGACGCGTCGGCCCTCGATGCTCCCCGAGACGTGGGCGCTGACCTGGTGGACTTCGCCGATGACCGACGACTCCAGGTCGAGGCGCGCGCGTCCCTGGGCGCGGCGGCGGTCGAGGCGCAGGTCGGCATCGAGGCTCAGCGTGCCGGCGCCGAGGTTGGTCTCGATGTGCGCGAGCCGCGCGATCCGCCCGAGATCGAGGCCCGCGGTCGTGGCGCGCAGCTGCATCGCGGCCGACGTGAGCGTCGCGCTGGCGAGCAGCGGCTGACCAAGGCCGTCGACACGAGCGTCCTCGACGCGCACGGTGCCGCCGGCGGCGCCGCCCAGCTCGATGCGCGAGGCCGCGATCGTCGCCAGCTGGCCGGCGCGTTCGAGCCCGAGGCGCAGCGAAGAAAGCACGACGCCGCGCCCGAGCGCCATGTCGACGCTCCCCTCGACGTTCGGCAGCTTCTGCGCGCGCGAGGCGAACGTCACGTGCGGGCGGGTGGCGGGCCCGTAGGCCCCGAGCTCCGCCGCGTCGAGCCGGATGCCCCCCACGCCGATCCCGCTCGCGCGCGCCGACGCGTTCACGAAGGGATCGGTCATCGCTCCGTGCACACGAGCGTCGAGCGTCGCGTCGTCCACGCGGGTGCTGCCGTGGGCGAGACCGTGCGTGCTCGCGCGCAGGTCGCCCTCCACGCTGCGGTCGTCCGGATCGATGCGCCCCGCGAGCGAGAGGCGATAGCTGCCGCGCACGGCACCCGCGAGCTGAGGGACGCGCTCGAGATCGGTCGAAGAAGAGTCGAGCTCGAAGTCCACCATGGGATGCGCGTTGCCTCTCGGCATCGCTTGCAGCGTGAGGCGAGTCGGCGCCCCGGGCTCGTCCACCGATAAGTCGCCGATGGCGTGCACGAGCGTCGACCCACGCAAGGACGCCGTCGCGTGGAGCGTCGCGTCGGGGAGCCACGTCTTGCCGAGCTTTCCTTGGTGCAGCACCAGGTCCCCGTCGGCATGGGACACCCCAGGCGTCCGGAAGCCCACGTAGGCGACCGTGCCGTCGAGCGCCGTCTCGTCGGCGGCCAGGTGTACGTGCCCCTGCACGTCGGAAAGCGGTCCGTGCACCTCGACGTGGGCCGCGCCGCGACGCTCGAGCGGAGCCGAAGGCAGGATCTCACGAAGCGAGGCGGCCGCGAAGGGCGGCACGTCGAGCACTGCATCGACCGCGTGCTCGTTCAGCGACGCACGAAGCGAGGTCCCAATCGCGCCGACGTACCCGTCCCACTTCACCGTCGCATCCGGAATCGCGTCGGCCTCGACTCCCTGATCGAGTTGCGCCTGCAGTGCGCCGGCGATTTCCAGGGAGCGTCCGTTGGGGAGCACGCCGCGCGCTCGGCCATGGGCCATCGAGAACTGGTCCACTACCACGCGCAGCCGTCTGTTGCGGGGCGGCGACGGCGCCGCGGGGTGCGCTGGCTCGAACGCGTCCGCGAGGAGCAGGTGGCCTCGTACGTCGTGTTCCAGCACGACGTTCGCGTCGGCGATCGACGCCGAGTAGACGTGCACCGTCAGCGGCGATGGCGCGCGCCGCAGCAGAGAGCGAGCGAGCTCGAACGTCGCCAGGCGCACGCTGACCCCGCGCACGACGATGACCGGCCGGCCCGTCGGATCCTCCACCGTCGCGTCGGCTCCGCGGAAGCCGCCGAGGCTAATCCCGCGAAGCGCCTCGAGCCGCACGTGCCCGCGGAACACCGGCGCGAGCCTGGCGTTCACCTCGCCCATCACCAGGCTGCGACCGCGTGGCGTGTTCAGGTGCGCGAGGACGCCGCCGACGAGCGATACGAGAAAGATGAGGAGGAGCCCCACCGTCCCCCCGATCCAAACGAGCACGCGCAGCGCGAGAGGCGGCCTTCGCGAACGCGGCTGGTCCGTCCGGGTGCCTCCGAGCGCGATCCCTGCCACGCCGCCCGGATGCGTCCCGGTCGTCATCAGTACGCCTGCCCGATGCCGATGGAGATCGCGATGGGCAGGCCCAGGATGGTGGGCTGTATGCCGTTGACCGGGTCGGCGTTGGCGGCCGCCGTCTCGTTCGCATACCCGAGCACCTGCAGCGGCTGGATGCGGTAGCCCACGTCGAAGCGCACGGGCCCGACGGGGGTGTCGTACGCGGCACCCGCGCCGCACGACAGATGGAGGTGGTCGAGGCGAATGTCGTTCTCGTACGGCGACACGTCGCTCATGTCGCAGAACACGGCGATCGAGAGCGGCCCCGAGACGTCGAAGCGCACTTCGTTCTGCAGCTCCCAGAGCGTCAACCCGCCGACCGGCAGGAAGCACTGCGAGGGATTGAAGCTTGGGTTGTTCGGGTTGCAGCTGAACTGCACCTGCCGCTTCGCCGTGGCTGGGTTGAGAAACGGGATCACACCGTGCGGCGAGACGCCCAGCGGCGGGAAGCCTCGGTTGGTCATCGGCCCGCCGGAGAAGAAGCCGCGGAAGTACATGATCTGCGAGTCGTGCGCGAGCGCCTCGCGCGCAGCCTGGTACCCCGCAATCTGGACCGGTGTCGCCCCGGCCGGCGGGGGGCCGGCTGTGATGTCGGAGCGCTCCAGCTCCCCGTTCCAGTTGCTTCCGTAAGAGGTCGGCCAGAGGAAGCCCACGGATGCCCTCGTCGCAAACGTCACGCCACTCGAGATCGGCAAGTAGGTGCGCACCTCGGGCTGTTCGCGCACGTCGCTCGCCGTCCCGCCGAAGATGCCACCGGCGACCTGCAGGGTGTTGCCGAGGTAGATGCCCTCGTGCGGGTGCACGGGGCTGTCGCGGAAATCGAGCCTCGCGCGCAGCTCGGGAAACGAGAGGAACAACGTCTCGACCGCCGGGTCGAGCGATCCGATGTACGCGAACGGGTCCTCCATCTGGAACGTGTAGTCGAGGGCCACGAAGAGGCGGCCGATGGTTCTGTCGACGCCGATGGGCGCGCGGACCTCGCGGTAACCGACGACGGGGGCGTTCGAGGGCGGGTTCGCCTCGACGAGCAGCGGGAAGACGTTGAACTCGGGGCTGACGAAGGCATTGGTGCGCGCTTCGATGAATCCCGGCTGGCGCAGCTCGGTGCGCAACCACTCTTCCGGGAGGAACTTGGGGAGGCCCTGCCAGTTGTCGATGCGGGCCGGGTAGAGGACGACGCCCGGCTTGAAGCGCACGGCGAAGCTGCGAAGACCGCCGAGGAAGTTGTGGTCCTCCCAGCCGACGATGCCGTGCACGTCCGTCTTGATCTCGTCGATCTCGATGCCGCCGCCGAGTGTGATCTCGCGCAGGCGCGTCGGCTCGGTGCGCACCGTGAGGGGCACGACGTGGTCGGGCGGCGGTGGGTTGGGCAGCGAGGGGACGATTTTCACGGCGCTAAAGACGCCGAGGTCGAGCAACGCCTGCGTGGCAGAGGCGATCCTGGCGGTGGAGTACGGCTCGCCGGGACCGATGTCGATGGTTCGGAGGATGGGTCCCTCGGGAATCTGCTGCCGTCGCGGGCCGTTCGGACCGTCGGGGTCGAGGCCCTCGACCGTGATGGGCCCGAATACGGCGGGCGGGCCCGCGTCGACGGCGATGCCGTAGTCGGCCGTGTGAAGGCCGACGTCCACCTCGGCCTGCGCGTCGACGCGCGCCCACGCGTAGCCGCGGTCGGTGAGCGCACTTCTGATCGCGTTTTCGGAGTTCGCGAATCCCTGCTCGTCGAAGCGTTCACCCGGGGGGAGCGCGCGGCGGGCGGCATCGCGAACGGCCTCGACGATCTTGGGCGGCAGCCCGACGAGACCGAGCACGATGACGCGCCTGTTGATGGTGGGGCGGCCCTCGTCCACGACGACCTCGATGCGAACGTGGTCGGGTCTCACCTGCATGACGCGCGCGACGCGGGCGTGCGCTTCGAAGAAGCCCTTGGAGCGGTAGAAGCGCTCGACGCGCGCCATGTCGCGCTGGAGCACCGACTCGTCGTAGATCGAGTAGTCGAAGGCGACGCCCTGGAAGAGGAAGAGGAACTTGGGCGAGGCCTGCGTCTCGAGCTTGTCCTCTACTTCGTCGCTCGAGAGCTCGTGCGCGTCGAGCACGCGCACCGAGTCGACGGCGGAGCGACCCGGAGGGATCTTGCTGCACGCGGTCGAGCCGGCGGCGGCACCGGCGAGCGCGAGGCCGAGCGCGGCGGGGGCCAGGGCTCTGTTCGTGCTTGCTGTGCTGGGCATGGCGGACACACGAGCGGCGCGGCTGGCCACGCTCCCGTTCGTCATCGGCGTCGTGGGCTGCGGCGGAGCGCTGCCTCATCCGCCCTACGCCCCACAAGCAACGAGCGCGCTCAGACGCGTCGAGGTCGGTCCGCCGCCGGGGCGCGTGGAGCAGGTCCCGCCGCGGCCGTACGGAGCGACGGTGTGGATCGATGGTGAGTGGATCTGGATGCACGGCCGCTGGTACTGGCTCGTCGGTCGCTGGGTGGAGGCGCCCAAGGGGGAGAGATACGCGCCGTGGGTGGCCGTGTTCGCGAACGACGGCTCGTCGTACTGGGCGCCTGGGGTATGGCTGGACGCGACGGGTCAACCGGTGGCGCCGCCGCCCGCGCTCGCGCTGGCGAAGCCATCGCGAGGTTCGGTGGTCGACCCCGAGGGCAACGTGGACGTGACGGGCCGGACCATCACGACCGTGCCGACGTGGACGTACCGACCCGACGAGAATGACGAAGGCGGCTCAGCCCCGGAGGGCGAACACCAGTAGCGCGACGTAGGCCGCGGCGGCCGCGACCCACAGAACCGTGCGCGCACGCATCCGCGTGCGCCAGCCCCACCAGGGAGCCAGCGGCGGCAGGACGAGCGCCACCGGCGCATGCCAGCGAGGCGCGCGAGCGGCCAGCCCCGCCGCGAGCGTCACGTGCGCCGTGACCAACGTGGCGAAAGCGAGCACCAGGAGCGCCAGCGCCACGGCATCGCGCGTCATCCCAAGCGACCCGAGCAACCGGGGTGCCAGCCCCCCAGAGGAAAAGTGAGCCGTCGATTACTTTTTCTCGCTTCGCGACGCAACCGGCGCCGGGGGCCCCCGATTGGGGAGCAGAAGGACGACGCACCATCGCGACGTCCACGACGCCTGACCGGAGACCCCCCCAATGATCGTCAACGCCAGTCACATCAACTTCCCCTTCAACCCCAACGAGCTTGCAGCCGACGGCGAGCCGACTGCGGCGGACCCGGGCACCGAGCCGGGAACGGCGCCCGAAACGGAGCCCGTCATGACGTACCTCACGCCGGACGCCCTTCTCTCGTACTGCAAGGCACGGCTCGATGGGCTCGACTCGCAAATTCAGCAGGACATGCAGACGCAGCAGGACGCGAACTACGACCAGCAGGACATCCAACCGATCCAGGCGTTGCTCGCCCAGAACGCCGACGGGTGCAAGGACCAGAGCGCGGTGAACGCGCTCGTCGCGGCGGTGAAACAGGCGATCGCGGAAATCCAAGGCCGCGATCCTGGCTCCCCAGCACTCTCCGGGCTGAATCAGATGCTGTCCGCCATCCAGGGCGGAACGACGACGCCAGACACGGCCACGCAGATCGGGGCTCAGGTGGCGCAAAAGATGGGCGCCACGATCACCTTCCCGGATTCCCTCAGCTCCGAGCAGGTCAAAGACCTCACGACCACACTGGGCCAGATCACAAGCGGTGAGAGCTCGGCGGCAGAGATCAACATGATCAACCTCCAGTCGCTCATGTCGCAGCGGCAGAATGCGGTGGAGCTGACCACCAACATGTTCCAGACGCTCGACGAAACGCTGAACAAGGTCGTCTCCAACGTTTGAGCGAGGGCACCATGACGCAAGTCTTTCACGCGTCGCCAGACGCCATCGAGGCGCTCTATGCGACCGGGCACTGGCTGTACTCGCAGCTCAGGATCGAGCAGGCAATGCCCGTCTTCCGCGCGATGATCCACATCGCGCCGGAAGACGAGCGAGGCTGGCTAGCGCTCGGAGCCTGCCACGAGACCCAGGACCAGTCCGAGATCGCGCTCGAGATCTATGGCGCGGCGACGGCGGTCGCACCGGCCGCGCCACGTTGTGAGCTCGCGAGGGCGCGCATCCTGCACGCTCGCGGCATGAGGCGCGAGGCTGCGCTGGCCCTCGCGGAGGCAGCACGGATCGGCGAACAGATGCACGACGACGAGATCCGGGCGCTCGTCGCCATTGAGAGGAGAAGGCCATGACAACGGCGGTAACCCCCGGCATTCCTGCGACAGTTACGCTCGGCGGCTACGACGGCGAGATGTCCGCGCTGTATGCGCTCGAGTCCCAGCATCGACAGAATGACCTCCAAACGGGCAAGACACGCGTGCAGGGTGAAGAGAAAGCCGCGCAAGATGCGTGCGAGAAGGCACACGAGGCAATCCAGCGCGCGGAGGAGGCCGAATCGCATCATGGCTTCTGGAGCGACATCGAGAACGCGCTGGGCGACGTCGCCAAGGTGGCGGGCGCCGTCGCCGCCGCGGCAACGGCCGTCGCGACGGGAGGCGTCGCAGCGGCGGCTCTCGTTCCGATCGCTGAAGTGGCCACCACGACTGCAGGCGTCAGCGAGCTGGCGAGCGCCGGCACGCACGTCGTGAGCACCCAGTACGCGGCGGACGCGGAGCGGGCAACCGCCGACGCGGAAGAGGGCACACTGCAGGCCGGCAGGCTGCAGACCGACGTGGACACCGCGGTCGACGACATCCGCGACACCGACGAATCGCATCGCCGGGTCGAGCAGTCGCTGCAGGGAACCATTCAGACCAATGACCAGACGTCCGTCGACACGGCGGCGTCCTTACGCATCCGAGGTTGAGCCATGAGCACCGCGAACGTTACGAATGGTACGAATTTTCCCGTCCTCGAGCAGCTCCTCGCCTCCGGCGATCCCGGCGCCGAGATGGCCGCTCTCGCCGTGCAGACCGGGACGACCGAACGTAAGGTCTCGAGCGAGGCCCGTCAGGCATACGAAGCCGCCGAGGCCAGCGAGGACCAGAAGGAAGTGGATGCCATGCGCCAGAAGGCGAACGACATCGAGACGGAGGGGTGGATCCAGGCCGCGGGGATGGCGGCCCAGGGTGCCATGGACGTCACCGCAGGGGGGGTTGGGTTGAAGATGCTCGGCGCTGATTCGTCGCAGCTGGGTATCGCCAAAGCGAACGACGTCTCCGGCATCTTCCGCGGCCTCGGGCTCGGGGCTCAGGCCGCGAGCACGATCGGCGCCTCAGGGGCTCGCGCCGCCCAGGCCAACGACGACGCGAACGCCGCGCTGCACAAGGCCAATGCCGACCAGGCCAAGGAAGCCGCTGACGACATGCACGACGCGCAGCAAGACGCGGCGGACTACGTCAAGGCGGGCCTCGACTTCTATCGCGACTACGTCTCGACCGACGCACAGACCCAGGCGGCCGCACTGCACAAGGTGTGAGCGAGCTTGCGCCCGCGTCGCGCGCGAGGGACAGTTGCGCGCGCGATGAAGCTCTACACGAAGACGGGGGACGACGGCACGACGGGGCTCTTCGGAGGAGGCCGCGTCCCCAAGGCGAGCGGGCGCGTCGAAGCGTACGGTACGGTGGACGAAGCGAATGCCGTCATCGGCGTCGCGCGCGCGACGCGACTCGACGCGAGCATCGACGGCGTGCTCGCGCGCGTGCAGGAGGACCTGTTCACCATCGGCGCCGAGCTCGCCTGCGTTCCCGGCAAGGAAGGGAAGCTGGGGATGCCCCTCATCGGCGAGGCGGACATCGCGCGGCTCGAGCAGGCGATCGACGAGGCGGATGCCGCATGTCCGCCTCTCAAGAGCTTCGTGCTCCCCGGAGGATCCCCGCAGGCGGCCGCCCTTCACGTCGCACGCACCGTTTCGCGTCGTGCGGAGCGCGCCGTGCTCTCCCTCAGCGACGCTCCGGCGCGACGCGAGGTGGTCGTCTACATCAATCGCCTGAGCGATCTCCTCTTCGCCCTCGCCCGTCGCGCCAACGTCATCGCCGGCGTCGAAGACGTGCCCTGGCACCCGCGTCAGTGACCTGACGTATCAAGCCGCGTCGCGTTCGTCGGCCATCTGCGCCGCGAGGAGCTTGCGACCGCGGTGCAGGCGGCTCATCACCGTGCCCACGGGCACGCCGAGCTCGCGAGCGGCCTCGCGGTAAGTGCGGTCCTCGAGGTCGACCATCACGAGCACAGCGCGGAAGCCCTCGGGCAGCGCCTGCAGCTTACGCAGCGTGGAGCGCGTGAGCGCGCCCTTGCCCGTGTCGGGCGACCCGAACGCGGCAGGCACCGTCCAGGCGCACGGGTCGCTCGCCAGGTTCTGCAATGCGTTGCGCTCGCGACGGCGGCGGCGCCACCTCGTGACGAAGACGCTGAAGAGGATCTGGAAGGCCCACGCCCGCAAGTTCGTGCCTCGCTCGTACTGATCCGAGAAGCGAATGGCGCGCTCGATCGAGTCCTGCACGACGTCGTCGGCCGCTGCCCGGTCTCCGCAGAGCCGCATCGCGCGCGCGCGCAGCTCGGGCACGAGCGCCACGAGGCCGGCGTGCAGCTCGCGCGCGTCGTGCGCGACGACCATGGGACGCTTGGGGGCAAGGGCAGGAGCAGAAGCGGAAGCAGGGGCGGGCATCGGCGTGTCCTCCGTCGGGGTGTGCGAAGGCTCTTCCGCAAGCACGATGCCGCCGGAGAGCGCCGCGAAAACACCGGGAATTTCCCCGGCCGCGACGGCGGCGCGTGTCCCCGCGGCCAAGGGCGTGTGTTCCGGCGTCTACGCTCGCGCTGCCCGCAGGACGGCGGCGATCAGGGCGGGGAGCCCATCGGCAATCTCGGACGCGAGCATGCCGCGGTCGGCGCCACCGTGAGCCTGCGACCACGCTTCGCCGGCGAGCCCGTGGACCATCACCCCAGCGCAGGCCGCCTCGAACGGCGGCAGGCCGCACGCGAGGGCGCCGATGATGCCGCCGAGCGTATCGCCCGAGCCTGCGGTCGCAAGCACCGGGCATGCGACGGGGGCGACGACGAGGCGCGCGTCGTGCGAGGCGACGATCGTGTGCGCTCCCTTGAGCACGACGACCGCACCGCTCGCGGCGACCAGCTCGCGAGCTGCGCCGAAGCGATCCGCCTCGATGGCCGCCGCCGACTTGCCCAGCAGCCGAGCGAGCTCGCCGGGGTGCGGAGTGAGGATCGCCTTCTTGGCGGCCATGAAGACGCTCGGTCTTCCCGCGAACATCGAAAGCGCGTCGGCATCGACCACGAGGGGGCCGAGCCACGACGCGAGGACGTACTCGACGGCCGTGCGCGCGTCGTCGCCCATGCCGAAGCCGGGGCCGATGACCACCGACTGCTTGCCCGCCAAGATCGCATCCAGGCTGTCGGCAGGCTTCTCCGTGTCGATGCGCGCCGTCATCACCTCTAGCACGTGCCCCTCGATGGCAGCAGCCGCGGCGGGCCAGGTCGCGATCGTCGCCAGTCCGGCTCCGGCGCGAAGAGCCCCGTGAGCCACGAGCTGGGGGGCACCTGTCTTGCCGGCGGACCCTGCGATAACGGCGACGTGCCCCGATGCGTTCTTGTGCGTGCTCGCCGAGCGCGGCTCGAGCCAGTTGGCGAGATCCGACGCTTCGGCGAGCTGCGCGGACCCGCCCACGTGCGCCACGATGTCTCCGGGCACGCCGATGTCGACGACGCTCACCCGACCCGCGAGCCTCGCGGCACCCGGCGTCAGGAGCCCGAGCTTGTGGTGCGCGAACGTGGCGGTCGCCGTCGCCTGCACCGCCACGCCGAGCGTCCCTCCGGTATCGGCATCGAGCCCCGAAGGCAGATCGACCGCAAACCGCGGCGCCGTCGACGCGTTCATCGCCCGGATCACCTCGGCCTGGTAGCCCTCGATGGGGCGATCGAGCCCCGTCCCGAAGAGGGCGTCGACGACCGCGTCGGCGTCGGCCATCGCCTCCGACAGGGCTTCGAGCGGCTCGCCCAGGGCGAGCTCGTGGACCGTGCCGCCGAGGCCACGCCACGCGTCGAGGTTCGCGCGCGCGTCGGCCGACACCTTCCGCGCGTCACCGACGAGGAACACCTCGACGTTCGTGCCGCGGACTCTGAGATGTCTGGCGATGACGAACCCGTCGCCGCCGTTGTTGCCGGTGCCGCAGACCACCACGACCTCGGCGCCCTCCGGATCTTTCTCGAGCAGCTCGCGGACGAGCACGTCGGTCGCCCCGCGGCCGGCGTTCTCCATGAGCACCAGGCTGGGCACGCCGCATGTCTCGATGGCGTGCTTGTCGAAGGCACGCATCTGCGCGCGAGAGAGGACGGGCGTCACGCCGCAGATCCTAGCTCACGCCGGGCCGGCGGCTCGCCCCACGCTCGATGGCGGCGCGATACGCCCTCACGGCTTCGCCGATTCCGACGAACACGGCGTCCGCGACCACGGCGTGGCCGATGTTCAGCTCGACGATCTCGGGGATCGCGACGAGCGCCGGCGTGTTGTCCTGCGTGAGCCCGTGACCGGCGGCCACCTCGAGTCCCATCGCATGCGCCCGCTTCGCCCCGTCGGCGAGCCGAGCGAGCTCCCCTTCCCTGCCGTGCGCGTACTCCCCGGTGTGAAGCTCGATCTGCGTCGCGCCCGCGGCGTGCGACCGCTCGATCTGCGCCGCGTCCGCCGCGATGAACAAGCTCACCTTGATGCCGGTGCCGATGAGCGTCCGCACCCGGCGCGCCAGCCCCTCGCCTCCGGCGACGGCGTCGAGCCCGCCCTCCGTCGTGCGCTCCTCTCTTCGCTCGGGGACCAGCGTGCACACGTCAGGCCGGACGCGCACGGCGATCCCGACCATCTCGTCGGTCGCCGCCATCTCGAGGTTGAACGTGCGCTTGGCGCGCGCGCAGAGCGCCCTCAGCTCCCCCACGTCCGCATCGACGATGTGCCTCCGGTCCTCCCGAAGATGCGCCGTGATCCCATCAGCCCCCGCGGCGAGACACTGCTCGGCCGCGACGATGGGGCTGGGATACGGCGTGCCACGCGCATTCCGCAGGGTGGCGACGTGGTCGACGTTGACGTGGAGGCGAACGGACATGAGACACCGATAGCCCGAGCATGACGCGATTCAAGTGCCGGACTACCCTCCGGGCGTGCGCGACGCCGAATCGATGGTGTGGCTGCTCGGGCTTCAGCCGCATCCGGAGGGTGGGTTCTATTGCGAGACGTTCCGCTCGAACGCGCGCGTGGGGACGCACGACGATCGGGACGAGCGCGCCGCTTCGACCGCGATTTACTTCCTCCTGCCGGCGGGAGCGTTCTCCGCCCTCCACCGCGTGCGATCGGACGAAGCGTGGCACCACTACGACGGCGATGCCGTCGACCTGCACACGATCGACGCCGGTGGCGTGCACGCAGTAGGCCGGCTCGGGCGCAACTGGGATGCCGGAGAGCGCCCTCAGATCGTCGTCCCAGCCGGCGTGTGGCAGGCAGCCGTCCCCGTGGGACGCGCGTGGTCCCTTTGCGGCTGCACCGTCGCGCCAGGGTTCGACTTCGCCGACTTCGAGATGCCGTCGCGGAGCGAGCTGGTGGCGCGATTCCCGCGCCACCGTGCACTGATCGAGAAACTATCGCGCGACTGAGCTCACTCGTCGTCGCCCGCGGCGGTCTCGCTCAGCTCTTCGTCCGTCTTCGGAGTGGCGAGGAGCTCGCCGTTGGCTCCGTCACGCCGCACGATGAACGTCCGGTGCGCCGTCGTGTCCGGGTTCTCGCGCGCCACGATGGTCACCACGTTCACTCCCGGCCGAAGCGGGAGATCGGCGTCGAATGCCATGCGCTTCGGGTCCGCCCCGTTGCGGTTCGACCGGTAGAACACCTTGCGTGCCCCCACGAAGATGTACGCGTCGAGGAGCCTCGCGTCGTCCGCCGCGGCGCCGTGCAGCGTCGTGTGCCCGTCGCGCGTCGCGAGCTGGGGCTGCGGCAGCTCGATGGCCGGCGGCGCGTGCCCCATCGTCTCGTCGATTGCGACGGGGGCGGTGGGCGTCCCCCCCTGCTCCATGTCCGACGACTTGGCGAACGCGAATCGCCCGTCACCGAGCGCCAGCTTCACGTAGCCGTTGGACGTCCCGACCACCTGCGCCGCCGCACCCGCCGTGAGACGCCCGAAGACGTGCCCCGACGCGTCCGGCTCGTTCACGAGGTCGGCGCCTGAGCCCTTGGCGCGCTCCACCCCGTGCGCCGCCGCGATGGGCAGCGGGTCGAGGATCGGCACGCGCACCTTCTCGTCGACCTCGTCGCGCAGGTCGTCGTCGCGGATCTGGAGCTGCACCTTCGCTTCCGGATCCTGCAGCGTCGGCTCGACGTCGAAGGTGAACGCGACGCGACGCGTCTCGCCCGGCTGCATGTTGGAGATGTCGAAGCGCCCGTCGTGCAGCAGCAGCCCTTCGCCCGACAGGTTGCGCAGGTTCGTCTGCGTGTCGAAGCTCCGGCCCTTCCCGACGTTCTTCACCGTCAGGTACATGGTGAGCCCCTCGCCCTTCTGGGCGCGCCCGTCACCGTTCCCGCGGTTGTCGATGACCTCGTACGAGTACGCGAACACCGGCCGGTCGAGCGACTTCACCGTCGTGCGGACTTCGGCGTCCGCCGGCGCGTGGTTGCGCGCTTCTTCGAAGTGCAGCTTCACGCCGTCGGCACGCATGTACGCGTCCTTCGGGATCGTGCACTCGCGCGGCGTGCCCTTCTCGATGACCGCGGTCGATCCGACCTTGTGGCCCTTGTAGTCGCACCAGCCCGCGGGCGCCGTCGCCGTCTTCGACTTGCCCGGCTCGAGCTTCCCGATGATGAGCTCCTTGTTGTCGAACATCGGGTTCTCGCTCTTGGTCACGGCATAGAGCCGGTAGAGCGTGGTCGGTCCCCTGTTCGTCACGGTGACCTTGAGGTTCATCGCGTCGCCGGCCGTCACCTCGTTGTTCGCGCGGTCGGTCTCCACCTTCACGTCCACGCCCGCGGGAGGCGTAGGCGTCGCCGCCGCCGTCACGTCCGTCGGGGCGTCGCTCCAGTCGATTCCGATCCCCTTCAGCTCCTCGGCCACCTTGTCGACCTCGGCACGCCGGGTATCGGCGATGAACTGCCTGGCCTGCCGCACCTCGTCCCCGCGCTTGCCGGGCTGCACGTGCTGCAAGAAGCCCTCGGCGAACTTGATCGGGAAGTCGAGCGCGAAGTTCTCGTCGAGCTCTCCGCCGCGCTCGCGGATGTCGAGCCGCTCCTTGATGGGGAGGTCGTACCTGACGATCTCGAGGGCGTGAGCGCCCTCCTTCGCCCGCACGTTCGACAGCGCGCGCGACAGATCCCTCTCCTTGATGCCCCCGGTGTCCGCCGTGAGATCCATCTCGAGCGGGTCGGCCGTCATCGCGTCGAGCTCGACGTCGGGCGTCACGCCGACGCCCTGGATCGACACGTCGCCCGGCTCGGTGAGGTACTGCGCGATCGTGAGCTTGAGCGCCGCCTTGTCCGGCATGTCCTGGAAGACCAGCTGGACGCTGCCCTTGCCGAACGTCGTCTCGCCCATGATGACGGCGCGGTCATGATTCTTCAGAGCGCCCGTGACGATCTCGCTGGCGCTCGCGCTCGAGCCGTTGACCAGCACCGCGAGCGGGTAGTTCGGCTCCGTTCCCTCGCCGTGCGCGTCCTTCTCCTCGCGGCCCTCGCTCGGGTTGCCGACCGTCGCGACGATGGGTCCTTCGCTCACGAAGGTATCGACCACCTTCGCCGCCTGGTCGAGCAGGCCACCCGGGTTGCCGCGCAGATCGAGCACGACGCCCTTGAGCTCCCCGCTCTTCTTCATGTCGGCGAGCGCCGCCTGCAGGTCGCTCGTCGTGTTGGCCGCGAACTGCTTCAGACGCACGTAGCCGATGCCGCCGTCGAGCAGCTTGTGCTCGACCGACGAGACGTGGATGACCTCGCGCGTGAGCTCGAAGGGCTTCGTGCCCTGCCAGCCGTCGGCGCCGTCGCGGTGAATCCACACGGTCACCTTCGTGCCCGGCGCGCCGCGCAGGTGGCTCACGGCCTCGTTGAGGCCCATGTTCAGCGTCGACTCGTTGTTGATCTTGAGGATGCGGTCGTACTTCTTCACGCCCGCGCGACCCGCCGGAGTCAACGGCATCGGGTTCATCACGGTCAGCAGCTGGTCACGGATCGAGATGACGATCCCGAGCCCGCCGAACTGGCCCTGCGTGGAGATGTTCATCTCCTTGTACGCCTCGGGCGAGAGCAGCACCGAGTGCGGGTCGAGCGTGTGCAGCATGCCGTTGCACGCCGCGTACTCCACGTCGCGCAGGTCGACGTCCGTCCCGCGCAGGCCGTCCTGCACGAAGGCGAAGACGTCGCGCAGGTGCGAGCTCACGTCCCACGGGCCCACCACGTCGTCGACGCGGAACGTCTTCTCCTGCGTGTCGACGCGCACGCGCACCTGGCTCGGATTCGTGTCGTCGCGCACCACGATGACCTGCGCGACGTCCTTCTGCACGTAATCGAGCGCCGAGAGGAGCATGTCCTTCGGCTTGACGCGCTTCGGATCGACGTAGCGATCGCGCACCGTCTTGAGCACCTCGTTGACGACCTTCAGCTGCGTGAGGTCGTAGGGCGCCGGAGTCTTGTCGACGGCGACGTTGCCTGCGGCAATCGCGGGCGTCAGCCCCTCCCAGAGGCCACCTCCGTGCAGGTTCGAGGAAAACGCGAGCAGGAGCGCGACGCCGAATGCACCGACGAGGGCGCCGACCTTGGCGAGCCTTTCGAAGAGGGCCATCGATAAGAAGTATAGACGCACGTGACGTGCTCGCGATGGCGGGCGCCGCCTTTTTTCTCGGTCCTAGCGGTCGCGATGGGCGCCGATGCGCAGTGTCACGGAATGGGACACACCGCCACGGGCGGCATGGGAACAAAAAGGGAATTTGTTCGTTCCATGACGGTACAGGCTGCGTTTCCGGCGAAGACATGGATGGGGTAGCCACCGGCCGCCCTGCGGCGGTCGCCCACCAGCAGGTCGACGCCGACCCACGACAGTCCCTCGAGGTCGAATCCAGCCGTGGTGAGGGGCGAGCGCGACGCCGTGACGAGGGGTGCGCCCGTGCTCGCGTCGAAGGTCACGAGGGAGGTCGCGTTCACGTTCGGGGTCGGGTCCGCGACGAGGGCCGTCCCGCAAGAGCCCGAGACTGCAACCTGCGCGACGCTGCCGCCGAGCTGCGCCTCGGGCGTGACGAGCGCCGTCGTCGACGTCGACGTGTCGAAGCGTTCGATGCCGGCGTCGGCCTCGGTCGCGTCGTCGAAGTTCCCGGGATCGGCGAGCCAGAGGATGGACCCGGCCTGGGTCACCGTGAACGGATTGCGGCCTGCGAGGGCGACGGTCGCCTCTATCTTCGCGGTGGTGACGTCGATGCGCAGCATCCACGATGGCTGGACCGACTTCGGGTAGGGGTTCAGCCGATCGAGGGCGACGAACGCCTTCTCGCCCGCGGGGGTGTCGACGATCACGATGTTGCTCGCGTCGGGATTGCCGTCGCCGTCGAAGCTCGACAGGTCGATCGTCCGCGCAACGCTCCCGTCGGGCGCGAGCACGAGCACGCTCGCGGCGAGGAACAGCGGGATCCAGAGCGTTCCGTCGCGGGCGACCGCGACGGCGTACGGGTCCGACGTTCCCGGATGGCTGGCGACGTGGGCCGAGAATCGCTGCTTCGGGGCGCCGCACCCGTCGAGCTCGAAGATCGCGTCCTCGTCGCGCGCGACGTAGAAGGCGCGGCCGGCGGAGATCGACATCGCGGGATCCGCGCCGAGATCGACCGCGCCGGCCACCGAGTCTACTTTGCCCGCGAGCGAGACGGAGCCCACGGCGCTCGACGAGTAGTCGCTCGCCGCCCAGAGCGCGGCGGCGCCCGGACACGAGGAGGGAGCCCCTCCGCTCGAGCCGCTCCCACCGCCACACGCGAGGATCGCGGCGAGCGGCGCCATCAGCGACGAGGCACGGCGCGCGGTCATCGCTCGAACCTCACGCTCACCAGCAGAGATCGACCGGGCAGCGGGTACTCGTAGTAGTCGCCGATGGGCTCGTGCACGGGACCCAGCGCGCCCTGGTACGTACCGGTTCTCTGATCGAAGAGGTTGCGCACGTCGATGGCGAGCCGGACGCCGCGCACGACGTCGACGCGCGCGCCGGCCGACGCGAGCACGCGTGCGGGAACGCCGATGCCACCGGAAACGTCGGCAACCATCCCCGTGATTGCGTCGACGCCGAAGCGCACGCTGGCAGGGCCCGCGTACCCGATGAGGTCCGCGACCAGGTCGTTCGCTGGACGGCCGGGAAGCGCGGGATGGACGCAGGGACCGACCACCGGCTCGCACGCCGAGTCGTTCTCGGTGACGAGCCCCGTGTACGCCCCGCGGAGCTCCAGCGGACCGAGGCGCACGCGTGCGTCGGCCTCGACGCCCGCGAGGCGCGCGACGCCGATGTTGGTCGCCTTGGCGCGCCCGTACGCGCCCTGCGGGACGAACGTGATGAGATCGTCGGCCCACGTTGCGAACCCGTCGAGCTCCAGCGCGATGGCCAGCTTGCCGAGCGCGTGCGATCCACGGGCGCCGGCGTCGATCGTCCACGCCGATTCGGGCAGCAGCGCGGAATCACCGATGAAGGCGCCGCGATCCCCGTAGAGCTCCACGAAGCTCGGGGGCCGGGCCGTCGCGCCCCCGTGGGCGGCGAGCGTCACGAAGTCGAGCGGCACTTCGATGCCCAGATGCCCCGTCGGCAAGAGGTCACCCGTGGTCGCGCCGGCGCTCGCGTTCGAGAAGCCGTCGACGCGTCCGGAGGCCGCGAGCACCAGGTGATCCGTCGCGTGCCACTCGGCATCGAGTCCGCCACCCGCCGACGTGCGCGTGGCTTCCGGTGGTATCGGCGCCCCCGCCGTGAGCCCCGGCTCGAAGTGCTCGCCGCTGCCGTCGACGTGCGCCTCGATCGTCGCGTCGCTCGTGACGCGGCCTCGCCAGCCGACGGACCCTCCGGTAGCAGCGATGGTCTGGTCGGCGCGCGTAGGGCCGACCGCGGCGGAGCCGAGGGCATCCTCGAGCCTGAGCCCCTCTCTGCGGCCCCACGCGCGCACGCTCAACATGCCCCGGCCCGCACCGCCCGTGAGCTCGGCCGACGCGAGCTCCCGATCCGAATCGAGGCGTGCGAAGGGCGTCGGCCCCAGCACGGTGCCTGGCAGCTCCTGGTGCCGTGCCTGGGCGAGCGTCGTCACCGTCAGCGCACCCCAGCTTTCGCTCGACCACCGCACCGGGAGCGCCCACGAGACGAGACCGTCGGCCGCGGCGTGTCCCGCATTGCCTCGCGTCGCGTACACGTCGTGCCCCTGGGAGGACGCGAGAGGATCGAGGTACGTGAAGTCGTCATCGGCGCGCGATGCGCTGACCGCCACGGCGACGCGGCCCGTACCCATGTCGCTCACGCTGCCCACGCGAAGGCGCGCCTCCCCGAAGCTCCCGACGGCAGCCCACGTCTCGGTCCTCGCCGGCGACATGGGCTTCGGCGGCTCGATCACGAGCGTCCCACCGAGGCTTCCCGGTCCGAGCGCGGCCGGCGTGAACGTACGGTGCACACGCACGACGGCCCCCGGCCACAGCGGAAGCGACGCCAGATCGAGCGACGGGTCGGCGCCCCCCGTCAGCCGGACCCCCGCGAAGACGACGGCGACCTCGGTCGACGACGAACCGCGGATGCTCAGCGTCGTGAACGCATCGTCCGCGCCGTACCGGCGGACGTGCACGCCGGGCAGCGGCTCGACGAGACTCGCCGCATCGGTGACCTCGCGAGGCGAGTCGTGCTCGTCGGCGCGCGACACGAAGCCCCCCGCCTCCGTGCCGTGCACCACCACCTCTTCCACCTGCGCCTGGATCACCGCAGGGAGCACGGACCCCTCAGGGCAGCTCGGCGTTGAGGATCGCGATCGCGTCCAGATCGAAGCCATTGGTGTTCGGCTTTTGGGCTCCGGCGTCTGGACAGACTTCGTCGGTGCGATCGACGATCTTCACGAAGCGCGCATGCTTGACGCCGATGGTGGCGAGGTCGTAGGCGTTGCCCCCCGCCTTGGATGGGTCGAAGGGAGAGATCCCGTTCTGTGGCGTCGAGTAGACGACGCCCCAGCCGCCGCAAGCTCCGTAAGGAGGCGCCGTGCCGGTGCCGTCGCTCGCTCCGGGGTCGAAGGTGGGATTGCAGAGGAACGGAACCCAGGTCTTGCCGTCGTCGCTGACGCTGACTTCGCCCGGCTCCGCGTACGGGTCGTTCGAGTTGCCAGCGATCCAGAATGGGTTCTCGAAGACGATGAAGTCGGGCCCGGGGCCGTCGACGATCGCGTTGGGGGCGAAGGTGACCTCGATACTGCCGCCGCTTCCGAGCGACACGACGTCGAGGCTACCGTGATCGCTGCCGCCGCCCACCGGCGGCCCTTCGACGATCCCGGGAAGCGAGGCTGCGCCGAAGCCGGTGCAATCGGTGGGAGAGAACTGGACGACGCCCGTGATGAAGCGACTCGGGGCCGATGACTCGGCCCCTGCCCCCGCGTCGCTCCCCCCCTCGACCTGCGGCATGCCCCCGTCCGGCCCTTCGTTGATTCCCCCGTCCATCCCCTGGTTCGGGGGAGGTTCGTCGCCCGATGAGGAGGCGGACGGCGAATGGGACGAGCCGCATCCCGCCGCCGCCGCCACCACGGCAACAGTCACCAGCTTTAGGGCGCGGGCCACAGCTGCGCACCCCCGATGAACCCGGGTCCCACGCCGCCGGCGTCGTCGGCCGGGAACGGATTGGTCCCGAGCGTCGTCACTCCACCGTCCGCGATGTTCACGGACACGACGGTCCACGGGCCGACGCCGCCGTCGGCCGCGATGGGCTGGGTGATGCCGACCATGTTCCCTTTACCGTCCAGCGAGAACGCCTCCGGCGCATTGGGAATCGCCGCACCTAGCGTGCTGGAGCTGGGGTTCCACATGTACGCGGTGTCGAGCTGCACGATGACGTGCGTCGAATCCACGTAAGAGAGGCCCGAGGGGAAAGCGGCTGCCGTGAGATCCACGAGCTTGTGTGCCGTCCCGTCGCTCAACGAGATGGCGTCGATCTCACGCTGCACGAGCGGTCCCGCGCCACCGTCGCCGTCGGGCGTGTTGCAGCCTGCCTGAAGCACGAGCAGTCGGTTGTTGGGCGTGTCGAAGACCATCGCGCCCGGGGAGAACGCCGGGTCGTAGCCGGGCAGCGTCCAGCCCATCGTGCCGCCGTCGGGATTCAGGTTCACGAGCGTATCGCTCGTCGTGTCGATTGCCACGATTGTCGGCGACGTCGGCGAGCACAGCAGCGTGTACCCGTCCGAGGCCACGTTGAATCGATCGATGTTCGCGAGCAGTACGTAGACGCGCTGCGTGCTCGGGTCGTAGTAGCCCGCCGTCATTTCGACGTAGCCGTCGCCGTTCGCCTGCAGCTGCGAGCTGAGGTCGATCGTCTTCACCGGCGCGCCGCCGTCGACCACCTGCGACGAGTCGAGCACCGCCACGAGATTGCGCGTGTAGCGCAGCACGTACGTCTTGGTGCCTGCGCCGACGACGATGCCGTCCGGGTCCGAGTACGACGAGGAGTACCCGGCGTCCGCCATGTAGTCGTTCAGGGCCACGTTCCACGAGGACTGCACCTGCCACGGCTCGAGCGGATCGAGGCGCGCGACCACGTCGGTCGCCTGCTCGAGGAGCCATGGGCTGTCGGGCGTCACGAACGTCGTGCCGATGAACCCGGGATAGACGTAGAACGCATCGATGGTGCCCGACTGCAGCCCGAACGCGACGAGCTCACTCTGCGTGGTGCCGTTGTACGAGAGGAGGAGCCGCGCCGGCGCCGAAACCTGGGCGTCTCCGCCGTCGCCCGCGTCGGCAGCCCCCTGCCCGTCGTTCCCCTCCCCTCCTTCACCGTTGCCGGCTTCATAAGGAGGTGCGTCGAACGACACCGACCCGTCGGTCCCTCCGTCCGGGAGCGCGAGGACCGTGTCGTCCCCGCAGCCCGCGAGGACGACGCCGGCGGCGCCCATCGACGCGACGGCACCCACGGCAGCGAAACCCAACCACCTGTTCTTCATGATCCCTCTTGCCGCACCCACCCCGGCGCGGACGGTAACGAGGTGAAACGCGCGCTGGATCCGGTCTCCGGACTCCCGGGTGTGGCGCTCTCGCGCCGCCTCCCTCGGACCCTTCCCGGCGCTTCCTGCGAAGCGCCAGTGGCTACGTCCGAGTTCGTCCCCGGTCACCGTGGCGGGGGCCGCGCCGGACTCTCACCGGCTTCCCATGCGACCCAGCACGTGATGGCGACGCCCGGGAGGCAACACGCCGCCCGAACCGCCACGAGCGGTGCTGTACCGCAGAGCGAGCCGAGGTTCAACCTGCCCACACCGTCCGCCTCGGTGGACGCAATGGCGCACTACACGCGCGAAGCGATATCGACGGCGATCGTCGAAGCCATCCCCGAGGCCGGCACACGACTCTCGCGGTGCGCGCGGACGCGGGCGCGATGTTGCTTCCACCAGGCTGCAGCGTCCGCGTCGGCCCATCGCTTGCCGGCTTCGCAGGACGCGAGAGCCTCGGAAAGCTCACGCGCGTCCCCGGGACGGTCCGCCGGGCTCTTGGCAAGGCACCACATGATGACCCTCTCGAGGTCCGACTGGATGATCGCCGCCGTCCCGCCTGCGGCGACGTCGCGGATTCTCTGGGACGGTGGTTCGGGCGGCATCGACGCGTGGCGCCCGCACACCTCGGCGACCGTCTGCGCCGGAAACACGTCGGTGCCCGTCAGGAGGAAGTACGCCACGCAGCCCACCGAGTAGAGGTCGCTGCGCGCGTCGATCCGGTCCGGCGTGAGGATGCATTCGGGCGCCATGTAGAGGGGGGTACCCACGACGGTTCCGACCTGCGTGTCGCTCGAGCGCCGCATGGCTCCGTTGCCGGGCTCCACGCGGGGCATCTCACCGAGGAGCATCGGCGCGTCGACCTCTTTCACGAGGCCGAAATCGACCACCTTGAGAACGTCACTGATCTCCGCACGCTCGCAGAGGATTGCATTGGCGGGCTTGACGTCGCGATGAATGAGGCCAATCCGATGTGCCTCGAACAGGGACGCGCACATCTGCCGCACGATGTGGATGACGCGCTCGGCCGGCTGTGCTCCGAACTGCTGCACCAGCTCCTCGAGAGTGATGCCGTCGAGATACTCCATGGCGTAGTAGAAGACGCCGTCCGGCGTGCGACCGTAGTCGTAGATCGCGATCGTGTTCGGATGCGTGAGTCGGCTCGTCAGCTGCACCTCGCGCTCGAAGCGCGAGATGCTCTCCCGGCCTGCGCTCGCCTCGTTCAGTAGCTTCACGGCCGTGGGGCGACGAAGCATCGCGTGGCTGGCGCGGTAGACGACGCCCATGCCCCCCTCTCCGATCTTCTCTTCGAGCGTGTATTGCCCGAGCCGCATGGCGTCCGTCGCCTTCTCGCGCAGCCTGAAGATGACCCTGGAGGCGAGCGTCGCACTGGCTGCGCCGAGCACACCCCACGTCCCCGCGAGCCCGGCGTAGAGCGCCGGCGGAAGGTTGAAGTCGTAATGCGGCGCGTGGACATGGGCGGCGTAGGCAGCCACGATGGCAGGAACGACCGAAGCCAGGCTGACGAGGGCCGTGCGCCCGCCGGTGCTCGGAATGACGATCGCTCGCATGACGAGGATGACCGTGATGCCGAGGATGATGTGGAGCTCCGGGCGCTGGACCGCCGGCGAGTAAAGCGTGATGCCGGAGAGACAAGCCGACGCGCACACCGTGGTGACCGCCTCGAGCCACTGGAGGAGGGCGACGCTGCGAGGCCGCCCCCGCGAGAGCAGCCACATCAACCCGAACGCGGCGCCGCACGAGAGCATCAAGAGATTGAAGGGTGCGATCCAGTCCGACCACGTGGCGAGCGGATGGAGCATGGCAACGGCGTTGGCCGTCACGTAGAAGAAGAGCAGCAACCCCAGCAAGGTCCGCCCGAACATGGCGGCGCGCTCCTGCAGGAGCGATCGCAGCTCCTCCGAATCGCGCGGAACGGTCGCAAGCGCGTACGTTGACCGGGCCACTGCCCCTCCGGGGATGGTCAGTATCTCGTCGTGAAGAGGTGTAACACGTGCGGTCAGCAGCCGCCGACCTCCGAGTCGTCCCCGAGAACCAATCACCGTTCGGGTACGATCGGGGGATGGAAGGCTGGGATCAGGACGCCCACGTGCGCGCCATCGAGCACGCCGGTTACACCATCATCCGCGACTTCCTCTCGCCGGCCGCTCTCGCCGAGGTGCGTCGCGTGCTCGGCTTCTACCTCGGTAGTCACGGTGGCCGGAACAACTTCGAGGGCTACGAGACCGAGCGCGTCTACACGCTCGTGGCGCGCGGGCGGGTCTTCTGGGACATCGTCCTCGACCCGCGCGTCGTCGCGCTGTGCGAGCGCTTCCTCCTTCCGAACTTCCTTCTGACCGCGAGCCAGGCCATCCAGATCCGCCCCGGCGAGACGCCGCAGCCGTTCCACACGGACGACTCCTTCTACACGGTGCCACGACCGAGGCCGATGATCTCGCTCTCGACGATCGTCGCGGTGGACGCCTTCACGGCGGAGAACGGCGGGACGGAGGTCGTCCCGGCAAGCCACGTCTGGGACGACGCGAGGATCGAGCCGTTCATCGGCGAGATCACCGCGGAGTCTCCCACGCGGCAGGCGCCCATCGCCGCGCTCGCGCGGCCCGTCGAGATGCCGGCGGGCGCGTGCGTCGTTTTCGCTGGCACGCTCGTTCACCGCGGCGGCGCGAATCGCTCCGCCGCGCCGCGCCTCGCGTTCTCCAATCAGTACTGCCAGCCCTGGGCGCGCCAGCAGGAGAACTTCACGCTCTCGGTCCCCGTAGAGGTCGCGCGCGAGATGCCGCCCGCGCTCCAGTCGCTCCTCGGCTTCTCGATCCACCCCCCGTTCATGGGACAGCTCACGGCGAGCCATCCCGCGAAGGCGCTCGAGCCGGGATACCAGAACCGCGTCGTCGCGCAGGCCGCCGCGGCCGGCGCGCGCCTCCCCGAGTAGGCAGTTGACTGCATATGCACTCGGCGACATAGTCATGGACGTGGAGCTACTGACCTCCGAAGACTTCTCACGCTGGTTCGCGTCAGTCGACGAGCGCACGGCCGAGGACGTCGCTGCGACGCTGGAGGTCATCGGGCAGCTCGGCACCGAGAGAGAGGCTCCCGGCAGGAGCGAGTGGCTGACTTGGTACGAGCATCCGAGCCTGTCGGCGCGCCTGCGCGAGCTCGATCCCCTCCGGCGCGCGGATCCGCGCCTCGTGCGGACGCTCCACGAATGGGGTGAGTTCAACGGTTACGCACGGCGCGTGGTCAAGCACCTGGAGTCGCGGGCGTTCGTCGAGCGCCTGGGCCAGCTCCCGCCCGCCGCCGCAACGGCGGTCCGCGACGGGGCGGCCGGCATCAAGAAAGTGGTCACGCGGCGGCGCCTCATGCTGTCCGACTTCGCGGTGCGGGCGAAGCTCTGGACAGGAGCGCCAGCCAGCGACTCGGACCTGCGCAAGCTCGCACAGCTCGCCGATGTGCAGGAGATACGCGACGCCTATCTCACGGCACTGGCCGCGGCCGGGTTCGAGATGGTGGACGTACCCGCGCACTCACCCGCGCTCCGAGAGATTGCCCTGCGCGCGCCGCCTCCGGGGCTTCGCCTGCTCTACGGGATCGACGTGAAGCGCAACCGCGGCCTCGTCGTGCTCGGGGAGCGCTTCGACCGAAGTTTCTACGGCGACTCGGTGCGCCGTGCCGAGCGCATGTGGCAGGAGTTTCTGGCCAGCGCACCGCAGCCGACGCAGCCCGCGGGGGAACGTTGAGGGAGAAGACCGCCTTGCAGACCCGCAGCTGGAAGTCCGTCCGTTCCGAGAAACTCACGCGCTCTGCCGTCGCGCGGGCGAAGGCGCGGGCGCGCGTGCAGATCCAGGAGATGACGCTCCAGGAGCTGCGGCAGGGCCTCGAGATGACGCAGGTCGACGCAGCGCGCGCCGCCGAGATGACCCAGTCGGAGCTCTCTCGCCTCGAGAGCCGCGATGATCATCGCATCTCCACGCTGCGGCGCTACGTCGAGGCCCTGGGCGGGCGACTCGAGGTCACGGCCGTATTCGGCTCTCGGCGCGTCAAGCTCACCGAGGTGTGACGAGCACCTTAGTGGTCCGGCTTCCGATCGCCCCGTAGGATCGGATCCGGTGCTCCTGCGCGCGAGAAGCTTCGCAGCTCGACTCGCGGTGCTGGCGGCAGCGCTCGCGCTGGCTCCGGACGCGAGAGCCGACGACGACACGTCGGTTCCCGAGAACGCGGCGGTCCCTCCGCGGACGATCCCGCCCAGGCGTCCGCCGCCGGGACTCGGTGCCAAGCGTCGCCTCACCGACGAGGACTTCGACCGCAAGAACGAGGACTTCTACTTCACCGGCCTGCCGCTCCTCGCCTACGACCCCCTCATCGGCTTCGGGGCCGGGGCACGCGTCTACCTCTATTACGACGGCAAGAAGGACGACCCGCTCTTCGCGTACACGCCCTACCTGCACCGCGTCTACGCGCAGTTCTTCTACGGCACCGGCGGCGTGCAGGACCACGTGATCGACTACGACGCGCCCGCCTTCCCCGACTC
>Ga0335069_10002280_pt1 | contig 29677 bp, 32 predicted proteins | sample Lox_Sample_11_FD_206714 | JGI IMG/M metagenome (GOLD analysis project Ga0335069, IMG submission 206714) | Soil microbial communities from Loxahatchee National Wildlife Refuge, Florida, United States - Lox_Sample_1.1 | ecosystem: Environmental > Terrestrial > Soil > Wetlands | place: USA...
GCCGCGTCCGGTGAAAGCAGCCAAACCGTCGACGGCCTCGAGCAATCGATCCAGAACGCGGCCGGCATTGGCGGGCGAATCGAATTCGGCAATGTAATCGTAAATTTCTTCGAGGTCGCGCTCTGCACCCGCAGTCAGCAGCACCTCGTAGCGCATCAGGCCGCTTTTTTGGCACGCAGTCTGTTCACGACGGCGGCGACAGGCTTGACCTCGCCCCGTTCGATTTCGCGGTTGCCCAGCGCCAGCATCTTCAGCAACGCCAGTGTTTCCTGTGTTTCCTCATAGGAGGCGACATCCTGAATCACGGCCTTGGCCTCGCCGTTCTGGGTAATCACCAGCGGTTTGCGCTGTTTGGCCAGCCGTCGCAGAATTTCAGCGGCGTTGGCTTTCAAATAACTGATCGGCTTGATCCGGGACAAATCACTCATGATGGTATGTTCCGCTCGGGGAATTATTGAAGACTGAATATAGTTCTTTATCAGTCCATTAGCAAGAAAGCTGGCGCAAAAACCAAATACCGCTGATTTCCCTCACCCTCCGCCCTCTCCCGCCGGGAGAGGGAACTGGGTGATTTCTTTTCGCAACTGTTCCTCGATCCATTGTTTCACCGAAGCAAGTGCTGTTGGTAATGCCGCTGGATTCGTGCCTCCAGCCCGCGCCGTAAAGGGTTGGCGGCCGGGACCCGTTAGGCGCAGCCCCGTTTGCGGGAACGGACGCCGCGGCCCGACATGCAAATCTCACAACCGCTCTGCGATCCATGATGGCACAGTCGCTAATGCTGCGGAAAGTTTTGACGGATCGCTTCCCCCGGCTTGTGCCATGTCGGGCCGACCGCCACCCTTGCCGCCGACCTGCTGCGCGACGAAATTGACGAGTTCACCGGCCTTAAGCTTCGCCGTCAGATCGGCAGTAACCGCCGCGATCAGCGTGACTTTGCCGCCGTCGTTCGAGCCCAGCACCAGCGCTGCCGATTTGAGCTTGTCCTTCAGTTTGTCCGCCGCTTCGCGCAGCGCTTTCGCATCGGCGCCGTCGAGCGCCGCCGCAACCACTTTGATGCCCTTCACATCCACTGCTTGCGTCGCGAGGTCGTCGCCCTGACTGGAGGCGAGCTTCGACTTCAGGCGCGACAGTTCCTTTTCGAGATTCTTCACGTTGTCGACGATCTGCGCGATCCTTTGCGTGACTTCCTGCGCCGGCGCCTTCAGCGCCGCTGCCGCCGCTTGCAGATTTTCTTCCTGCCGCTGCACCCAGGCCAGCGCGCTGTCGCCGGTGGTGGCCTCGACGCGACGGATGCCGGCCGCGACGCCGCTTTCGGCGATGATCTTGAAGAAGCCGATGTCGCCGGTGCGCTTGACGTGGGTGCCGCCGCACAGCTCGCGCGAGGTGCCGATGTCGAGTACGCGCACTTCGTCGCCGTATTTCTCGCCGAACAGCGCCATCGCACCGCCCTTGACCGCGTCGTCGTACTTCATGATGCGCGCGGTGGTCGCTTCGTTCTTCAGGATTTCGGCGTTGACAAGCGCCTCGACGCGGCGGATTTCTTCGGCGCTCAACGGCCTGTCGTGCGAGAAATCGAAGCGCGTCTTTTCGGCGTCCACCAGCGAGCCCTTCTGCTGGACGTGCGGTCCCAGCACCTCGCGCAGCGCCTTGTGCATCAGGTGCGTCGCCGAATGGTTGCGCACGGTGCGCGCGCGGCGCGCGGTGTCCACCTTCGCTGCGACCTTGTCGCCGACTGCGAGCGCGCCGGTCGCCAGCGTGCCGTGATGGCCGAACACCTCGGCCTGTATCTTCTGCGTGTCGCTCACGTTGAACGTACCGTTCGCCGCGACCAGCTCGCCGGCGTCGCCGACCTGCCCGCCGGATTCGGCGTAGAACGACGTCCTGTCGAGCACCACCACCGCGCTGTCGCCGGCCTTGATATTGGAGACCTGCGTGCCTTCCCGGTAGATCGCGACAACCTTGGCGTCGAGCGCCAGCGTGTCGTAGCCGTGGAATTCGGTTTTCCTGCCGCTGTATTCGACCGCGCCCTGCGCGCCGAACTTGGACGCGGCGCGCGCGCGTTCGCGCTGCTGCTCCATCGCCGCCTCGAAGCCGGCGAGATCAACCGTCACGCCACGCTCGCGCGCGATGTCGGCGGTGAGGTCGAGCGGAAAGCCGTAGGTGTCGTAGAGCTTGAACACGGTGTCGCCGCTCAGCATGCGGTCTTCCGATTGCAATGCGTCTTCAAGCACTGTCATGCCGTGCTCCAGCGTCTCGGCGAAGCGTTCTTCCTCCTGCTTCAATACCTGCGCGACGCGCTCGGCGTTCTTCGTCAGCTCGGGATAGGCGCCGCCCATCACCTTCACCAGATCGGGCACCAGCTTGTAGAAGAACGGCTGCTTCTGGCCAAGCTTGTAGCCGTGGCGGATGGCGCGGCGGATGATCCGGCGCAGCACGTAGCCGCGCCCTTCGTTCGACGGGATCACGCCGTCGACGATCAGGAAGCTGCACGCGCGGATGTGGTCGGCAATCACTTTCAGCGAATTGCTCGACAGGTCATTGGTTCCCGTCTCTCGCGCGGCGGCCTTGATCAAATCCCTGAACAGATCGATGTCGTAGTTCGAATGCACCCCTTGCAGCACCGCGGCGATGCGTTCGAGCCCCATGCCGGTGTCCACCGACGGCTTGGGCAGCGGATGCAGTTTGCCCTTGTCGTCGCGGTTGAATTGCATGAAGACGAGGTTCCAGATTTCGATGTAGCGGTCGCCCTGATCGCCTTTCGAGCCCGGCGGGCTGCCGGGAATCTGTGCGCCGTGGTCATAGAAAATCTCGCTGCACGGGCCGCACGGACCGGTGTCGCCCATCTGCCAGAAATTGTCCGAGCCGCCGCCCGGCTTGTCGCCGATGCGCGCAATGCGCTCGGCCGGAATCTTGATTTCCTTCGTCCAGATATCGTACGCCTCATCGTCGGTACGATAGACGGTGATCCACAGCTTTTCCGGCGGCAGCTCGTAGGCCTGCGTCAGCAGCTCCCACGCGAAATGGATCGCGTCGCGCTTGAAATAATCGCCGAAGCTGAAATTGCCGAGCATCTCGAAGAACGTGTGGTGGCGCGCGGTGTAACCAACGTTTTCGAGATCGTTGTGCTTGCCGCCGGCGCGCACGCAACGCTGGCTGCTCGCGGCGCGCTTGTAAGGGCGCTGCTCGTGGCCGAGGAACACGTCCTTGAACTGCACCATGCCGGCGTTGGTGAACAGCAGCGTCGGGTCGTTGCCCGGCACCAGTGGGCTCGACGGCACGATGGTGTGCCCCTTGCTCTTGAAGAAATCCAGAAATTTCTGGCGGATGTCGCTGCTTTTCATGGGCTGGATTTTAAAAGAAAAAGCCGTTGGTCACAGAGAACACAGAGAAAATCACGAACCCCAATCTGAAACCCGCCCTTCTCTGTGTACTCTGTGGCTGTATTTCAGGTTTTCTTTATTCATTTTCATCCGCCGTGCTCTTGAGCAGCCGGCGAATCACGTCGGCATCAAAGCCGCGCCCCTGCAGGAAACGTATTTGTCGCGCCTTGTCGCGCGCATTCGTCGGCAGCGCGCCGAATTTTTTGCGCCATACCTCGCGCGCGGCGGCGAGCTCGCTGCCCTTCAGCCGCGGCAGCTCGGCATTGATCGCGTCCTCGGAAATGCCCTTTTCGCGCAGTTCGTGCGCGATGCGGCGCGCGCCGAAGCGGCGCCGGCGCACGGCGGAGACCTGTTCGACGACGCGCTGTTCCGACAGCCAGCCTTTGCGCTCGAATTCGTCGAGCAGGTGTTCGATTTCGCTTTCGTCTTCGGTATAGCGCGCCAGCTTGCGCGCGAGTTCGAGGCGGGAATGCTCGCGCCGCGCGAGGAACCGCAGCGCGCGTGCGTGCAGGCCTGGTTCGGCTTTATTTTTCGGCGGCAGCTTTCTTACCCGGCACGCTGACGCCGACCGCGGCGCGGATTTTGGCTTCGATCTCCTGCGCCACTTTCGGGTGTTCCTTCAGATAATCGCGCGTGTTGTCCTTGCCCTGGCCGATGCGCTCCTTGTTGTACGCGTACCACGCGCCGGTCTTCTCGATGATGTTGTGGATCACGCCGAGCTCGATGATCTCCCCCTCGCGCGAAATACCCTCGCCGTAGAGGATGTCGAAATCGGCGTTGCGGAACGGCGGCGCGACCTTGTTCTTGACGACCTTGGCACGCGTCTCGGAGCCGATCACTTCCTCGCCCTTCTTGATCGCGCCGGTGCGGCGGATGTCGATGCGCACCGACGAATAGAACTTCAGCGCGTTGCCGCCGGTCGTGGTTTCCGGATTGCCGAACATGACGCCGATCTTCATCCGGATCTGGTTGATGAAGATGACCAGCGTATTGGAACGCTTGATGTTGGCGGTCAGCTTGCGCAGCGCCTGCGACATCAACCGCGCCTGCAGCCCCATCTGCGGCTCGCCCATCTCGCCCTCGATCTCGGCTTTCGGCGTCAGCGCCGCGACCGAGTCGATGACGACGACGTCGACCGAGCCCGAGCGCACCAGCATGTCGGCGATCTCCAGCGCCTGCTCGCCGTTGTCGGGCTGCGAGATCAGCAGTTGGTCGACGTTGACGCCGAGTTTCTGCGCGTACTGCGGGTCGAGCGCGTGTTCGGCGTCGATGAACGCCGCGGTGCCGCCCGCCTTCTGCATCTGCGCGATCACCGACAGTGTCAGCGTGGTCTTGCCCGACGATTCCGGTCCGTAGATTTCGACCACGCGCCCGCGCGGCAGGCCGCCGATGCCGAGCGCGATGTCGAGACCGAGCGAGCCGGTCGACACCACCTGGATGTCCTTGCCGACATCGGCGGCGCCGAGCCGCATGATCGAGCCCTTGCCGAACTGTTTTTCGATCTGGGAAAGCGCAGCCTGCAATGCCTTGGTTTTATTTTCGTCCATGATGCGTCCTCTGGTTTTCCGGCTTTTTCAAATTATACGACGAGGTCATCACGCGTGCCGAATCGCCGTCAGATCGAGCACGCCTTCCAGCGCGCGCGCCACCGCCTGCCGGCGCACCGCATCGCGGTCGCCCGTGAAGTGATGGGTCACCGCAACCGGCGCGCCGCCCGCGACGCACCACGCGAAGCAGACGGTGCCGACCGGCTTGTCGGCGCTGCCGCCGTCCGGTCCGGCGATGCCGGTCACCGCGAGCGCGATCTGCGCGCGGCTGCGCGCCAGCGCGCCCTGCGCCAACTCGCGCGCCGTCGCTTCCGACACCGCACCGTGCTGCGCCAGCGTCGCCGCCTGCACGCCGAGCATCTCCTGTTTCGCGAGATTGCTGTAGACGATGAAACCGCGCTCGAACCATTGCGAACTGCCCGGCACCATCGTCAGCGCCTGTCCGACCCAGCCGCCGGTGCACGATTCGGCGGCCGCCAGCAGCCAGCCGCGCGCCTTCAGCGCGAGGCCGACCTGCTCCGCCAGCGGATAGAGCTCGCGATCCATTCGCCGGTCCGGGTCAGGCCGCGTGCTTCGTCACCCACGCGACGTAGCGGTCGATCCAGCCCTGCAGGAACTTCCGGCTGTCGGCACCGATGTCGCCGGCGGCATCGAACAGTCCGTCCTTCATCTGGATGAACGCTTCCGGCTGGCCGAGGGTCGGCATGTCGAGGTAGGCAAGAATGTTGCGCAGATGCTGCTGCGCGAGCGCGGTGCCTATCGCGCCGGGAGAGATGCCGATCACGCCGGCCGGCTTGCCCGCCCACACGCTCTGGCCGTAGGGACGCGAACCGTGATCGATTGCATTCTTGAGAACGCCGGGGATCGAACGGTTGTACTCGGGCGTGACGAACAGGACGCCGCGCGCGTTTTTGATCTCGCCCTTCATCCGCTTGACGGCGGCGGCCGGATTCGCATCGTCGTCCTGGCTATAGAGCGGCAGATCGTCGATCCGCACCTGCGCGAACGAGAAATTCGGCGGCGCCAGCTTCGCAACGGCAGTGGCGAATTTGCGGTTGATGGAATCGCGGCGCAGGCTGCCGACGACGACGGCGATTCGATGTTGGTTCATGTGCATCCTTCCGTCCAAATGCGCGGGACACGCTGCGTCGATCCCGCATCAGTCCTCAAACAACGCGAAGATGAAATGCGAAATTTCGGTGGGCCAGATTGCGTACGCGATCACGAGAACGATCAGCAGCACGACGGACACCAGCAGCGCGGTGTTCGTTATCTTTTCAAGCCTGGCTTCCGCTTCCTTCTGATCCATGGGCCGGATCAATTATCCCTGCAATCCCTGCCGCTCGCCATCGTCCGGCGGAAACGCTGACAGGCTTCAATCAGCGCCGCCCTCAAATCCCCACCCCAACCGAATATTTGAAGTTCAGATTTTCAATATCGGCCAGCCCCCACTTGGCGCCATGCTTTTCATATTTGAGGCGCAATTTCCCCGAGACCTGAATGCTGTCCTCATCGGGCTGCGGGTTGTTTCGCGTCGTCATGTAGACGACGATCATCAGGCTGCCGTCCGCCCGTTTGCTCTCCAGAATCCGGACATGGCGGTATTCGTCGGGCTGAAACGTCCAGGTGTCCGAAGCGCCCTCTCCCGCCGCGTCCGACACTTCGACGCCCTTGCCCACCACGTCCCGCTCGATCTGGGCTTCGGTAACCGGCGGAGATTTATCGGCGACCGGCACAACGCCGTCGGATTTTTCTGCCGAAGAAGTGGGCGCCGGGCCGCAGCCGCTCAAAATCCAGAGCATCGCGGAAACAACGAGAGCAATTCGGAATATCGGGATCACATTACTGACCTGTCAATGCCACGCGGCCATGTACGCAGCGCTATCAAGTTGAATTATAGCCGCCGGATGATCAGCCACAGCAAGTTCGTGAATTACTTTCGGCCAACTTTCTAAAACCACCCGGTCACAGCATCGAACGTCCAATCGTATTTATAAGATGGAAACGCCACCTATGAATATCCGGGATAAGTCAAATTGGGCGATTACCCCGAACTTGATAAATAAAAGGATCTACGATTTACCGCGCTGTATATTGATTTGATGGCATGTGTCAGTGGTGGTTGGACGGCGCCGGCTCCATCGCATTCTCGGTAAGCTTCGTCTTCAGAAACTCCGCGAAATCATCCGGCGGCATCGGTTTATTGAAATAAAAACCCTGAATTTCATCGCACGCGTGTTCGCGCAGAAAATCCACCTGTTCCTTGGTCTCGACACCCTCGGCAATCACGCTTAGGCTCAAAGTCTTGCTCATCGCGATGATAGCCTCAGCGATTGCTTTGTCTTCCGGGTCGCCCGGCGTATCGCGGATGAAGGAGCGGTCAATCTTGATGGTATCGACCGGAAACTGCTTAAGGTTGGAAAGCGACGAATAGCCAGTGCCGAAATCATCGATTGCAAGCAAGATTCCCATCTTTTTGATATCAGTTAAAACTTGAAGCGTCCTTTCAACATCGTGCATCAACATGCTTTCCGTGATCTCGAGTTCCAGTAATGTGGGCTCCATACCGGTCTCCTTGAGTGTATTTTGGATATTGCGCAGTAGATTCGCGTCGTTGAACTGTCGCGCCGATAGATTGACCGCCATTGTGAGGCGCGGCAACCCCATTTTCTGCCAAGCGACATTTTGCTGACATGCGGCCTTCAACACCCACGCGCCAATCGGCACAATCAACCCCGTTTCTTCCGCGACCGGGATGAACTGGACCGGCGACACCATGCCAAGGTCGGGGTGTTTCCAGCGCAGCAACGCTTCCATACCCGGAATCTGCCCCGTCCGCAGGTTGCGCCGTGCTTGATAATAAAGTTGGAACTCATCGCGCTCGAGCGCTCGCCGCAGACTCGATTCGAGTGCGAGGCGCTCGAAGGAATGCGCGTTGAACTGCGTGGAGTAGAACTGGAAGTTATTCTTGCCCTCATCTTTTGCTTGGTACATTGCGATATCCGCATTTTTCGTCAGCGTCTGTTCGTCTTCGCCATCTTTCGGATAGGTACTAATGCCAATACTGGCCGTGATTCGCAATTCGTGGTCATAGACACTGAACGGTTTGGTGATTATGGAAAGCAGTTTGCGCGCCACAGTTTCGGCTTGTTTACCGTCGTCCAGTTCCGGCAGCAATACGACGAACTCGTCGCCGCCAAGGCGGGCGACAGTATCGTTGCCCCGCAGGCTGTCCTTCAATCTCTTGGCAACTTCCTGCAGCAAGGCATCGCCAGCATCATGACCGAGTGTGTCATTAACGTTTTTGAATCGGTCGAGGTCAAGGAAAAGCACGGCCAGTTGCTTCTTATTACGACGCGCGTTGGCCAGCCCCTGAGCCAGCAGCTTACCGAACATACTGCGGTTCGGCAGCGTCGTCATACTGTCATAGTAGGCGAGGTACTCAATACGCCGCGCAGCAAGTTTATGTTGCTCGATCTCCTCCTGCAGCAATATATTGGTGTTGGAGAGTTCACGGGTGCGAGCAACAACTTGCATTTCGAGTCCGCGTCCGTACTCGATAAGTTTGGCGTGACTGACACTGAGATCTTCGGCCATCCGGTTGAATGCCTTGGCAAGAGCGCCGATTTCATCGTCCGCCTCCACCACGACGCGGGTCGCATAGTCTTGCGCTCCAAGCATATCGACGCCACGTTTCAGCTCCGACAGCGGTCGCAAGATCAGTGTGGATGCGTGCTTCCACAGTAAGATCGTCAACAGAACGAACAGAAACGCCGTTCCCACCGTCAAATAAATTTGCCCGCGAGCACGCAACATCAACTGATCGTAGATCGGCGTGTATTCTAAGACCACTCCGCCGATTATCGCGCTGTTGGTATCGGTCCGATTCTCGTGAATGGGAAGCACAATCTGTTTTGTTGGGTGATCGAGGGTCGCATCATCTTCGATGAACGTCCGCGTGTGTCCGTCACGGAGGGTATCGCTCACCTCGCCAGCTTGATCAGCAGAAAATATCACGCCAATCTCCTGAGGATCGCTATCGGCGATGATCCTCTTCTTCATGTCGACAAAGAAAAGATCGCGTTTGTACAGCCGGTGCAGGTCCATGAGATGTGCCTGCAGAAGCGAGGGGGCTAAGAAATCTTCAGCCGTGGCAGTCGTAATCGCATTTGCCACATCTTGGGCCTCAAGCAGCGCGGCACGCTTTGCTGTTTCGATTTCCGCCGTGATGGCAGCGATAGAAAATATGATGGCGAGCAGTGCTACGGTCAAAAACACTGCGGTCAGCTTGAGACGGATGCTGCGGCTTTTTGCCACCATCCCCCCCTCCTCCCGAACGAGATTCGAGCGTCCCCGCTTCTTATACGGCCTCTATGTTAAAGAGAGTTTTGAGAGCTTGCAATTGACGCCCAAAACTCTGAAAAACTTGGACAGTAGATGGAGCTCGAATCCACAACTATCGGAATCACAATCCGGTCACCCACTTCCGAACCACGGCCATCACCAATAGCGTAAAAAACGCCGCCAGCAGATCGTCGAACATTACACCGAAACCGTTCTTCCAGCGCGTGTCGAAATAGCGGATCGGCGGCGGCTTGACGATATCGAATGCGCGGAACAGCGCGAACGCGAGCAACTGCCACCAGCGCCCCCCTGGCGTGAAAAACAGCACCAGCAGAAACGCGACCGTTTCGTCCCACACGATCGCGCCGTGATCGGCGACGCCGAGCGCGCGGCCGGCGCGACCGCAGGCCCAGATGCCGAGCACAAACGCGCCCGCCAGCATGCCAAGCCACATCCGATCGGAAAAGTGCGGTGCGATCCACCATTGCAGCGGAAACGCGGCCAGTGTACCGAAGGTGCCGGGCGCAAAACGCGCGAGACCGACACCGGCGGACAGCGCGATCACGCGCGCCGGATCGCGCAGCATCCAGCGCAGTGAAGGCTGCAACGATGGCGGCGGCGCCGCGCCTTCAGCGGAAATGATCGTATCCGGCATCGGAGATTTTCAGCGGCGCACCGCCGGCATCGAACGCGACGAGGTCGGGCCAGCCGCGCGCACGGCGTTCAATGCTGCCGATGCGCGTGACTTTAGTGCGCGCACGCCTTGCCGCTGCTTCGACTTTGTCGCGCGCACGGCGCGGTGCGGTAAAGCACAGTTCGTAATCGTCGCCGCCGGCGAGCAGCGCGTCGCGTCCGGCGGCGGTTTCCCTGCGAACGCGCACGGCGCGCGAACACGGCAACGCTGCGAATTCGAGATGTGCGGCAGCTTTCGAACGTTCGAGAATGTGGCCGAGGTCGGCAAGCAGGCCGTCGGAGATGTCGATCGCGGCGGTCGCGATGCTGCGCAGCGCGATGCCGAGCGCGACGCGCGGCTGCGGCGCATGCAGGCGCCGCAGGCATGACTTGAATTCGTCCGCACCCAAATTGATACGCTTCTTGATCGCGGCGAGCGCCAGCGCCGCGTCGCCGAGCGTGCCCGACACCCAGACGTCGTCGCCGATGCGCGCGCCGTCGCGCCGCAGCGCCTTGCCGCGCGGAACTTCGCCGATCACCTGCACGCAGATCGCGAGCGGCCCGCGCGTGGTGTCGCCGCCGATCAGGTCCACCCCGAAGCGTCGCGCCAGCGCCAGGAAACCGCGCGAAAATTCCGCCAGCCACCTGCCGTCGGCGCGCGGCAGTGTCAGCGCGAGCAGCGCCCAGCGCGGCGTCGCGCCCATCGCCGCGAGGTCGGACAGATTGACCGCGAGCGCCTTGTGGCCGAGCGCGCGCGGGTCGGCGCCGCAGAAGAAGTGCACGCCCTCGACCAGCACGTCGGTGGATACCACAAGCTCGCGGCCGCGCGCCGGCCGCAGCAGCGCCGCATCGTCGCCGACGCCGAGCAGCGTATGGCGCGGGCGATGCGTAAAAAAGCGGCGGATGATCTCAAATTCGGACATCAGGCAGGATTCAGGATTGAGGATGGAGAGTGAAAGGTGGGGGACGAATGCGTGAAGGGTAAAAACTCGCGGGGGCGCCCTTCACCCTTCACTTTTCACCCTTCACGATTTCGTGTGGGCGCACCTGTGCCGCAAGCTTGTCGAGCACGCCGTTCACATACTTGAAGCCGCCGGTGCCGCCGTAGCTCTTGGCAAGTTCGACCGCCTCGTTGATGATGACCTTGTACGGGACGTCGGGCTGGTTCACCAGCTCGTAGCCGGCGATCAGCAGGATCGCGCGCTCGACCGGGCTCAGTTCCGCGAACGGCCGGTCGAGGTACGGCTGCACCTGCTGCCCGATCCGCTGCGCCTCGCGCACTGCGCCTTCGAGCAGCGCAGAGCAGTACGCGCCATCGCTCTTGTCGAAGCCCCTGGTCTCGGCGAGCTGCCGCTTGATCGCGGCGACATCGTTGCCCGACAACTGCCACTGATAAAGCCCCTGCAGCGCGAACTCGCGCGCGCGGCGCCGGCCGCTTTTCATCGCTTCAGCAGTTCAAGCTGCCTGAGCAGATTCGCCATCTCGACCGCGACCGCCGCGCAGTCGGCGCCTTTCTGCGCCATCCGCGCTTCGGCCTGGTCGTCGTCGTCGGTGGTCAGCACGCCGTTGGCGACCGGCACGCCGCTGTCGAGCGTGACCTGCATGATGCCGGCCGCCGATTCGTTGGCGACGATCTCGAAGTGATGGGTCTCGCCGCGGATCACTGCGCCGAGCGCGATCAGCGCGTCGAAGCCGCCGCTCTGCGCCATCTTCTGCAGCACAAGCGGCAGTTCGAGCGCGCCCGGCACCTCGACGATCCTGATGTCGCCGCTGCCGACGCCGAGTCCGGCGAGCGCCGCAGTGCAGCTCGACAGCAGGCCGTCGGCAACGTCGGCGTTGAAGCGCGCCACCGCGATGCCGATGCGCAGGCCGGCGCCGTCGGGGCGCGCGGTGATTTCCTCGATCGAATCGTAAGTCGTCATCGGTCTTTGCTATTCGCCGGGTTGAAGATAGCCGGTCACCTGCAGATCGAATCCCGCCATGCTCGGCATTTTACGCGGCTTCGCCAGCAGCCGCATTCTGACCACGCCGAGGTCGCGCAGAATCTGCGCGCCGATGCCGTAATTGCGCAGCGTATCCGGCGTTCCCGCAGCGGCGGCGGACTGCACGCGCGCCAGCAGGTCGGCGGCGGTCTCGGGACGATGCAGCAGCACGATCACGCCGCAGCCGGCGCGCGCGATCGCAGCCAGCGCCTGATGAAAGCTCCATGAGTGGCTCGCGCTGCGCGTATCGAGCAGGTCGATCACTGATACCGGTTCGTGCACGCGCACCAGCACTTCGCTGTCCGCCCGCACCTCGCCCCTGACCAGAGCCAGATGGGTTTCATGCGCGATGGCGTCGTTGTAGACGACGAGGCGGAATCTGCCGTGAGCGGTTTCGATGTCGCGCTCGAACGCGCGCGCGACCAGGCACTCGGTGCGGCTGCGATGGTGGATCAGATCGGCGATGGTGCCGATTTTGAGTCGGTGCCGCTGCGCGAATTCGATCAGGTCGGGCAGCCGCGCCATTTCGCCGTCGTCCTTCAGGATTTCGCAGATCACCGCGGCCGGCGTCAGCCCGGCAAGCTGGGCGAGGTCGCAGCCGGCCTCGGTGTGGCCGGCGCGCACCAGCACGCCGCCCTGCTGCGCCATCAGCGGAAACACATGGCCGGGCTGCACGATGTCGGCGGGCCGCGCGTCGCCGGCGACCGCAGCCTGCACAGTGCGCGCGCGATCGGCAGCCGAGATGCCGGTGGTCACGCCGCGCGCAGCTTCGATCGACAGCGTGAAATTAGTGCCGAGCCGCGAGCTGTTGCTGGCGACCATCAACGGCAGATTGAGGCTGCGGCATTTCTCCTCGGTCAGCGTGAGGCAGATCAGGCCGCGACCGTGGCGCGCCATGAAGTTGATCGCGTCGGGCGTCACGAAATCCGCCGCCAGCACGAGATCGCCCTCGTTCTCGCGGTCTTCCTCGTCGACGAGGATCACCATGCGGCTGGCCCTGATGTCGGCAAGGATGTCTTCGATCGGACTGATGGTCATGGCGGTTCGGGCGACGTTGCGTAATTGTAAGCTATTGATCCGCCGTGTTTCAGGCGGAGTCCGGCCATGATGCCGCGCGGATATTTCCGCGATCCAGGCCGGGCCGGGCCACCGATACTATAATGAAAACGGCGATTTTGCCTGTCACGCGAGGAGGATTTCCCATGAATAAAGTTCCGCACACATTGCTGCTCGCCACACTGCTGGCGGCAGGGAGCGCGCTCGCCGCAGAGGGAAAGGTCACGATCAGCGCACCCGCCGACGGCGCCACCATCAGCTCGACGTCGCCGACCAAGCTGAGCTACGAAGCGGTGCCCGGGCCGACCGGTAATCACCTTCATCTCAACGTCGACGGCAAGCGCGTCGACGTGATCCACGAACTCAAGGGCACCACCGAGTTTGGCCCGCTGCCGCCCGGCAAACATCAGGTCTGCCTCGCGATCAATACCAGTTCGCACGTGCCGACCGGCGTCGAGGGCTGCGTCAACGTCGTTTCGAAGTAAGCGATCCGCATGAGCACCGCACAGAATCTCGCTTACGCGGTGATTCAGGTCGCGCATAATCTGGGCGCCGCCACCACGGTCGGCAGTGCGATCGCCGGCGCGATGGTCAATCACGGCGGCGCCCGGCGCGCGCTGCTGCGGGCGCTGCTCGCCGGCTGGTCGGTGCAGGCCGTCAGCGGCATCGCCTTCGGCGCGACCAGTCTTTATTTCTACGGCCATCCGCCCGATATCGCGGGCGCCGCGCTGCTCGCGCTCTATGTCAAGATGTTCTGCGTCACGGCGGGATTCGCGGTGGTCGGTTACGCGTTCATCACGCCGCCGGGCGGAAAGGCGGACCGGATATGGCCGCTGTCGGCGGCGCTGGCCATCACCGCGCTGACCGCGGCCGCTTTCCTGCGCTGGTTTTCTTGAGCGGATCGAGGCCTTGCGGCTTCAGCACTGTCATGCTTTTTTAACAAGCGCATAGCAGCATTGGCATCCATCCGTTATGAAAATCCCAGCCACGAAATCGGTGCTGCCGCCTCCTGCCGCGGCCGACCGCGAGCACTATGCGCATATCGCCGGCGAATTGAAATCGCTGCGCGGCGATCTCGAAAAGCTGACCGATGAATTTGCGGACGCGCTGCAGCGCGTCGATCCGGCGCATCGCGCCAGCGCGCGCAATCTGCTGCATTATCTCGGACTGCGCCGTCACGACATCCGCCATCTGCAGGGACGTCTGGCTGACCTCGGAGTATCGTCGATCGGCCGCACCGAATCCTTCGTGCTGGCCAGCCTCAACGCCGTGATCCGCGTGCTGAGCCTGGCCGCCAGCGCGGCGCCCGACGCTGCGCCGGCGCCGCCGATCGCTTCGCGCAGCGCCGGCAGAATGCTGCTTTACGCGAACACGGAAAACCTGCTGGGCGCTGCGCGCGAAGGCCGGCGCACGCACATCATGGTCACGCTGCCGGCCGAGGCCGCCGCCGATTACGAACTGGTGAAAGCGATGCTGCTGACGGGGATGAATTGCGCGCGGATCAATTGCGCGCACGATGACCGGCCGTCGTGGGAGCGGATGGTGAAAAACCTGCGCTGGGCGCAGCAGGAAACCGGCCTGCCGTGCCGCATCATCATGGAACTGGGCGGACCGAAATTGCGCACCGGCAGCATGGCGCCCGGGCCGCAGGTGGCGGCGTGGCGCCCGCAACGCGATGCGCTGGGCCGTGTCGTCGCGCCCGCGATTATCCGGCTCTGCGCGGAAGGAACGCCGGCGCCGGGCAACGATGCCGACGCCGATGCCGATCTTCCCGTCGCTGCGGAATGGCTGCACCGGCTGGAACCGCACGACCGGATCGAATTCACCGACGCGCGCGGATCCAGCCGCGCGATGACGGTGACGCAGCGCACGGCGACGCATTGCGTGACCGAGTGCCGCCAGACCGCCTATGTGACGCCCGGCGCCGAACTGACGCTGTTGCGCCGTTCCGCCGCCGGGAGCTACGCATGCCTGCCGCAGCGCGGCTGCGTCGGCCCGCTGCCGCCCGGCGAACAGTCGATCCGGCTGCGGCGCGGCGACACGCTGCTGCTGACGGCCGCCGCGACCCCCGGTGAACCCGCACGTCACGACGAACATGGAGAACTGCTGAGCGCGGCGCACATTTCCTGCACGCTGCCGCAGATCTTCGCCGATGTCCGCGCCGGCCAGCGCATTTTCCTCGACGACGGCAAGATCGCCGGCTTGGTGCGCAGCGCCGACCCGGACCGGCTCGAGATCGGGATCATTCAGGCCAGGGACAACGGCAGCAAGCTGCTGGCCGACAAGGGCATCAATCTGCCGGACAGCCGGCTGCAGTTGCCGGCTTTGACGGAGAAGGACATCGCCGATCTCGCCTTCGTGGTCGGCGCCGCCGACATGGTCGGACTGTCCTTCGTGCGCGAGGTCGAGGACATCGAGCTGCTGCAATCCCATCTGGCGCGCCTCGGCGGGGACAAGCTCGGCATCGTGCTGAAGATCGAAACCCGCGCCGCGTTCGAAAATCTGCCGCAGTTGCTGCTCGCCGCGCTGCGTTCCCCCGCGGTCGGCGTGATGATCGCGCGCGGCGACCTCGCGGTCGAATGCGGCTATGAGCGGCTGGCGGAACTGCAGGAAGAAATCCTGTGGCTGTGCGAGGCCGCGCATCTGCCGGTGATCTGGGCGACGCAGGTGCTCGAACAGCTCGCCAAAAAAGGGCTGCCGACGCGCGCCGAAATCACCGACGCCGCGATGAGCGAGCGCGCCGAGTGCGTGATGCTGAACAAGGGGCCGCACATCATCGAAGCGATCGAGGTGCTCGACAGCATCCTGCGGCGGATGCAGAGCCATCAGAAGAAAAAAAGTGCGCTGCTGCGCAAATTGCACTGGTGACGCGCGTCCGCGGGAAACATCCGGATCACACGAAAGATCAACATTCCTCTGCCAACCATCGATGCGAAATCGCCGGAGAATTTACCCATGAGCAATCGAACTTCAGGAAAGACCGCGGGCAAACGCAAAAGCGCCGCGGCGCCGCGCAAGCCCGGGACGGCTTCCGCAAAAACCGCAGCGGGCGGGAAACGGCCGCCGCGGCCGCGCGCGAAATCCGCCGCCCCGGAAGAGAGTCTGTACTGGCAGATCGCGGAAGCCGCCTACTTCATCGCCGAGCGGCGGGGCTTCGAACCGGGTCACGAAATCGAAGACTGGCTGCTCGCTGAAGCGGAAGTGAAACGGCGCAAGCGCGTCGGCTGATATTTCGGCGTCTTCAAGCGCTGTTTTCAGCCCGGCTCAGCCGGGCGCTGCCATCAACTGCTCGATATAGCGCGCGAGCATGTCGACTTCGAGGTTGACCCTGGCGCCCGGCGCGAGCGCGCCGAGATCGGTCATCGCCAGCGTGTGCGGGATCAGATTGACCTCGAATCCGGAGCCATGCACCGCGTTCACGGTCAGGCTGACGCCGTTGACCGCGATCGAGCCCTTGCGCGCGATGTAGCGCGCCAGTTCATGCGGCGCCGCGATTGCCAGCAGGCGATTGTCGCCGGCTTCCTCGAAGCGCGTCACGGTGCCGACGCCGTCGACGTGGCCGCCGACCAGATGGCCGCCGAGCCGGTCGGCGAGTCGCAGCGACTTTTCCAGGTTGACCCGCGCACCCGACATGAAACCGGCCGTGCAGTTCAGCGTTTCGCGCGACAGGTCGAATTCGACGCGCGGCGCATCGATGTCGACGACCGTCAGGCAGACGCCGTTGACCGCGATGCTGTGACCGGGCGCGACGTCGTCGAGATCCAGCGCGCCGGCGTCGAGCGTCATGCGTACCGCGCCGCCCGGCGCCGGACGCGTCTCGGTGATCGTGCCGACCGCCATCACGATGCCGGTGAACATCTACTTCCGCTCCAGCCTTGCCAGCATCCGTAAATCATTGCCCACCATTCTTATCTCCTGCATTTTTAGATCATGCCGCACACCGGAAGCGTCCGGCAACTCGAACATGCCGCGCGCGCCGCTGCCGAGCACGCACGGCGCGAAGTAAAGCAGCAGTTCGTCGACCAGATCGGCCTGCAACAGCGCGCCGCTGAGCGTGGCGCCGGCCTCGACGTGCAGTTCGTTGATTTCGCGCCGGCCCAGTTCCGCCATCAACGCCGTCAAATCTACCCTCCCGCGCGCGTCCGGCAATGTGATCACTTCGGCGCCGCCGGCGCGCAATGCTGCGATTTTCTCCGGCGCGGCGTCGGCACAAACCACCAGCGCGCCGCCTTCAAGGACACGCGCGGCGGGCGGTATCGCCAGCCGGCTGGCGACGACGACGCGCAGCGGCTGGCGCGGCGTTTCGATGTCGCGCACGTTCAACTGCGGATCGTCGGCGCGCACCGTGCCGCTGCCGGTCAGCACCGCGCAGGCGCGCGCGCGCCAGCGCTGGCCGTCACGGCGCGCCGCCTCGCCGGTGATCCAGCGGCGATCGCCGCCGGTGGTCCCGCCGTCGAGGCTCGCCGCCAGCTTGACACGCACCCACGGTCGCCCGCGCGTCAGGCGCGACACGAAACCGATGTTGAGTTCGCGCGCCGCGCTTTCGAGCACGCCGCTCTCGACCTCGATGCCGGCCTGCCGCAGCCGCGCGATGCCCTGTCCCGCAGTACGCGGGTCGGGGTCGCGCAGCGCGATCACCACGCGCCTGAAACCGGCCGCGATCACCGCTTCGTCGCACGGCGGGGTACGGCCGTGATGGTGACACGGCTCGAGCGTCACATAGAGCGTTGCGCCGCGCGCCGCATCGCCGGCCGCGCGCAGCGCGACGATTTCGGCGTGCGGTCCGCCGGCGCGCTCGTGCCAACCCGCGCCGACCACCGCGCCGTCGCTGACGATCACGCAGCCGACGCGCGGATTGGGCGTCGTCGTATAAAGGCCGCGCTCGGCGAGCTGCAGCGCGTGCGCCATGAATTCGTGATCAGCAGCGGAAAACGGCATGGGAATTCATCAGGAACCGCGGGTAAACGCAGATGAACACGGATTGAAACAGCCCTCCATCGGCGTTAATCTGCGCACAGCTGCGGTTTCACTGTTATTTTTTTCCGTCGACCGGCTGCCGGACTTCCTTGATCACGTCCTCGAAATCGCCGACGTCCTCGAAACTTTTATAGACCGACGCGAAACGGATGTAGGCGACGTGGTCGAGCTTGTAGAGCTCCTTCATCACCATCTCGCCGACGCGGCGCGCCGGAATTTCGCGCTCGCCGAGCGCCAGCACGTTCTGCGTGATCGTCGCGATCGCTTCGTCGACCCGCTGCGTCGGCACCGGCCGCTTGTGCAGCGCGCGCATGAAGCCGGTGCGCAGCTTGTCGAGGCTGAACTCGGCGCGCGTGCCGTCCTGCTTGACCACCTGCGGCATCCGCAGCTCGACGGTTTCGTAAGTCGTGAAGCGCTTGCCGCAAGCCGCGCATTTGCGGCGGCGGCGGATGCTGTCGCCGTCCTCGCTGACGCGCGAATCGATCACCTGCGTGTCTTCGGCTTTGCAGAACGGGCAATGCATAAATCAGGATTCAGGATGCAGAATTGAGGATTCAGGGCAGGTTTCTGTTATTCGCGGCTTCACTCAATCCTGAATCCTCGATCCTCAATCCTGCGCTCCATACACCGGAAACTTCGCGCACAGCGCGGTGACCGCATCCCGCACGCGCGCGATGCTGGCGGCGTCGTTGGGCGCATCGAGCACGTCGGCGATCAGGCTCGCGGTCTGCCCGGCCTCCGCCTCCCTGAAGCCGCGCGTAGTCAGCGCCGGCGAGCCAAGCCGGATGCCGGAAGTGACGAACGGCTTCTCGGGATCGTTCGGGATCGCATTCTTGTTGACCGTCAGGTGCGCGGAGACCAGCGCTTTCTCGGCGTCCTTGCCGGTGATCTTCTTCGCGCGCAGATCGACCAGGAACACATGGCTTTCGGTACGGCCGGAGACGATGCGCAGGCCGCGCCCGGCCAGTGTTTTCGCCATCACATCGGCGTTCTTCAGCACCTGCTGCTGATAAGTCCTGAATTCCGGCGCCAGCGCTTCCTTGAACGCGACCGCCTTGCCGGCGATCACGTGCATCAGCGGGCCGCCCTGCAGGCCGGGGAAGATCGCGCTGTTGACCGCTTTTTCGTGCTCGGCCTTCATCAGGATCAATCCGCCGCGCGGCCCGCGCAGCGTCTTGTGCGTGGTCGAGGTCACGACATCCGCATGCGGCACCGGATTCGGATAGACGCCGGCCGCGATCAGCCCCGCGTAATGCGCCATATCGACCATGAAATAAGCGCCGACCGACCTGGCGATCCGCGCAAAGCGCTCGAAATCGATGCGCAGCGCGTAGGCCGACGCGCCGGCGAGGATCAGCTTCGGTTTGTGCTCGGCGGCAAGCCGCTCGACCTGTTCGTAGTCGATCGCCTCGTTCGCGTCGAGGCCATAGCTGACGACGTTGAACCATTTGCCGCTCATATTGACCGGCGAGCCGTGCGTCAGATGCCCGCCCATCGCCAGCGACATGCCGAGAAAGGTGTCGCCCGGCTTCAGCAACGCCATGAACGCCGCCTGATTGGCCTGCGAACCCGAGTTCGGCTGCACGTTGGCCGCTTCGGCGCCGAACAGTTGCTTGACGCGGTCGATTGCCAGCTGCTCGACGATGTCGACGTACTCGCAGCCGCCGTAATAACGCTTGCCCGGATAACCTTCCGCGTACTTGTTGGTCAGCACCGAACCCTGCGCTGCGAGCACGCGCGGGCTGGTGTAATTTTCGGACGCGATCAGCTCGATATGCTGTTCCTGGCGGCGCGCTTCGGATTCGATCGCCGATGCAATTTCGGGATCGCATTGCTGGAGGGTCTGTCTGTTGTACATGGAGAAAAGGTTAGTCCCAAAATTGAAATTTTATCATGCGCTCCCGGCCGGCTTCGCCTTGCCGCGCTGCGGAAACCGTGAAGTCCCGGTTTCCGGTTTTTCCGGGATGGCGGATACGGTCCGCCCGCGGCTGTGGTAATGTAACGCGCGGGAGTGGAAATGAGCGCAACAACGATAACGGTAGCCTTCATCGTCGGCCTGATATTGATGGCGATCATGGGCGCCGTGTGCGGGCATTACACGCTGAAAATGATCCTGCTGATCGAGAAGAGCAAGGCCGACCGCGCCAGACAGCAAGCCTCCGACACTGCGCCGCTGCCAGCCGAGGAAAAACCGCAGGCCTGATTTCCCGGCTGCCTGCGCCGCCCCCGCTCTCACCCTTTTCCCCATCAGCCCCCGGATTCCAGGGAGCGCTGTACTGCCTAGTCGCGCGCGGCGTCGGCGTAATCGCCGGCTGCCGTCGCGTCGTCCGCGCGGCGCAGCCCGGCGGCGCGGCACAGCAATGTGACGGCGACCGCGACGGCAAGATTGAACAGCAGCGCGTAGAGCGCGGCATAACCGGGAATCGTGACCGCACCGGCGTGCAGCAGGTAGGTCGGCGACTTGAAGTTCTGTGCCGCCATCATCGCGGTGCCGCCGGCGATGCCGGCCAGCCAGCCGGCCAGCAGCCCGCGATGATCGAACCACGTCGTGTAGAGCCCGATGATGACCGCCGGCAGCGTCTGGATGATCAGCACTCCGCCCAGCAGTTGCAGGTTGATCGCAAACTGCTGCGGCAGCGCGATCACGAACGCGACCGCGCCCACCTTCACGATCAGCGACACCCACTTCGCCATCTGCGTCTCCTCAGCCGGCGTGCAGTCGGGCCTGACGAATTCGCGGTAGATGTTGCGCGTGAACAGGTTGGCGGCGGCGATCGACATGATCGCCGCCGGCACCAGCGCGCCGATCGCGACTGCCGCGAACGCGACGCCGACGAACCAGTCGGGGAACAGGCTGAGGAACAGCGCCGGCACCGCGAAGTTCTGCTTGTATTCGCCGAAATAGCCCGCGTACTGCGGCAGCCGGTCGACGCCGGCGGCGAGCGCCATGTAACCGAGCAGCGCGATCAGGCCGAGCACGAACGAATAGGCGGGCAGCAGCGCCATGTTGCGGCGAAGCGTGTCGCTGCCGCTCGAACTGAGGATCGCGGTCAGCGAGTGCGGATACAGCATCAGCGCGAGCGCCGAGCCGGCCGCGAGCGTGATATAGGCGCTGTACTGGTTGAGGCTGCCGGCGTCGGGCGCCTTCAGCAGCAGCTTGTCGCCCGGCACGTGGGCGAAAATCGCGCCGTAGCCGCCGAGCTTTTCCGGAATCACGATGATCGCGGCGATGATCGTCACGTAGATCAGCACGTCCTTGACAATCGCGATCATCGCCGGCGCGCGCAGGCCGCTGGTGTAGGTATACGCGGCGAGGATCGCGAAGCTGATGATCAGCGGCAGTTCACCCAGCCAGCCGCCGGTCGGGAAGCCGAGCGCGGCGACCACCACCTGGATGCCGACCAGCTGCAGCGCGATGTACGGCATCGTCGCCACGATGCCGGTGACCGCGACCGCCAGCGCCAGCCATGGGCTGCCGTGGCGTCCGCGCACGAAATCGGCGGCGGTCACGTAGCCGCGGCGGTGCGCGACCGCCCACAGCCGCGGCATCACCAAAAACGCGAACGGATAGACCAGGATCGTGTACGGCACCGCGAAAAATCCCATCGCGCCGGCGCCGAACATCAGCGCCGGCACCGCGATGAAGGTGTACGCGGTGTAGAGATCGCCGCCGATCAGGAACCAGGTGATCACGGTGCCGAAACGGCGCCCGGCCAGCCCCCACTCGTGCAGTGTATCGAGATCGCCGCGGCGCCAGTGCGCGGCGACGAAGCCGAGCACGGTGACCAGCGCGAAGAAAAAAACGAATACCGCGACCGCGACGACATTCATCGCGGCTTGCCGGCGTCAGCGCCGCGTTCACGCGTTGCGAGATAGACGACCGCGATTACCACCGCGCTCAACGGAATCCACAGCAGCTGATACCAGTAGAAGAACGGGATGCCGAGCCACGCCGGCCCGGCACGGTTGAAGAACGGCACGCACAACACTGCGAGGCACGGCGCCAGCAGCAGCCAGCACCAGAGACGGCGGCGCGGATTCCGCGTCATCCGTTCAGTCCCCGGCGACGGTCATGTTCGCGATCAGGATCGAACCGCACTGTTTGGAGCCGCGCCGCACGACGTCACTGCCGACCGCCGCGATGTCGTGGAACATCTGCTTCAGGTTGCCGGCAATCGTGATTTCCTGCACCGGATAGGCGACGGCGCCGTTCTCGATCCAGAATCCGGCCGCGCCGCGCGAATAATCGCCGGTCACCGGATTGACGCCGTGGCCGAGCAGTTCGGTGACGAGCAGGCCGCGCCCCATTTTTTTCAGCAGCGCCGGCAGGTTTTCACCGGTGTCCGCCAGCATCAGGTTGTGATTGCCGCCGGCGTTGCCGGTCGAGCGCATGCCGAGCTTGCGCGCCGCATAGCTGCCGAGGAAATAGCCGCGCACGACGCCGTCTTCGACTACGTTGCGACGGCGCGTTGCGACGCCTTCGTCGTCGAACGTGCCGCTGGCCAGCCCCTTCGGAATCAGCGGGTCCTCGACGATCTGCACCCGCGGCGCAAACGCCTGCTGGCCGAGGCTGTCGAGCAGGAACGACGATTTGCGGTAGAGCGCGCCGCCGCTGACCGCCGACACGAAATGACCGAGCAGCGACGCAGCGACCGGCGCCTCGAACAGCACCGGCGTCTGCACGGTCGCGATCTTGCGCGCGCCAAGCCGGCGCAGCGCGCGTTCGCCGGCGGCGCGTCCGATCTGCGCGGCGGCTTCGAGGTCGTCCGGATCGCGCGCGGCCGAGTACCAGTCGTCGCGCTGCATCTGCTCGTCCTCGCCCGCGATCACCGCGCAGCTGATCCAGTGGCGCGAGCCCGGGTAGCCGGCCATGAAACCGAGCGAATTCGCATAGATGAAATGCGACTGCTGGGTCGAGACCGTCGCGCCCTCGGAATTGGTGATCCGGCGGTCCACCGCGAACGCCGCGTCTTCGCAACTCCGCGCAAGCTCGATCGCGCGTTCGACCGGCAGCGTCCACGGATGGAACAGATCGAGATCGCGGCGAATATCGTCGTCGCGCGCCAGCAGATCCGCGTCGGCGAGCCCCGCGTATGGATCCTCGGCGGTAAATTTTGCGATCGACAACGCGGCGTCGGTGGCCGCGCGCAGCGCCTGCGGAGAAAAGTCCGAGGTGCTGGCGTGGCCGCGGCGCTGTCCGAGATAGACGGTGACGCCGATGCTTTTGTCGCGGTTGTACTCGATCGTTTCCACGCTGCCGCGCCGCACCGTCACGGTCTGGCCAAAGCCCTCGGACACCTCGGTTTCACACGCGCTGGCGCCGTGCTCGCGTGCGTGTTCGATGACATCGGCGGCAAGCCGGTGCAATTGCGCGTCGCCGTGCGCAAAAACACCGGCGGCGACCGGATTTCGAAGTTCGGTAGTCATTTCAGTGATTGAAGTCCGCAGCCGTTGCACGGGTTCGCTCCCGCCATCCCGGCCCGCGCCGGAATAACGACTGCAAAAGCCGTTATCATAACAGCATGGAAATCACGCAACCCAGCAAAAGCCAGCGCAAGCGCGACATGGCGGCGCTGCAAAAAATCGGCGCCCGGCTGGTCGAGCTCAATGCCGGCCAGCTGGCGGAAATCGGCCTGCCCGAGACGCTGCACGAAGCCGTGGTCGAGGCGCAGCGCATCCGCGATTTCGAAGGCCGCCGCCGCCAGCTGCAGTACATCGGCAAACTGATGCGCGCGGTAGATCCGGCGCCGATCGTGGCCTGCCTCGAGCGCTGGCGCGGCAACGCCCGCGCCCACACTGCGCTGCAGCAGCTCGCCGAAAGCTGGCGCGAGCGGCTGCTTGGTGAGGAAGACGCCTTTGCATCGTTCGCCGCCGGATATCCGGGCGCCGACCTGCAGCCGCTGCGCTCGCTGATCGCCGGCGTCAGGCGCGACCAGGCCGCGGGCCGCGCGCCGAAACAGTACCGTGAACTGTTCCGCGCAATCCGTGAAATCGTGGGGGGAAAGGACGATTGAACCGCGGAGACGCGGAGGCGCCGAGAAAACATGAAATGCAGGATTCAGGAATCAGGATTTAGGGAAACCCGAAAAATGGGCTATTTATTTTTTGTCGTTCTCTGCGCCTCTGCGTCTCTGCGGTGAAAGACTCTAAATCCAATCTCCTCGATACCGTCGAAATCGAGACTGCGCCATATCCTGAAGCCAGCGTGATCTGGCTGCATGGGCTCGGCGCCGACGGCAACGATTTCGCGCCGATCGTGCCGGAACTCGGCTTCAGCAAATCGCCGGCGGTGCGCTTCGTGTTCCCGCACGCACCCGAGCGGCCGGTTACCATCAACCACGGCTACGTGATGCGCGCCTGGTACGACATCACGTTCGACGATCTGGCGGGAAAATCGCGTGGCGACGAGGCGGGGATTCGCGCATCGCAGACGCAGATCGAGGCGCTGATTGCGCGTGAACAGGCGCGCGGCATTGCCGCAGACAGAATCGTGATGGCCGGGTTTTCGCAGGGCGGCGCGATCGCGCTGCACAGCGGCCCGCGCCACCCGCAGCGGCTGGCCGGCATTCTCGCGCTGTCCGCCTACCTGCCGCTCAAGGACAGAGTTGCAGCAGAAGCCGCGCCCGCCAATTACACCATTCCGATCTTGATGGCGCACGGCAGCTTCGACGATGTGGTGCCGCTGCCGCTGGCGATCGCATCGCGCGACGCGCTTGCCGCACTCGGCCACCGCGTCGACTGGCGCGAATACCCGATGGCGCACACGGTGTGCGGACAGGAAATTGCCGAGATCGGCAAATGGCTGCGCAATATTTTCGGCGCACAAGCGGGACGCTGACCGCGGCCGCTATTGCCGTTCCATCAAACGGAATCTGGCCCAGTCGAAATCGTCGCCGCCCTCGATCAGCTTCGACGGCATCAGCAGATAGGATTTGCCGCCGACGCTCATGTCGAGGCTCTGCCCGGTGGTGAAACTGCCGACACGCAGCAGCAGCTCGATTTCACCGTTCTTGTCCGGCGCCACCGACAGCAGGATCGCCTGGTCGCCCTCACGCGTCGCGTTGAGCGACGACACATTGCCGGCCGGCGCCAGCCGCACCGCGGTTGCCGATTTCGACAGCAGTTGAATGCCGACGCAGCGCTGCTCGAACTTGTCGCGCGTCAGGCGGCGGATCACGCCGGCGCCCCACGCTTTCGCGGTTTCGGTCTTGACGCCGACCACGGCGCCGACGCATATCCAGTCGCCCCTGACCTGCGGGATGATCGCGCCGTAACCGCCGTCGCTGACGTTTTCGACGATCCAGCTCTCGCCGTCCGGCTCGTCGAAAACGAGCGACACGGCGTCAGCGTGCGCCCCGAGGGCGGCCACGATTTCGGGGTAGCCGTGGACCACGGTCAGACGCGTCGCGATCTTGCGGCGCTCGGAATCGCGCGCCGGCGCGTGGTCCGACCAGTACATTGCCAGATGCTGCAGCACCGCCAGCACCAGCGCGGTTTCGAAATTGCCGCCCAGATAGACGTCGCTCGGCACGCCGTCCTTCTGCTTGATGTCCTGCATCAGCTTGTAGAGCGCGGGCAGCGCGCGGCCGGCACCGAAGAAGCGCGTGGTCGGACCGGCGGTCACGCCCTTGCGCACCCGCGCCGGCGGCTCGCGCATCGCGAGATCAAGAAAGTAATTGCAGCCTTCGCCCGGCTGCGGCTGAAGCGTGAACAGGCCGCCGAAATGCGCAACCACGCGTTCGGCGATTTCCTGCCGCAGCGGCACCAGGCCGTCGGTCGAGGACACGCCAAGCATCACCGCCTTCAGAAATTCCGTCTGCACCGAGGAGGCGCCGTGCGCCCCCGGGTAGATCGCGATTTGATCGGTCGTGAAATAACGGGTATCGGCGAACTGATAGAGCCGCCCGATGTCCGCCCAGATGCGGTCCTCGATCGGGCCGTAGCGCAGCAATTCCCATTTGAGTTGCAGGGTCAGCGCGCGCAGCGCGCGCGCGACGATCACCGGCAGGTCCTTCTTGATCGCGCCGGCACCCGCCTGATATTGCTCGATGCAGCGCAGATAAGCGTCGCCGAGCGCCTTCCAGAATTCGAACACCGCCTTCCACAGACGGGTTTCGAGAAACTTCTGCTTGCGCTCGGTCGCCACGTAATCCTGGCTCAGCTTGCGCTGGTGGTTCTTCGCCGCCTGATCGAGCAGGTCGATCAGCGCGAGGCGATGATCGGCTTTGAATTCCTCGCGGGTGACCGAATCGAGCCAATAGGTGATTTCTTCGATCGCCTTGTAGGCATCCGCCGGCAACTCGGCAATATAGGTTTTTGCCTGCCGGATGTCCGCCATCGGATGGTCGGGTTTGCTTGCAAACAATGCCATCGCCGTCTGTCGCTTATATGTATTGTCGGTGCCGAAACAGTGCGCTTTCCTCCCTGTCGGCGGCGGCTATCATAGCAAAGCACGGCGGCAGTCGCGCAGGCATCAATTCACGCTGGCAGCTGTTCCCAATCGAAAAAAGGGCCGGGATCGGTCTTACGCCCGGGCGCGATGTCGGAGTGGCCGACGATGTCCGCGATCGGATATTTCTCCCTGAGCGCGCGCACCAGTGCCGCAAGCCTTTCGTACTGAATATCTTCGAACGGCAGATCGTCCGTCCCCTCAAGCTCGATGCCGACCGAGAAATCGTTGCAGCGGCTGCAGCCGCGCCAGTTCGACTCGCCGGCGTGCCACGCGCGCATGACGCATGGCACGAACTGGATGACTTCGCCGCCGCGCCGGATCAGGAAATGCGCGGAGACTCTGTTGCCCGCGATGCCGCGGTAGTACGGATGCGCGTTGGGATCGAGCCGGTTGGTGAACAACTCGACGATGCCCGGCCCGCCAAATTCACCGGGCGGCAGGCTGATGTTGTGGATCACGATCAGTTCGACCGCGCTATCCGCCGGCCGCGCGTCGCGGTTCGGCGAGGCGATCTGCCGCGCGCTGTCGAGGATGCCGTCGTCGGTGATGCGCACGGCGTTATGCCCGCTCAGCTCTTGGCGTCGAGCTCGTCGTTGATGCCGAGCCGCTCCATCCGGTAGCGCAGCGCGCGGAACGTGATGCCGAGCAGCTTGGCCGCCGCGGTACGGTTGTAGCGTGTCTGTTCGAGGGCCCTGAGAATGCGCTCCTTCTCGACGCGGTCGAGATGCTCCTGCAGCGGCAGTTCGACGGCATGCGCTGTAGGCGCCGGCTCGGCGGCCGGCGGCGCGAGGTGCAGATCGTCCGCTTCGATCCGCGCTCCGCTGCTCAGCGCGAGCGCGCGTTCGAGGACATTTTCGAGTTCGCGCACGTTGCCGGGGAACGGATAATCCTGCAACGCAGCAAGCGCCTGTGGCGACAACGTAGCCACCTGCGCCGAGCCATTGCCGCTGCGGCGCAGGATTTCGCGCGCCAGCAGCGGAATGTCGTCGCGCATCTCGCGCAGCGCCGGCATCCGCAGCTCGATCACATTGAGCCGGTAGTACAGATCCTGGCGGAATTTACCGTCGCGCACGGCGTCGGCCAGATTGCGGTGCGTCGCGCTGATGATGCGCACGTCGACGTTTTCCTCGCCGGTGGCGCCGACCTTGCGCACTTTCTTTTCCTGGATCGCGCGCAGCAGTTTGACCTGCATCGGCAGCGGCAGGTCGGCAACCTCGTCAAGGAACAGCGTGCCGCCGTTCGCCGCCTGGAAAAAACCGTCCTTGTCGCGCTCGGCGCCGGTGAACGCGCCCTTTTTGTAGCCGAAGAACTCGCTCTCCATCAGGTTCTCAGGGATCGCACCGCAGTTGACCGGCACGAACGGCCCGTCGCGGCGCGCGCCTTTCAGGTGGATCGAGCGCGCAGCGACTTCCTTGCCGCTGCCCGACTCGCCGCTGATGTGGACCGGCGCCTGGCTGCGCGCCAGTTTGTCGATCATCTGCCGCGTCTGCTGCATCAGCGGCGAATCGCCGAGCAGCGCCGGCGCCGCGACTGCGGCGTCGCCGTTGCCGCGCGACGGCAGCTTGAGCGCCGAAGTGACGAGCGCGCGCAACTGACTCAGCGACACCGGCTTGGACAGATAATCGAAGGCACCGGCCTTCAGCGCGGCGACCGCGTTTTCGGTGCTGCCGTGCGCGGTGATCACGGCGACCGGCGTCGCCGGATGATGGCGCATCACGTGATCGAGCAACCGGAGGCCGTCGCCGTCGGGCAGCCGCATATCGGTCAGGCACAGGTCGTAAACGTGCTTCTGCATCGACTGCACCGCCTCGAACTCGTTGGCCGCGCAATCGACGTCGAGCCCCATCTTGCCGAGCGTCAGGCTCAACAGCTCGCGGATGTCGGCCTCGTCGTCGACGACCAGCACGCGGTTTTTCTCCATCACCGACTTTCCCCTCCCCGGCACAGCACGGTGAATTGCGCGCCGCCCGGCGTTTCCACGTACTCCAGTTTCGCGTCGTTCGCTTCGCACACCTCGCGCGCAATGTAGAGGCCGAGCCCGGTGCCGTTGTTGTCGGTGGTGAAGAACGGTTCGAACAACTGGCCGCGCGCCGCCGGCGGCACGCCGGGGCCATCATCCACCACATCCAATTCTACAACGCCCCTGTCAGCAGGCCGCACCACGATGCGGATGCTGTCCGGCTGGCGCCGGCAATAGCGCAGCGCGTTGCGGCACAGATTCCACATCACCTGGTTCAGATGGCTGCGGTCAAACACGATCTCCGGGTCGGCCTCCGCCTCGAGCCTGAAGATACGCGGCTCGATCTTCTCGTTCTGCGCGAACTGTTCGATGAAAGTCCGCAGGAACCCGGCCAGCCGGAAACGCTCGCGGTGGGCGCGCGCATCACGGTTGAGTTTGAGCACGTCATTGACGATGCGGTTGAGTCGGTCGACGTTGTCGTGGACGATGGTCAGCAACCGCGTCGCGGTCGGGCCCGCCGCCGGTTCCTCTTGCAGCAGTTCGGCGGCATGGCTGATCGCCGACAGCGGGTTGCGGATTTCATGTGCGATGTTGGCGGTAAGCCGGCCGAGCGAGGCGAGTTTCATCTGGCGCGCCTGCGCCTGCACGCTGGTCAGATCCTCGAGGAAAATCACCGCGCCGACGTTGCGGCTGCGACCGACCGGCACGAAGCGCGCGGCGACCTTGTCGTTGAGCGCGGCGGTGGCCGCTGGATCGAAGCCATCGACCGGGTTCGCGCGCCATTGTCCGAAGCGCCGCGCCAGTTCCGGCGCATAGTCGCCGAGATTCGGCTGGCGGCGCCCGCGGTGCAGCGCACCGAGCATCCGTTCGGCGCGCGCGTTGTGCTGGCGGATCACACCGAGCTCATCGACCACCAGCACGCCATCCTCCATGTCGCGGATCACCAGCTGATTGACCTCCGCCATGTTGGCAAGATCGATCTCGCGCTGCGCGGCGAGCCGCTCGGTGGCGACCAGATATTTGGCGAGCGTGCGCGCCAGGCCGGCGGTCGCGAAGTAGGCGATGCAGAACAGGCCGGTCTGCACGTACTGGGCGGTCTGGCCGTCGCGGTACAGCACCTCCAGCGTATGCTCGACCAGCACCGCGAGACTCGCAATCGCCGCGTAGAAGAACGACAGCCGTCCGCGTCCGACCAGACCGGTGGCGGCCAGTCCCGACAGCAGCAGCAGGCCGAGTCCGCTCGATATGCCGCCGCTCGCGTACATCCTCACCACGATGAACAGGATGTCGGCGCCGATCTACACCCC
>Ga0335069_10002281_pt1 | contig 29673 bp, 32 predicted proteins | sample Lox_Sample_11_FD_206714 | JGI IMG/M metagenome (GOLD analysis project Ga0335069, IMG submission 206714) | Soil microbial communities from Loxahatchee National Wildlife Refuge, Florida, United States - Lox_Sample_1.1 | ecosystem: Environmental > Terrestrial > Soil > Wetlands | place: USA...
GCATCGGGCCCATGGCATTTAAAACACTTATCAGATAAAATTGGCCTGATATCAAAATTGTAGCTTACTTTTTCAGGGAGTGATTGCTCATAACTGCTCCTGTCAGCATGAAGGCAAGATGATATTAGCGCAATAGTCGAAGCGAATATGGCAATTATGGCAATGTGCTTGGTCGTCATGACAAAATAAATATACTGAAATTCAAATTATGTAGTAAAGCTAAGCAATAAACAGAATGAATGAATACATATACAACCGGGCCATTCTACAAACAAAACAGCTCAACAATTTTTTGTTGAGCTGCTCAATATTATCGTCGGGGCGGCAGGATTCGAACCTGCGACCTCCTGCTCCCAAAGCAGGCGCGATAACCGGGCTACGCTACGCCCCGTGTAACGAGTGGGCGGCGAAGGTAAAGAAGTAAATTTAAAAATCAAAATGGATATGCCATGTTGCCGGTTTATTTTAAATGTAAAACAAACATTTATTATCAATGCGCATTTCATAAAAAATACTACATTCAATGTTTGATAGACAGATATAGGTTTCTGATCGTTAAATCGTCATCGTATGACACGTTATTCAAAACAAACCCGGTTATTGCTTGCTGTTGACTGCATCATTTTCGGGTTTGACGGAAATAATATCAAACTGCTTATTGTTAAAAGAGGTATTGAACCTGAAAAAGGAAAATGGAGCCTTATGGGAGGTTTTCTTAAGCCTGATGAAAACCTGAAGGAGTGTGCAGACCGCGTATTAAAACAACTTACCGGCATTCAAGGTGTTTACCTGGAACAGCTAAGAACTTTCAGTGAACCCGACCGTGACCCGGTGGAAAGAACGGTTTCTGTTGCCTATTTTGCCTTAATAGATATTAACAAATATGAACAGCAGTTGAGCCATGATTATAGTGCTGAATGGTTTTTACTGAATGAGAAACCAAAACTGGTTTTTGATCATGATGAAATGGTAAAGCTGGCACAAAAACAATTGCGCTATAAAGCATCTCTTCATCCTATTCTTTTTGAATTGCTTCCTGAAAAATTTACTATTCCTCAGTTGCAGGGCTTGTATGAAGGTGTATATGATACATCATTTGATAACAGGAATTTCAGCCGTAAAGTGTTATCAACAGGCCTGCTGATGAAGCAAAAAGAAAAAGATAAACTTAATTCGAAAAAAGGGGCATTCTACTATAAGCTTGATAAGAAAAAATACAAAGCAAATTTTCAATCCTTCCTCAACTTTATTCCTAATCCCGATAGGTTTATTATTTAAGATAAGGTCTCATTTTGCCATCAATGGGGAAACAGATTGCTGGCTATTGATAAAAAATATCAGCTACAAATGAATGTATTTTTATTTAAAATAGGTTAAAGCCTGTTTACCCGGCCTTAATAAAGCATCTGTTTGTCTTTTCGTACTTTTGCTCTCAATTTTCGCTAACCGTTAAGGTATAGCTTCACAATGCTTGTCACGAAAAAAAAATATATGGACACAAAACAATTGAGAAGAGAACAGGCTCTGGAATATCATGCAAAAGGAAGACCTGGAAAAATAGAGGTAATTCCGACAAAAGAAGCAAAAACCCAACGTGATCTTTCATTGGCATATTCTCCCGGTGTTGCCGAGCCATGCAAGGAAATTCATGAGAATGTGGAGAACGTGTATAAATATACAGCAAAAGGAAACCTGGTTGCCGTTATCAGTAATGGAACGGCAGTGTTAGGTCTCGGCGATATAGGCCCGGAGGCTGGGAAGCCGGTAATGGAAGGTAAGGGGGTATTGTTTAAAATTTTTGCAGATATTGACGTGTTTGATATCGAGATTAATGAAAAAGATCCGGAGAGGTTCGTGCAGATTGTAAAATCACTTGAACCGACTTTCGGGGGCATTAACCTGGAAGATATCAAAGCCCCCGAATGTTTTTATATTGAAACAAAGCTTAAAGAACTTTTGAAAATCCCGGTAATGCATGATGACCAGCACGGCACGGCTATCATTAGCAGTGCTGCATTGATCAATGCACTTGAAATTCAGAAGAAAAAAATTGATAAGGCAAAGTTTGTAGTGAATGGGGCGGGGGCAGCGGCTATGGCCTGCTGCAATTTGTATGTTGCGCTTGGGGCAAAGCCCGAAAATTTTGTAATGTTCGACCGTAAAGGCGTGCTGCATACTGACAGGAATGATCTTAATGAAGAAAAGAAAAGATTCGCTGCTACCAGGCAACCGAATACTACGTTGCTTGATGCCATGAAAGATGCAGATGTGTTCATTGGTCTCAGTGTAGGCAATACCGTTACTGAAGAAATGGTGAAGATAATGGCGAAGAACCCCATCATTTTTGCAATGGCCAATCCTGACCCGGAAATCGGTTATGATGTGGCAAGGGCTGTCCGAAAAGATGCGATCATGGCAACTGGCAGAAGCGATTATCCCAACCAGGTGAATAATGTACTTGGTTTTCCGTTCATATTCAGGGGCGCCCTCGATGTAAGAGCCACTCAAATTAATGAAGCCATGAAATTGGCTGCAGTTAAGGCTTTGGCCGAACTTGCTAAAACGCCGGTGCCAGATCTGGTGAATATGGCCTATAATGAAAGAAATATTTCGTTCGGCCCCGAGTATATTATTCCCAAACCACTTGATCCGAGATTATTGTCCACAGTTGCTCCGGCAGTTGCCAAAGCTGCTATTGAAAGCGGTGTAGCGCAAACAACAATCACCAATTGGGATAACTATGCCATCCAATTAAATAAAAGATTGGGTCTCGATAATCAGTTGATCAGGGTACTTAGCAGTCGTGCCAAACGTGATCCTAAACGGGTAGTGTTTGCTGAAGCTGATAATATCAAGATATTAAAAACTGCACAGATCGTGTATGATGAAGGTATTGCATACCCCATATTACTCGGTAATGAAGCCAGGATTAAAGCAATTGCTGAAGAAAATAATATTGATATTGAAGACCTTCCGATTATCGATCCTCATACCGAGGAACAGGAAGAAAAAAGGAAAAAATTTGCTGAGATTTTTTTTGAAAAAAGGCAACGCAGAGGTGTGAACAGGTACGAGTCGTATAAAATCATGCGTGAAAGAAACTATTTCGGCTGCATGATGGTGGAAACAGGAGAAGCAGATGCAATGATCAGCGGGCTAACGAGAAATTATCCTGATGCTATCCGCCCTGCAATTCAGATCATCGGCACTGATGAGACCGTAAAAAAAATTGCCGGAATGTATTTGTTGCTTACTAAGAAAGGGCCGCTCTTTCTTGCAGACACAACAGTGAACTTTAATCCCACTGCAGAAGAACTTGCCGAGATTACATTAATGACAGCCCAGGAGGTACGTAACTTTAACCTATTACCCAGAATTGCCATGCTTAGTTACTCGAATTTTGGCACGAGCGATTCTCCGGAAGCGCGGTTGGTTGCTGAAGCGACAAGAATCGTGAAGCAAAAAAATCCTTCCCTGATTGTTGATGGGGAAATGCAGGCCAGCCTGGCTTTCAATAATGATATCTTAAAAGAAAATTATCCTTTTAGCCAGTTGATAGACCAGGAAGTGAATACACTTATATTTCCTAACCTTGCAGCTGGTAATATTGCGTATAATTTAATGAAAGAAGTCGGCGGGGCAGAAGCTGTAGGGCCAATCCTGCTTGGACTAAAAAAACCGGTGCACGTATTGCAACTGGGAAGTTCCGTAAGAAGTATTTATAACATGTGCCTGGTGGCGGTAATTGATGCTCAGATAAAATGTAAAAATTCAGGTGATGAGCTGTTAAAAAAATCAAATTGGTGGAAACGTTTGAGAAAGCCTTCTAAAGCTGAAGCGAACGGAAAACATTGATATAAAATCAACTATTATGAATACCAATATTGGCATTGCGCCACAAAACACAAAAGTTGTTGCAGAAATATTATCGGTAATTCTTGCAGATGAATACGTATTGTATACCAAAACACGTAATGCTCACTGGAATATTGAAGGGCCGGATTTTTATGCAAAACATACTTTTTTTGAAAGCCAGTTCGAACAGCTGGATGCGTTTATTGATGAAGTAGCTGAACGGATACGTTCATTGGGACATTATACCCCGGCTACTTTGAAATCATTCTTATCACTTACCCGTTTAACCGAACAATTCAATAGCAATAATTCGGGTGAAGGCTTTATAAAAGAATTACTAAACGATCATGAAAGTATTATCATCAAATTGCGTGAAAATATTAATTACATGGCAAACGAACTGCATGACCTCGGTACCAGTGATTTTATTACAGGGTTGATGGAAAAGCACGAAAAGATGGCATGGTTCCTCCGTAGTCATTTAAAATAAAAGTGCTTATTCAAGTATTAGTTATTTTATTAGCTATCTTTTTGTTTGTCAAATCAGGAAAATTGTATTTTCAATTATCCGTTATCGGGGTTGATGCCAAACAGAATGTGTTTTGATAAATTTAACATGTGTATTTTTTCAGATCATACAAGGACCACAAACCTTAACCAATAACCGGGAAATTAAATTATTTTAAAACGAGCAATGACTTTTTTTACAGAATTTGGCCGTTACTTATTGATGATAAGGGACATGTTTTCCAGACCGGAAAATGCAAAAATGTATTGGAAGGAGTTCATGCATCAATGTTCCGAAATCGGCATCGGCTCACTGGGTATTGTAGTAATTATATCCGTTTTTATGGGAGCGGTTTCAACATTACAAACCGCATACCAGTTGGTAAGCCCGTTCATTCCTATTTCAACCATTGCGCAAATTGTTCGTGATACAGTGATCCTGGAATTTGCACCCACCCTGGTTTGTATCGTTCTGGCAGGAGTTATAGGCAGTAAAATTGCCAGTGAATTGGGCAATATGCGGGTAAGTGAACAGATTGATGCGCTGGAAATAATGGGTATTAATACCAAAACATACCTGGTATTGCCTAAAATTCTCGCTGCGCTTATTGTGATCCCGATGCTTGTGGTGATTTCTGCAGTGCTGGGCATTTGGGGCGGTCGTTTAGCCGGTACCATGACCGGCATCATTTCCGGAAGCACATTCGACAAAGGCCTATTGCAGTATTTTCAACCCTATAATGTTACTTTCGCCTTAATTAAAGCATACACTTTTGCGTTCATTATATCAAGCATATCTGCATTTTATGGTTATTATGTAAAAGGCGGAGCGCTCGAAATCGGGAGATCAAGCACAAAATCAGTTGTTGTAAGCTGCGTAATGATATTGTTTGCCGATTATATACTTGCAGCTATATTGTTGTAATTATTTCTTGCACCTGAAATTATTTTGACGTGAAAATGTTTGTTTTGGTACGTGCAATTGTTTTTCATGGCATCATCGTTGCGTCGCACTTCTTTTGTCAGTAGTGCATATATCAGCTTTGGTTAATTAACGGCAAGCTGCATACGAAAATGAAATTAGTATAAAGTTTGATCAAAATCCGGTCAATGATTGAAATAAAAAATATAAAAAAAGGGTTTGGCGACAAAATAGTAATCAATGATGTGAGTGCAATACTTGAGCCTGGTAAGTGCAACCTTGTTATTGGAGCAAGCGGAAGCGGTAAAACAGTGCTGATGAAATGCCTGGTGGGTTTATTGGAGCCTGACAGTGGTGATATTTTATATAGCGGGCAGAGTTTTACTGCTATGAATAAAGAAGAACGAAAAAATTTGCGGCAGCAGATCGGCATGTTGTTCCAGGGCTCAGCATTATTCGACAGCATGACGGTGGAACAAAATATAATGTTTCCGCTGGATATGTTCAGTGCAAACACTTTTGATGAAAAGTTAAAACGTGTGAATGAAGTGCTGGAACGTGTAAACCTGAAAGGGGTGAACCAGAAATTTCCTGCTGAATTAAGCGGCGGAATGAAAAAAAGGGTGGGTATTGCAAGGGCAATTGTGCTCAATCCGAAATATCTTTTCTGTGACGAACCTAACTCCGGGCTTGATCCACAGACTTCATTACTGATTGATAAGCTTATTAAGGAAATAACAGACGAATATAGTATCACAACCGTGGTAAATACACACGATATGAATAGTGTGATGGAAATCGGCGATCATATTATTTATATGTATGAGGGTATAAAGGAATGGGAGGGTAATAATAAACAGATTATTTTCAGCAAAAACCAGAAGCTCAATAAATTTATTTTTGCTTCAGAATTCCTGCAGGATGCCAAGGATATGCGCATGCTTGAAGCCAAGGGCAAAATAGATAATGACAGGAATATGGATGAACTGTTGAAATAGTTTTGTTTTATCGGGTTACTCCTCATGTTCATCTTTAATTCCTTTGAGCAAAGCATAAATAGCCATAGCATGGCCATAGCCTAATTGAAACTCTTCTTTCAGCCATTTAACAATATCTCCTGCTTTTGTATTTGCAGTAATTTTCCCTTTTTTGGTAAAACCCTTTTGTTCGGCCAGCTTCCGGAAATCTTCAGCATCCTTGCCTGTCTTATTTTTAATGTTATTAAGATATGCCTGAAAGGACATAATGTTTTGTATTGCCAGGGAATGAGGATCACTCCTGTTTTGCTTCAATCATATCATGAATAATGTAAACCCCGGTTGTGTATAGGCGTGAAATTTTATCAAAGTAGGGCTGGGCTTCTTCTTGGGTTTTAAAATTGCCTACTTTTAGTGTATAATGAGAGGCGCGGTAAATAATATAGGCTTTGAGTTCAGGATATTGCTGGTAAATCCGGGCTTTTGTACTGAATACTTTATTGCGGTCGGAAGATGATATTACCTGTATGCGGAAGCCTGCAGTAGTCCGTCTGCTTTCACGTGTGGAAATATCATTGATCTGGATTTGTTTTTGAATAAGCGAGTCTACACGCGGGTCTTTGTGTACAATAATAGTATCGCTTTGTGCAAATAGTTTATGGGCATGCAAGAATAATATTATGATAAGGGGTTTTTTCATTTTAGTAATTTGATTTTTCATCAACCGGTGCGCCTGATACAATGGCCACACTGGCACTGCAACCAAGCCTGTTTGCACCGGCATCGATTAACTGTTTTGCAAAGCTATATGTTTTAATGCCTCCGGACGCTTTGATTTTAACATGGGCGGGCAATTTTTTTTTCATTAAAGTAACAGCTTCCACAGTTGCACCTTTTTCTGCGTATCCTGTTGATGTTTTCAGGAAATCAGCACCGGCTGTGCCATACAAATTGCAGCATTTTACAATTTCTTCATCAGATAAAATGCCGCTTTCAATGATGATTTTTACAACTTTGTTTTTATGATGAACTAACGGTAAAACGGTATTGATTTCACTGGCAAGATATTGCCAGTCGTTATTTTTTAGTGCGGCAATATTGATGACCATATCCAGTTCATCAGCGCCATCTACCATGGCCAGCACAATTTCAGCCACCTTGGCTTCAATAGCGGAATAACCGAAAGGGAAACCGATAACGGTTGCTGTTTTCACAGCAGTGCCGGATGTTAATAGTTTCGCTTCTTTCACAAAAAGAGGAGGGATGCAAACTGCTGCAAAATGAAATTGCATGGCTTCTTCGCACACTTTTTTTACATCAGCAATAGTGGTGGTCGGTTTTAATACGGTATGGTCAATATATGAGGCAATGTTCATGTGAGATTTTTGAAGCAATGAAATTAATCATTTTTGTTTTTTGACTATTACGGCTGGTTTTTATGATAATGACAAAGTAAATCCATTTTTACCGTGCTTATTCAATCAAACTCAGAATCACAAATGCCAGTAAAGTGCCGGCGGCATAACAGGCAAGGTCGCTCCACAAAAAGCCATGGCCGAGCATAGCTCCGCCAATTGCCGTATTACGAACTGTGTCTATCCAGGGCGCATTATATAATTGTGAAACCTCATCGGCCGCACCGAGCAGATAACAGATTATTGCCAGTTTCCATAGGTTTATTTTGCTGAAAAAAATGCGCAGCATAAAAAGGAACATACCTGCCCAAATAGTATCTCCGCCGTATTTTATTACAAACGGATGGAACCACTGATGATGAATACGAGTAGCAAAAGCCAGCCAGATTAAAAAGATAACAATCAGCAGGTAACAAATTTTACGGAGCATAGTGCAATTAGCGATGCTAATTATGAAATTATTTGTGATAATAACCTTAATTTTCTTAAACCATGATGGTTTTGCTAAGAAAAATATTTTATGTCCACACTACTTGGCGAACAATAGGATTTGTGCCGCTGAAGTGTGCGACGCAAGAAAAGCCTGATAGAATTACCTATGTTGGCTACAGAATAAAACAAAACGTATTACTTTCGCTGTTCAATATTTATTAAACGAAAAATACCATATGCAAGCGTGGAAAGATTACCAGGAAAAAAATAATGAACGTTTTTTAAATGAACTACTTGAACTGTTGCGGGTGCCGAGTATCAGTGCAAGGAGTGAGCATAAAAACGATATGCACCGTTGTGCAGAAGCGGTTAAACAAAAATTTCTGGAAGCTGGTGTTGACAAGGCTGAAGTTTTTTCTACAGAAGGCCACCCGATTGTGTATGCAGAAAAAATTATAGACCCGAAGAAGCCGACTGTGCTGGTGTACGGACATTATGACGTGCAACCTGCTGATCCGCTGAATCTCTGGCATAGCGGCCCATTTGAACCGGTGATCAAAGACGGGAAAATTTTTGCAAGAGGCGCTGCTGATGACAAAGGGCAGTTTTATATGCATGTGAAAGCCTTTGAAACAATGAGTAAAACGAATACGCTTTCTACCAATATTAAATTTATTATTGAAGGAGAAGAAGAAGTGGGTTCGCCTAATCTGGGGAAATTTGTGGCAAACCATAAAGACCTGTTGAAAGCCGATGTCATACTCATCAGCGATACTTCGATGATCAGTCTCGAAAATCCGTCAATTGATATCGGAGTCCGCGGTTTGTCATATATCGAAGTGGAGGTAACCGGGCCGAACCGCGACCTGCATAGTGGTGTGTATGGCGGCGCTGTAGCCAACCCGATCACCATTCTCGCGCAAATGATAGCAAGCTGCCACAATGCAGATAATCATATTACTATTCCGGGCTTTTATGATGATGTGATAGAATCTGGTGAAGCGGAAAGAAAATTATTGGCGGGTGCACCATTCAATGAAGAAGAGTATAAAAGAGACTTAGGGGTACGAGATCTTTGGGGTGAGAAAGGGTATTCAACTAACGAACGCACAGGCATCCGCCCAACCCTTGAATTAAACGGTATCTGGGGCGGCTACACCGGTGAGGGGTCCAAAACAGTGTTGCCTTCGAAAGCCTATGCAAAAATTTCTGCCAGGCTGGTGCCCAATCAGTCGTCAAAAAAAATTACGGAGAAATTATTGAAATATTTTGAAAGCATAGCGCCTGAATCCGTAACAGTGAAAGCGACAGAACATCATGGAGGGGAACCCTATATGACACCATTGGATTCAAAAGCATACCGCGCTGCGGAAAAAGCAATTGAAACTACATTCAGTAAAAAACCGGTGCCGGTTCGTGGTGGCGGCAGCATCCCTATTTGTGCACTGTTTGAAAAAGAACTGGGCATTAAAATTGTTTTCATGGGGTTTGGCCTCGACAGCGACAACCTGCATTCGCCGAATGAGAAATTCAACCTCGCCAATTTTTATAAAGGCATTGAAACCATTCCATATTTCCATAAGTATTTTGCAGAGATAATCTGAAAGAGTATGCTAATGAATGAAGTGATTATTAGGAAAGCAACTAAACAAGACATGGATACTCTTCTGCAATTTGAGCAAGGTGTTATAGAGAGGGAGCGCCAGATCGATATGGTTATTAATCCCGGTAAAATTAATTATTACAATTTGCCGGAGATGATCGAAAGAAATGATGTGGAGATTGTCGTAGCAGAAACAGGTAATAAACCCATTGGTTGTGGTTATGCCAGGGTCACTAACGCAAAGCATTATTTTACCAACGAACAATTTGCTTATCTCGGCTTTATGTATGTGTTGCCTGAATATCGCGGCAGGGGAATTAATAAAAAGGTGATAGAATATTTAAAAGCCTGGGCGGAAAAGCAAGGCCTGAAAGAACTCAGGTTAGAAGTGTATGTGGAAAACATTGAAGCTGTGAAAGCCTATGAGAAGATAGGTTTTAGCAAAAATGTACTTGAAATGAGATGGCTGATTAATTAAATGAAATGGAAAAAGAAAAACTTCGCCTCGATAAATACCTGTGGTCGATCCGTTTGTTCAAAACAAGGGCCCAGGCCGCAGCAGCATGCGAGAAAGGAAAAGTGAAGTTCAACGGGGCACAAGTCAAGCCTTCAAAGCAGGTGCATATTGATGATGAATATGAAGTAAAGACAGAAGCAAAAAGATGGAGGATAAAAGTAACAGGGCTATTGTATAACCGCCTTCAGTATACTGAGGCTATCAGATATTATCTTGACATTACCCCAGCCGAAGAAATGGAGAGGTTGCAGTTCCAGGCTGCGAGTTTTCATACCGGAAAAAGGTTGAGCAAGATTGGACGTCCAACAAAAAAGCAGCGGAGGGATTTGGATGAATTAATGGATAACTGATCATTCATCACTATTGACAGACCTTTCTAATTATTCAGTTTAATAAACCCGCCGTCTATTGCATAATCGCAGCCTGTAATAAATGCGGCTTCATCGCTGCAAAGATATAATGCCAGGTTTGCTACTTCTTCGGGTTGTGCCATTCTCCCGATGGGTTGTGTTTTCGAGAGTTTTTCAAACATTTCTTTTTCTTTGCCAGGGTAATTTTTAGCTAAGAAGCCATCCACAAATGGCGTATGCACCCTTCCTGGTGAAATACAGTTGCAGCGGATGTTCTGGTGAATATAATCTTTGGCAACAGATAATGTCATGCCCACAACAGCTCCTTTTGTCATCGTGTACGCGAAGCGATCGGGAATACCGACAGAAGATGCAACTGAAGCCATATTCAAAATAACACCGCCCCCTTTTTTCATGTGCGGGATTACAGCATGCAGGCAATTATAAACACCTTTCACGTTTACATTGATCAACCTGTCAAAATCATTTTCGTTTGTGTTTTCTGCATTTCCGATATGGGCGATTCCTGCGATATTCAATAAGATATTTATTACTGAAACTTCTTTCAGAATATCGTGAATAACATTATCCACATCGGCTTGCGAACCCACATTGCATTGTTTAAATACAGCATTTCCTTTTGCATTTTTGATTTCTTCAACAACCTGTTTTCCCTCCTGTTCATTTAAATCCAATACAAAAACATGGGCGCCCTGTGTGGCAAAAATCTTTGCAATGGCACGGCCAATGCCGCTTCCACCGCCAGTTACAATGGCGGTTTTATGATCCAGTCTAAACATATTTCAATTATTTAAGTCAATGATCTGTCCAAATGCGAGTAACCGCCGTCAACAAATAAAATCTCACCCGTTGTATGGCTTGACCTGTCGCTAAGCAGAAATATTACCGTATCAGCAATTTCTTCCGAAGTGGTAAACCTTTTCTCCAAAGGTATTTTTGATGTAATGGATTTTAGTTTTGATTCCGGATCGGGAAATGTTTTGATCCAGTTTTCATATAAAGGTGTCCATACTTCTGCAGGCAATACAGTATTCACACGAATAGAAAAAGGTAATAACTCAACAGCCCATTCGCGTGTCAGTGCATTAATAGCGCCTTTTGATGCGGCATAACCTGAAGTGTTGCCCTGACCCGTTACGGAAACTTTTGAGCCTATATTTACAATGCTTCCCTTTGTGGCTTTTAAATGTGGCAGCGCATAATGTGCCAGGTTATAGTAATGGCTCAGGTTTTTCTGTAATGACTCCATAAATTTTTCAGGCGAACCACCGGCAAGGCCAACGCCATCATTTATTCCTGCATTATTCACCAGGCCGTCAATGCGGCCATATTTTTCTATCGTGAAATCGATTACTTCTTTGCAGGCGGCCGGATCGGCAAGTTCAACAGTATGAGAAGCTGCTTTGCCGTGTTGTTTAACAATTTCATCAACAGCCTGATGGTTGTCATTTTTATTACGCCCTACAACCATAACTATTCCTCCTTCTGCGGCAATTGTTTTGCTGATAGCAGCGCCAATACCTTTAGCACCGCCTGTTACTATAAAAACTTTGTTGGCAAGATGTAGATCCATTTTTATTTATTAAAGATTAATTGTTGTTTTTTTCAGGTCTTTATCGTTCCCCAGCCTTCAGGCCGGGGAACGATAAAGTGAAATAATTTCATCACTTGTAAATTTATCATCAATATATGTTCACATTTTCAAATTATAAAACCCCATTGCATTTAAACCAAAAAATTTTTCTTTCTCTTCAGCCTTAAAGTTTTCCATATATTTTTCCAGCAAACTTTTCCATTGTACATACATACCTGAAACCAGGATAACCGGCCAGTCGCTGCCAAACATTAATCTGTCAGTCCCAAATGCATTAAACACCACATCCAGGTATGGATAGAAATCTGCCGGGCTCCATTCCTTCCATTTAGCTTCCGTAAATAATCCTGACACTTTGCAAAAAACATTTTTGTTTTTAGCGATCTCCTGCATTAGCGATCTCCATTCATCAATTTTTTTATTCTTTATATCTGGCTTTGCGCAATGGTCTATTATTAATTTCAGGTCAGGAAACCTGGAAACAAATTCCAGTGTTGATTTCAACTGCTTAGGGTAAATTAAAATATCATAGGTGTAATTATAGTTTTTCAAAGCGGTTACCCCTCTTTGAAAATCCCCGCGCAGCAGGAAATCGTCCGGCTCCGCCTGCACAATATGCCTGTAACCTTTAATGATGGTGTGTTCCGAAAATTCCTGTAATTTTTCTTCCACATTGGCAGCACAAAGATCAACCCAGCCAACTACGCCTTTTATAATATCATGGGTCTTGGAAAGCTCTACTAAAAACCTTGTTTCCACCTCTTCTGTGGCCGCCTGTACAGACACACAACCATCAACGCCGTTTCTTTTCATGTTAAGCGACAAATGTTCAGGCAAATAATCCTGCTGAAGCACCGGCATATCATCCATCCAGGCGTCACGGATTTTGTTATACTTCCAAAAATGAACATGGGTGTCTATCAGGTGGTAATTCATAAGCTGCAAGTACTAAGTTTAAAGTTCAAGAGATTTTGATTAGTTCAACAGTAATTTTTATTACTTCTCCGCACAATAGTTAATTAAATGCATTTTCTTTTTGTGGTCAATAAATCTTAATCTGGCTGCCAGGTAAATCATTGATTTGAGCTCATTGCATGAATTTCTTGAAATACGAATAAAACGAATGAATTCTTTTTTACTCCTGCTGTCAAAACCTTCAGCAATGTTGTTTGAGGCAGGTATTACCGATGAACGAATTTGGTTTCTGAAATCAAATTCTTTCAGGTCATAAAAACTGTGTAAATATAAACAACCAAATCCTGTGCCTTTTGCCAGGTAATCAAATCCTCATAACGAACTACTTTCATAAAGCAGGTTTTTTAGTTTAAATATCAATATTACCAAAACACTTATCACTCATAACTGAAATATCTTTTCCATCAGCACCCACTTCTCACCTTCCTTTGCCCAGGGCAGTGGCTGTTGAAATTTCCACATCAGTTTTTCCCATTCCTGCACTTTTTCATTGGCTGCATCGGCGGCAGCTTTTTTCTCAAAAGAAAAATCATCATTCACTTCCATAATCATGAACAGACGGTTCCCTGTTCTGTAGATATCCATGACTGTTATACCGGCATCTTTTATACCCTGTATATTTTCCGGCCACACATTTTTATGGATATTTTCATACTCCGCGATCAATGCTGGGTCGTTTTTCAAGTCAAGTGCCAGGCAATACCTTTTCATAATTTCAAGTGTAAAAATGGCCCAGTTGGTCAATGGGCCGGTCCGCTAATTATTTTTCCCAGTTAACTAGTTTTTGTTTTGATGATCCCAACCCGTCTATACCAAGTTCAACCACATCTCCATCTTTTAAATAGAAAGGTTCTGGTTTTTGCCCCAAGCCAACACCAGCGGGGGTTCCTGTACTGATCACATCACCCGGCAGAAGGGTCATAAACTGGCTGATATAATGTAGCAGGAAAGGAACTTTGAAGATCAGGTTGGAGGTATTGCCGTCCTGCATCATTTTCCCATTCACGGTAAGCCACAACCGAAGATTACTGATATCGGAAATTTCGTCAGGAGTTACCAGGTAAGGTCCAATAGGGGCAAAAGTATCACAGCTTTTTCCTTTCACCCATTGCCCGCCCCTTTCTATCTGGAATGCACGTTCGCTATAATCATTATGAAGCACATAACCGGCAATATGCAATAATGCATCTTTTTCATCAACATACGATGCTTTCTTTCCCACTACAATAGCCAGCTCTACTTCCCAGTCGGTTTTTTTACTGTTTTTAGGAATAATGACATCATCATTAGGCCCGCAAACAGCAGTGGTGGATTTGAAAAACAGGATGGGTTCAACAGGGGTTTGGGCATTGGTTTCCTTTGCGTGGTCTGAATAGTTAAGTCCTACACAAACTATTTTTGAAGGTCGTTTGATAGCAGGGGCGAAACGTTCAACCTTTTCAATTTTTTCACATTGGCCATAATGTGACCCGATCCATTCCTTTAAACGTTCAACCCCATCACTTGCGAAAAAATGTTCATCATAATCTTCACCAAATTTGCTGACATCTGTATGAATGCCGTTCCATAATACCCCGGGTTTTTCATTGCCTTCTTTTCCATACCTGAATAATTTCATGCTGTTATATTTAGGCGATAAACTTAATGATTTTTGCAACACCATGTTGATTAAATTTGATAAGGGACATACCTGTGCCTGAACAGGATTGTTGCCGTTGAAGTGTGCGACGCAACAATGTTCATAATCTTGCTGCAGCTGGTCAATAAAATATTTTGAAAGTAACAGGAACAAATAAAATAATGCGAAACCCGGGCCTGAATTCTAAAAGCTAACCATCATTAGTTTTTTTATTTTTGTATAATACAAACGGTTGTACACATGAATGGGTATCCTCAACATAAAATCAGGATTATTACTGCCGCTGCACTTTTTGACGGCCATGATGCAGCAATAAACATCATGCGCAGGATTATGCAGGCGAAAGGCGCAGAAATTATCCATCTCGGACATAACAGGAGTGCCCGCGAAATTGTAGAAGCAGCTATTGAAGAAGATGTGCAGGGGATTGCCGTTACTTCCTACCAGGGCGGGCATCTTGAGTTTTTTAAATACATAAAGGATTTGTTGGAGGAAAACGGAAGCGGCCATATAAAAATTTTTGGTGGCGGCGGAGGAACAATCCTTCCTCAGGAAATCAATGAGCTGCATAAATATGGTATTACCAGAATTTATTCACCTGATGATGGCAGAAAAATGGGACTGGAAGGAATGATTGATGATTTATTGCTTCGCTGTGATTTTGCATTAAACGGAAATACCGGTTTTAAAAAAGAACCTGTGTTGGGGGAATGGAAAAATATAAGGAAAATAGCCCGTGAAATTACCAACGCGGAAAATGGTATTCATCCGAATTATCGGAAACATGATACATTGAAAATTCCGGTGCTGGGTATTACAGGAACTGGCGGGGCGGGGAAATCTTCGGTTACTGATGAAATAGTAAGGAGGTTTTTGCATCATTTTATTAATAAAACAATTGCCGTCATTTCAGTTGACCCTTCGAGAAAGAAAACCGGTGGTGCTTTGTTGGGCGACAGGATCAGGATGAATGCTATTTCTTCTCCTCGTGTTTATATGCGCAGCCTGGCCACAAGAGAAAACGATAAAGCCCTGAGCAGTCATGTGGAGGAAGCCATTTCGGTTTGCAAAGCTGAGCAGTTTGATCTTATTATATTGGAGTCTGCAGGAGTTGGCCAAAGCGATGCTTCCATCCTGGATTACTGTGATGTAAGTTTATACGTAATGACGCCGGAATATGGCGCGGCGTCGCAGCTGGAAAAAATAAATATGCTGGATTATGCCGATGTGGTTGCTATTAATAAATCCGATAAAACAGGTTCGCTGGATGCTTTGAATGAAGTTCGGAAACAATACAAGCGCAATCATAATCTATTTACAGCCAAGGACAGTGAATTGCCCGTAATAGGCACTGTGGCGGCGCAATTTAATGACAAAGGTGTAAATGAGTTGTTTGCTTTAATCATTAAAAAGATCAGGGAAAAACTAAATGTGGATTTCGGAAAAGAAACAGTTGTTGATGAAATAGAAAAAATTGCAGGAAGCGAGGTCATCATTCCTGCTTCAAAACAGCGTTACCTTTCTGAAATAGCCGATAATGTGAGGGATTATAATAAAAAAACAGATGAACAGGCAGCCATTGCTTCTAAATTATATCAGATAGCCGGTACACTTGATATTTTTGTAAATAAACATCCTGAAGATGTGATGATAAAAAATTTATTGGAGGAAAAATCAAAACTGGAAAAACAGTTAATGCCCATTTGTAAAAAGCTGGTTGAGGAGTGGGCCGAGACCAAAGCCAGGTATCAACGAAAATATTTTGAGTATGATGTACGTGGAAAGGTAATTCAGCAGCCATTATATACGGAGTCAATATCACATACATCTGTCCCGAAAATTGCAGTGCCCCGTTTTAAAGACTGGGGAGATATTTTACGCTGGCGTGTCCAGGAAAATTTTCCCGGAAAATATCCCTTTACCGCCGGGGTGTTCCCTTTAAAGAGATCAGAGGAAGATCCAACAAGAATGTTTGCCGGGGAAGGTGGCCCTGAAAGAACAAATAAACGGTTTCATTATGTTTCGTACGGGCAGCCTGCAAAACGCCTCAGTACTGCATTTGACAGTGTTACATTATACGGCGAAGACCCCGATAAACGTCCGGATATTTTTGGTAAAGTAGGCAATAGCGGCGTAAGTGTCGCTACGATTGACGATGCAAAAAAATTATATAGCGGTTTCGACCTCTGCGATCCGAAGACATCGGTGAGTATGACCATCAATGGGCCCGCGCCAATGGTCCTCGCTTTTTTTATGAATGCAGCGATTGACCAGCAGTGTGAAAAGTGGATTGAAGAAAGTGGTAACTGGAAAGAGGTAAGTGATAAGATAAGTAAGAAATTTGAAAGGCTGCAAAAACCAACTTATTATAACCCGGCTGCTCCGGAAAGGTTGCCCGAAGGAAGTAATGGGCTTGGATTGAAATTGCTTGGCATGAGCGGGGATGAAGTGTTGCCAAAAGAAGTATATGAAAAGATTAAAGCTGAAACATTATCGCAGGTGAGGGGAACAGTGCAGGCTGATATATTGAAAGAAGACCAGGCCCAGAATACCTGTATTTTTTCAACTGAATTTGCATTAAAACTGATGGGCGATGTGCAGCAATATTTCATTGATAATACAGTAAGGAATTTTTACAGTGTGAGTATTAGTGGTTATCATATCGCGGAAGCGGGCGCCAACCCGATTACTCAGCTTGCCTTTACATTGGCTAACGGTTTTACCTATGTGGAATATTACCTGGGCCGTGGAATGAAGATTGATGATTTTGCGCCCAATCTTTCTTTCTTTTTCAGCAACGGAATGGATGCTGAATACAGTGTAATTGGCCGGGTAGCAAGAAGGATATGGGCAAAAGCCATTAAGATGCGATATAAAGGTAACAGCCGTTCGCAAAAACTAAAATATCATATTCAAACATCCGGACGAAGCTTGCATGCGCAGGAAATTGATTTCAATGATATACGCACCACATTACAGGCATTATATGCCATTTATGATAATTGTAATTCGCTTCACACAAATGCTTATGATGAGGCGATAACAACCCCAACGGAAGAAAGTGTGAGAAGGGCGATGGCCATTCAATTAATTATTAACCGCGAACTCGGTTCTGCCAAAACAGAAAATTTCATACAGGGAAGTTTTGCGGTTGAAGAGCTGACAGACCTTGTTGAAGAGGCCGTGATGAAGGAATTTGACAGGATTACCGACCGGGGCGGCGTACTTGGAGCAATGGAAAGAATGTACCAACGGAATAAGATACAGGAAGAAAGCCTGTATTACGAAATGCAAAAGAATAAAGGAGAGTTGCCAATTGTTGGGGTAAATACTTTCTTAAACAAGAAAGGATCACCCACAATAATTCCTAATGAAGTAATAAGAAGCACGAGAGAAGAAAAAGAACAGCAGATTGAAAACCTGAAAGCTTTTCATAAGCGCGATCCTGATGTGGCGGTTAATAGGTTGAATAAGTTGAAACGGGTGGCAATAAACAATGGGAATTTATTTGAAGAATTGATGGAGACCGTGAAATATTGTTCACTCGGGCAGATTACTCACGCATTGTACGAAGTCGGCGGGCAATACAGGAGGAGCATGTAAGTATTAATAAATAACCTCTCACCTATGGCGGCATATTAAATTTCCATGGATAAACCTGTTTATCAATCACCAATACCCCGGCCGCGGATACCAGCTAAACGGAACTGGTTTTAAATTTTTTTCTTCAACTTTAAAATATAATGTTTTCATGCTCGTCTACTTTACTATGTATGGATGAGCTATTGACGATAAAACCGGTAATGAGCAACCCGTCGCGAAAAAATATCAGCAGCGTTATCAGCCAGTTTGGTAAAAGGCTTTTTGGGTTTATCCGTCAGCGGGTGAACAATGAAGCCGATGCGGAAGATATACTGCAGGACGTATGGTACCAACTTACTGCAACTGTTGATACCGAGCCGATTGAACAGGTAAGCAGCTGGCTTTTTACCGTAGCACGAAACAAGATCATTGACAGCTACAGGAAGAAAAAAACGGAATCACTGGAAGAGGTGCTTGGTTACGAAAACGAGGACGGCGAAATTAATTTCAGGGAAATTTTACTTGCAGATAAAAAAGGTAATCCGGAAACAGAACATTTGAGGAATATGTTCTGGAAAGAATTACAGGACGCATTAGAAGAACTTCCTGAAGAACAGCGGAATGTTTTTATCTGGAATGAACTGGAGGATATTTCGTTTAAAACGATTTCCGAAAAAACCGGGGTAACAGTCAATACGCTCATTAGCCGCAAACGCTATGCAGTATTGCATCTGCGCAACAGGCTTCAAACATTATACAACGAGATTATTAATTATTAAAAACATTTTGAGATGAGACGCAGATTTAATGAACGAAAATTTTTGATGATACTTCCGATGATATTAATTGGCATCGCGGTATTCGGAGGTTTGGTGATGTTGTTATGGAACAATGTGCTGGCAGTGGTGCTGCATATTTCAACCGTCACTTTCTGGCAGGCGCTCGGCATTTTAGCATTGAGCAAAATTTTATTCGGAGGTTTTCGCGGCGCACACTGGGGAAGGCATAAATGGAAGCAAGGCATGGTGCAACGTTGGGAAAATATGACACCGGAAGAAAGGGAAAAATTTCAACAGGAATGGCAAAACCGCTGTGGTCGAAGGTTTGGGAGAAGGTTTGAAGAAGAAACGAAAACGGAACAGCAACCGTGAATGAGCACAAAAGAATGATTAATTAGTAATTGCTAATTAATCATTCCTTACCAAAAGTCATTAAAAAATTATCATGCAAACTATTACGGCATTACAAAAAACTTCACAGCAACCCGCGAATTATATTCATAAAATGGTTGAATGCATTACTACACCCAAAAATAAAATACTCAGCCAATGGACGGTTGAGCAGTTGCACATCTTGCCTTATCAACATATTCTTGAAATAGGTTTCGGACTTGGCAATACCATTCGGGAAGTGGCCAATAAATTGCAGGTTGGTTTTATTGCAGGCACTGATGAATCTGTTGATATGTTTCAGCAGGCAAGTAAAAAGAATAAGATACACCTGCAAAAAGAGCTGATGCAGTTACATATCGGAACGGCTAATGAACTGCCATATCCGCCACAATATTTTCACAGCATTTATACAACGGTTAATTATGCTGCCTGGAAAGAGCCTGAATATAAATTCATGCAGCTGCAAAAATTTTTGAAAACCGGCGGCAGGCTTGTCACAGTATTCCAGCCGAAGTTTGCAAAAACTGAAAAAGAGTTATGGAATGCCGCAGAAAAGATCCAAAACGAATACCATGAAGCCGGGCTAACGGATATACGTATCTCCTTTCGTGACATGAGCCCGGTAAATGCCATTGCCGCTGTTGGATTTAAAGAATAGTTTGGATAACCCTAACCTTAATTATAACTGGTTTCAATTTTAACGCCATTGCATATGGTCTGATAAACCACGCAATATCTTTCTGTAAGTTTTGCCAGGCTTTCCATTTGCTCTTTTGTAGCATCAGTATCGAGGTGAAAACCCAGCCTGATAGTTTTAAAACCAACTGCAACTTCTTTTGAAACGCCAAGTGTTCCGCGAAAGTCAAGATCTCCTTCCGCTTTCACAGTTCCTTTTCTAATTTCCACTCCAATAGAAGTAGCTACTGCTGATAAGGTAACGCCTGCACATGCAACTAAAGCTTCCAATAACAAATCTCCTGAGCAGGCAAGCATGCCGTTTCCGCCAGTTGCCGGATGAAGGCCGGCTTCAATAATGGCTTTACCTGTTTCTACCTTGCAGGATATTCCTTCGCCGATATTACCCTGTGCTTTCAAAGTAATCAGTGCTGTTGAAGGGTTTGTTTTGTATTTCTCTTTTAAAGGGGCCTGTACATTTTTCAGTTCATTTGATGTCATAATGAATATTTTTAGGTATGCATGAATGTTAGATTACAGGTGTAATTCTATTTTTCTGCCTGTTCTGGCCGCAAGGTAAATGGCATCAGTAATTTTCAGGTCTTTTACGGCTTCTTCGCCATCAACAGGCACCATAGGTTTCTTGCCATGAAGTATGATATCAGACATTTCATCCATCTGAACAGTCTGATGGGTGATGTGTGGTTGAGTCAATTCCCCTTTTTGGGTCCGGCCTTGTATCGGGCCATAACCTGTGGCCGGAAGTAACTCTGCAAAACCATCGGTTCCATCGAGAAAAAAGCGATCAAGATTGTTGATGCTGTATGTAGAAAGGCATGATGCCACTGCCCCACTGGGAAAACCTAATTGAAACAGGATGGTTTCATCAATACCCTCTTTAAATTTTTCAGGGTTATTTTTGGTTTCCTGTGCGGTTACCCAAACCGGATCTTCACCAATCATATACCTCGAACCATTTACCGAATAAATACCGATATCCATCATCGCTCCTCCGCCTGATAATTTCTTATTCAGCCTCCATTGAGCGGGATCACCGATGATGAAACCGGAGAGACCCTGGAAGAATAAAACTTTTCCGAATTCACCGGCATTGCGCATACGAATCACTTCGAGGGTTTTCGCTTCGAAGTGCATCCGGTATCCGACCAGTAATTTTACATTGGCTTTGCGACAGGCGTCCACCATTTCCTGCCCTTCCCCGGCATTGACAGCCATCGGTTTTTCACATATCACATGCTTGCCTGCGTTCGCTACCCGCACAACTGCATCATGGTGCAACGCGTTTGGTGTTATTACATACACGGCATCTATATCCGGATTATTCTTAATATCATCAAAATTCTCATAGTTATAACAATTTTTTTCAGGGATATTATACTTGGCCTGCCAGTTTTTTATTTTCGATGGCGTTCCGCTAATGACACCAGCCAGCTTAGCTTTTTTGCAATCCTGCATTGCTTCAGCCACACGTGTTCCATAACCGCCAAGCCCCATAATGGCTACTCGCAGCATGGGGCCATCATGCTTTTCCGCAATGGTGGTTTTTTGTTCTGCTTTTTTTTTCTGTAATAACGGAAATGCAACTGTAGCTGCAGTAACTTTCCGGATAAAATCGCGGCGGGAATTCATAAGCGTTATTTTATGTAGTAAATATAAAAGCAAACATGAATTTAATTCAATTGCTGGTATCGGTAAAACAAAATCCGCATAAAGCTTATTCCCACCTGAATGCTTTTACAGTAATAAAACCGATGATGATTGCCCAAATGATTAATCCTCCTAATTCTACTGGTATCTGCCAGAAATGTAAGCCTTCGAAAGCAATTTTTCTTAAACCATCAACGAAAAAAGTCAGTGGTAAAATTTTGCAGCATGTTTCCAGCCAGTGCGGATAGCTGTCGATAGGGAAGAAGAGGCCACATAACAAAATCTGAGGCAAGGTAATGGTGTTGGCTACCGGAGCAATGGAACTTTCGTTCTGGATAATGCCACTAATGATAAAGCCTATGCCTGTAAAAATAATAAGCGCAATAACGGAAAGTAAAAGCATTTCAAGAAAAGTAAATATCCCGTTGATGAGTGTGAAGTCGAATACAAAATAGCCGAGTGCTACCATAATACAGAAACCAATGACCTGGAAAAATAACCTGCTGAATAATTCCCCGGCAATGAGGTATCCGCGTGAAACAGGTGTGGCAAAGAATCTTTTTAGTACATGGTTCTGCCGTAGACCAAACAATAAAAACGAAGAGCCGAAAACACCGGCCATTAATAATGAAAACCCCAGCTGCCCCGGTAAAATAAAATCAATCTGCCGGTAAAGTCGTCCTGGGATAGTGGTTACCGTTATTTTAGCAGTGCTTGGGTTCTTGGGGAACATTCTTTCGTTCATATTGCTAACAGCTTCATTAATTACAGATTCCAAAAGCTTTAATTTGCTGAGCGCCGAATTGGATGTAACCAGGGTTACTTTATAATGAGGAAAGGGGCTCAAAGGTGCATCATTACGTACATTAATAATAGCCGTTATTTGCCCTTTTTGAAGATTGTCCATCATTTTTTCCATGCTCAAGGTTGTTTGTGGCCGGATGATTTTTACAGAGCTGATCACTTTATAAACAATGTTCGCCGTATCGCAACCGGGAGCGATACCCACTTTGATATTTACCTGCGAGTTATCTACCATTGAACCGAAAACAACAATAAATATGATTGGGAACAAGATAGAAAACACCACTGATGTAGGGCTGCGAAGCATGGCCAGCAAACTTGCTTTTGCCAGGGCAAATGCTGCTTTCCATTGGTTATAGTTTTGGGTCATATATTTTATGGCAACCTGTAATACACTTTAATTCTAATGAACGTGTACCAGCCTGTATTTTAGAGTTATCAAAACAATTTATTATTTGTCTAATATACAGCAGTTCATTTTAGTTCTCAGCAGGTATTTTTTCTGAAGCCGGCGGGAGTAAAATAAATTTATCAGTCAATAATAAATTGTTTTTTAATTTTAGTATTGCTCTTATATTATTAATTCATCTCAAACCCCATTTCATGAGTATAAAAAGAAGGGATTTTATTAAGTTTTCCGCCGGCAGTGCTGCCGCAGGTACGGCAATGGTTTCCGGGATTACATCTTTTGCTTCAGTTTCAAAGAACGGTAATAATATATTCGACAAAATTAAAAGCATAACCAATGATGTTGTTCCTATTTCCGTAGAAGAAAGACGTTCAAGAATTGAAAAGGCACAAAAGTTAATGGCAGGAAATAACATACATGCGCTATTGCTTGATTCAGGTACATCGCTCGTTTATTTCACGGGAATACAGTGGTGGCCAAGCGAGCGCACAATGGTGGCTATTATTCCGGCAAAGGGGGAAGTAAAATATGTAAGCCCGGCATTTGAGGCTGACAGGTTGCGGGAGCTTATTAAAATTGGAAATGAAGTGCGCATCTGGGAAGAAGACGAGAGCCCTTACAAAGTAATTGCTAATACTTTGAGGGATTATGGTATTGCCGGAGGAAATATTGGAATAGAAGAACGCCTCCGGTTTTTTATTTACGACGGTGTCAGGAAAGAAGCACCTGCTTTAAATTTTGTGAGCGGAGATCCTGTAACAGTTCCATGCCGTATGATCAAATCTCCTGCTGAGATCGCATTATTACAAAAAGCAAATGATATTACTATTGCTGCAATTAAAATTGTTGCTGATGAATTAAAAGAAGGGATGTCTAATGGAGAGGTTTCCGGTTTGATTGATCAGGCACAAAGAAAGCTCGGGGGTTCTTCTGATGGAGCTCTTGTTAATATTGGAATATCTTCTGCATTACCTCATGGAAGCATAAAAGCACAGCATATTCAAAAAGGGGATATTGTGTTGATTGATTGCGGCTGCAGGGTGGAAGGATATTGTTCAGATATAACAAGAACATTTGTATTCGGTGAGCCCACAAAAAGGCAACGCGAAATATGGGAACTGGAGAAAAAAGCCCAAGCCGCTGCTTTTGCTGCCGCAAAGCTTGGACAGCCTTGTGAAAATGTTGATATGGCTGCCCGCAAAGTATTAACGGATGCAGGTTTTGGCCCTGATTATAAATTGCCGGGCTGCCCGCACCGAACAGGACATGGAATTGGAATGGACGGACATGAATGGGGTAATATGGTTCGTGGTAACAAACAACCCTTACAAACAGGCATGTGCTTTAGTGTTGAGCCGACAATTGTTATTCCGGGAGAATTTGGTATCAGGCTTGAAGATTGTGCATATATGACCGAAGATGGGCCGCAGTGGTTTACGTCTACCAAAACAAGCGGGTCAATAGATCATCCTTTTGCTTAGTTATAATTTTTTAAATTAATTGCCCGGCAGTGTTTGTAATAAGGCCGGGCAATTTTGTTTTTATTGATTTTGTTGTAGTGAAAAATATTCCCGATAGAATTCAAAGTGAGATGAGATTTAGTGAAGAGAATCTTTTATAACCCCCATTTGTTTTAATTCATCCAAGCTGATGGTCGGCAACTGTTCTCCCATTTTCATTTTTTCAATTACTTTATTACCAACTGCTATTGCATCTTCTTTTTTGGTGAAACATCTATGCCCTTCAAGTACAGGAATAAAACTTTGCCTGATATATGTTTTGCCATTGGCTAAAATTTCATATCCCCAGCCTGTTTCAGTTTGAAAAGGTTTTAATTGAATAAATGCCAGGCCATATTCATTTTTTAGTTGTGAATAGTAAATGGTATAAAATAAAATTCCCAGGATAATTAATATCCCGGGAAAAATAAACTTTTTGTAACGATTAGTCTTGCTGGTTGTAGGTTTCATCAGGGAACCATTCATCTATATTAGATAAAGTTGTAGAACCTGTAGTGCCAAGGCCAACAAAGCCGCGGTTTTGTACAGTGAAACCAACTGCTCCATTTCTTGCAGCCCTTTCATACGAAGTTTTCTGGTTCCATAAATCTGTAGCAAAATTGTAAGCCCAAGTGGTAGAACCAGCGGAACCTGTAGTAATATAAGCCCTGTCGCCACCGCCATCACTCTTGGTACCCAGCATAACAAAACCTACTCCGTTTGAACGCACGATATTAGTATAGCCATCATCATAAGAATCGGGGCTATAGTTTGAAATATGTCTCAACTGCGTCCATGCGGAAGTATCTGGTTTGGAAGGATCGAATGAAAAGAAGTCATTAACAGTAGAACCTCCGGTTCCAACACCTGTAACCAAATAACCTTTGTCGTTATACACAAAAGCAACTGCCTGAGATCTTTTATAACCCGGATAAGTTGGCTTTTGGGTCCATACATCATTGGCAGGATCATACTGCCAGAAATCATTTAACAGATTCACTCCGTCATTACCAGTGCCAACATAGCCATAACCGTATTTGTCAATACCAAAAGCAACTGCATCATATCTTGGCTGCGGGCCATTAATGTCGCCGATGCTGGAAACCTGTTTCCATGAATTTGCACCCGGATCATATTGCCAGAAATCGCTCAAGGCCTGGTATCCATCATAACCTGTTCCTACATAACCTTTGCCGTTTACCGCAAAGGCAACTGCAGAACTTCTGGGAGTACATGCTGTACAGGTTGCAACCTGGTACCAGAAAGTTCCGCTGGGGTCGAACCTATATAAATCATTGTAGCGTGTATTTTGATTATCTACTCCGAACCCTACATACGCGTAATCGCCGATAACGAAAGAAACGGCTTCGGTTCTTGCAGCTTTTCCTCCAAAATCACCGACGTATACCCAGTTGCCATCCTGAGTAGGATTTATAGAACTGGATTGACAAGAAGAAAGGGCAATAACGATTACTGACATTAACAGAATTGAATGGTGAAAACGCTTCATGATGTTTTGTAAATTTTTGCGCTAAAATATTTGATGAGGTTGTGTTAAAATAGTTAAAATGTATTTGTTACAGATATTACTCTACAAAACCTCAGTTTTGATAGATTAAAAAAATGAGTTGCAAATATATAGGATTTTAAAAATAATACACCTTTGTTTTGCACATCTATTTTGTTAATATAAAAGTTAAATTTTTGTATTGATCAAATTAAAAACAGAAATGCAATTAGTAGACAAATGTTATATATTTGTCGTTTTATTTCGGGTATTAATACATACTAACAAAATAGTAACAGTTGCTCCGCTTATTATTGCAGCCTTTTAAGAAGTTGAGCAGTTTATAGGAAACATGAACGTGATATACCATTACAATGTGCAAAATTGATAGAAGTGAAATTAAGAAATACCGGTTTGTTTTTTTGTTGCCGGTATTCATAATATTTTTTTTGTCAGCCTGTCGTAAACCTTCAATAGCTTTCGGCACCTCTTTCGTTAATAATAACAATACCAGTATTATTGTTGTAGACACATCAACTGTGCTACTGTCAACAGTGCTGGAGGATTCATTTCCTACTGCGGGTACCGGTACCATGTTACTGGGAAGATATCAGGATCCTGAATTGGGTATGATTACTTCAAAAACTTTTTTGCAGATTGGCACACCAGGAGTGAAATCTGTATCAGCATTAGCCGGTTTTGACTCCATTTCGTTAATTATGCACATTAATAAAACTTTCTATGGCGATACAACAATTACTCAACGTTATTATGTAAGTCAGTTACAACAAGTGATTCAATTTCCATATCCAACACAAACTACTTATTATAACAAATCTGGTTTTGCTTTTAACCCGGCTCCCTTGGGTTATACTGATGTAAACATTAGTCCTACTGCAGTTCATACCACTCAGAACGCACTGGATACGGTGAAAATAAGATTGGCCGATACCCTGGGTCAGAAGTTGCTTTCAATGATCCAGAATAAATCTGATACGATCAGCAACTCCAACTCTTTTCTCGGCTATTTCAAAGGCCTTGTTATTTATTCTGATACCAGTGTCTCGCACATCGGAACAATGTATGGTTTTAAGGATACGGTAATTATGCGACTATATTATCATGAACCGGGGGTGTTTACCACATCTAAATATATTGATTTCCCTTATTCCAATCGGGCCAATCAATTTAACCAGATAGCAGTAAACAGAAAAGGAACCCCTGTTGCAGTGCTGGATAGTCTCCAATCTGTCAGGACAAATCGTTTGATCCCGACTGAAGCACCATCTTCTCTTACCAACCATGCTGTGTACGTTCAGGGAATAACCGGTCTGCAAACCAAAATGAGGTTTCCATATATTTCTAATATTTTAGGTGTGCCCGATTATGTAAGCGTTCTGAAAGCACAGCTGATATTAAGACCTGTCGTAGGTACATTTAGCCCTGAGCTTTCACTGCCTCCCCAGCTTATTTTGAATACTACTGATCTAACCAATCAACCTGGTTCCATCATTTTTGCAAATGGTTCTATTGAATATGGCAGCCTGAATGTGGATTATTTGTATGGCCAAAGTACTTCATATGCCTATGACATTACAAGTTATATACAACAACAACTAAACCTTGTAAACATTCTCAATAACGGATTAATACTAAGTGTTCCGTCTCCGGCTAAATCAACATCAGCTAACCGTGCAGTGTTTGGCGATATAGTAAATAAGAATTATACAATAACACTCAAAATATATTACATATCCCTTATTCATTAATTGTTGAATAGGTAATCTTGGTTCAATGAAAATAATTTTTACCATAATCATTTTAGCTTCATCTTCCATCAGGCTTTTCGCTCAAACCAACAATTCCCCTTATTCTATTTTAGGAATTGGGGATATCGAGGATGGTTATTATAACCGCACTTCCGGAATGGCTAATACTGGAATTGCTTATAGGTCCAGCCGCTACCTGATTAATAATAACCCGGCTTCATTCAGCGGGTTAGACAATGATTTTTTTGCAGGTGAAATTGGTGGTAAAGCCAAACTGGTTAATTATTACGGTTCTAACGTCAGTATAGCAAATAATCAGTCTTTCGATATTACTTTCAGAAAAGTAGTACTGGGCATTAAAGCCGCCAAACATTGGGGCACCAGTGTTGGCCTGGTTCCGTATAGCTCGCAAAATTATGAGTTTAATTCGCCTTTATTAATTGGGGGAACTAATGGGGAATCAGTAAATCAATATTTTAATGGCTCTGGTGGATTGAATAAAGCTTATTGGGCAAACTCGTATGAATTTTTTAACCACTTGTCCCTTGGTGTAAGCGCTTCCTATTTATTCGGATCATTGCAGCAAAAAATAATTTTACAAAATACTTCAACATTAGCCGAATACGTTTCAACGAATAATGTAGCCAACCTTTCCAACTTTTATTTAGATTATGGTTTGCAACTACATGGCAAACTTGCCAAGAAAATGGATTACTCTATCGGAGCCACATTTGCCAACAATACCAATCTCAATGTGGATCTTTCACAAACAGTATTAAATGCTGATTCGGTTCAATTATATCAAAGCTCATATCCTTCAGGAAAATTTACTTTACCGGCTTCTTACGGCGCAGGTATTGCACTAACCTATAATAAAAAGTATACTTTAGTAGCCGACTACAGGCGGCAAAACTGGTCTTCCGTAAAAACAAATCAATATGTAAACTCCGTTTTCAATGTTGGGGGGTACAATTATTTTTTACAAAACAGCGACCGTTTTTCTGCAGGCTTTGAAGTTTCCAAATTAAAAAGTATTTCAATGGGTCAATACAATGCACTTGTTGAACTGATGTTTTTCCAGGCAGGTTTTTATTATAACAGGTCTTATATAAATGTATTCGGGCAGCAAATAAAAGATATCGGCGGCACCCTAGGTCTTGGGGTAAATTCTAAAAGAACGCCACTAACTTATACATTATCCTTTCAATACGGTATTAAAGGCGTGCAAACTGTGCAACTGGTACAGGAAAGGTATGCCGCTTTGACCATATCCATTTCTTACAGGGATTTCTGGCTTACTAAAGGAAGAAAATTCTTCTAACTAATTTTTGCACATGCATTCTTCTTCAAATAAGAATCATCATTCACGTGCAAATACTGCTCATGGAAGGAGCAAAAAGTTTGTTTTTATAAAATCGGAATACAAAATTATTAAAGTGAAATTTGAAGACATTTTGTTTTGTGAAGGGCTAAAGGATTATACGCAAGTCTATGTTAAAGGTAAAAGCGAACCGATATTGACTTTAAGCAACCTCAAATCTTTTTTTTCCAAATTACCTTCCGATGAATTTATGAGGGTTCATCGTTCTTATATAGTTTCCATCAGCCATATCGATTCCATTGCAAGAAATGAAATTTACATCGGAAAAAGAATAATCCCGATTGGAGATAGTTTTAAGAATGATTTTTACGATATGATTGAATCGAATTCCTGACCTTATCTGAAAAAAGAGCCTGAAAAAAATTATGCTTCAGCTGCCTGGAACTGGCTGACGGCAATA
>Ga0335069_10002283_pt1 | contig 29664 bp, 54 predicted proteins | sample Lox_Sample_11_FD_206714 | JGI IMG/M metagenome (GOLD analysis project Ga0335069, IMG submission 206714) | Soil microbial communities from Loxahatchee National Wildlife Refuge, Florida, United States - Lox_Sample_1.1 | ecosystem: Environmental > Terrestrial > Soil > Wetlands | place: USA...
TGCTGTGATGGTCGTCGAGCTGGTCGTTGCCACATTGTTCCCAATGGCAGCAGCAGTTGCCTGCGTAGACGCGATACGGAATGGTCGATATTGCCAATGTGACATTCACCAATCCTCCTAGCCCGCGAATCTGGTGCCTTGGGCAAATACCAGATCTACCTGAACAGTCACAGCGGGGCTTGCAAGACCTGTCGAGTTTGACGAGACCCGTTTAAAGGTCAGAATGTCCCCCGGTAGGATTGCGTTGGGAGTATAAGTTGTTGCAATCTCATGGGGAGTCAGGGCGGTCTCATTGGTACCACTGGCATACGTCACGCTAGCCAAGGGAGCTGAGACAATGGTCCAGGTACTGCTATGGGTTTGAGCAAAGGTAGCAGTGAAAGTAGTGCTGGTTACAGCGGTAACCACGACTGTCTCTGCATTCCCTGCAGAATCCACAAGTAGCGGGGTGCCCACGACGATATTTGCCATGGATGCTGGGGTGATCGTTACACTCCCCGCCGAGGCTACTGCTGTACTTGTGTTGGTATTGACAAGCAGAGCACCCGCCCTTTTATGTAAGAGTTGCCATGTAAAATTGTTGGTGTTTGCGCCCGTGAGATTGGCTTCTGTGATGAGATTGACGAGCCGCGCTCGCATTGCATTCAGTGGCAGAGCGCCCGCCTGACCAGATCCTGCTAGTTTTGTAAGATCAGGGACCACAAACAGGACGTGCTCGTAGTCGGTCGCAGATCCCGCCGTAGCAGAGGGAATGAGCGTCGAGGGTCCAATGGGTACGTCTCGGTGCAATCCATCGAATTCAGAGAGTTGAGCCATGCTTACTTCCTCCCTGAGTCCGTTGGTAGATACTTGCTCAGATTGTCGATGTACTGCTTCAGACGATCAGCGCCAAGCTGTGTAGCCAAGGCCTCAATGTTGACTCCTGCGAGCTGAGACATAAACTGCTCAATGGGCATTGGTTTGATGCCAGTGGCTTTTGCAAAGTCGTTTTCATCGACCGGACGCATGATGACCTTGCCGTCTTTGTCCTTATCCTCGACCTCATCGGGGAGCACAGCCTGAAGCTTGACCCTTCCGCAGATCAGATCATTCTTGCCGTCGGGGCGGGTGCCTTGCAACCAATGTTTTACAATGCGATAAGGCACACTGCGAGCGACACCATTGACGAAGAGAACTTTGTCAACGTGCTGCTTAGAGCCAGGGGAAACCTTGTTCCAACCATAGAGGACGGTGACTTTATCGTGATCCTCGAATTCCTTGTGCTTCTCAGCAGGTCTCTCCAAGACTGCTACGCCGCCGCTTGGCTCTTCCTGAGCGTTCTTTGTTTCTTTCGTAGTAGACATTTCTTCTCCTAGAGGGGCAATGAGCCCCTCATTGCATTCCTTGCATATTCAGCGGTTTATGATGCCAAGCGTCGCACTTTTGCATTAAACGAAGGTGCAGCTATCTCAAGTCCGTACATAGCAAAGATAATCCAACGAGACGAGAGCACACCATCAACACCAGATGGGATCTGAAGCACAGTAAAGCCTTCAGAATACAACCATGGGATAGCAAGATGATCCTCGTCAACGATGTAGATGTCTTCTACGAGTGCATTGTCCGATGTGCGGTTATACGTGCCACCTGTGCTTCCAGGGAAGGGCACGATGAGCAGTTCGTCTTCAGAGTAGGTTAACGAGCTGACACGGGTGCCTGGGATCAGATCTCGGAGATTGGCAGAGCTGTCATAGCGAACATTGGTCATCTGCTCGTCATCGAATGCCTGCTTTGAGTTCAGAGACATGAAGGCAAGCTTTGGCTTACCGCCGTTGTTTGCAGCTTGGGTTGCTCCATAGCGCAGAGACTCTGTGATATTCAAGCTTGCAACGTCTACCTGCGTTGCACCGTTCCCTGAGAACGAGCCGACTGAACCAAGGACGCCACGGAAACCGTCAATGCCGTTTGCGTTGTATGCGCCTTTTTCAGTGCTTGACCCTGCGCCCGATGAGTTCGAGGCGTTTCCTTGCAGGATGAAGTATTGAATATCCTGTGCGAGTTTGACCATACCATTCAAATCTGTTACTCACCTATTGGTGGGTCTGATCATTTCTGTCAGACTCTTACGGTCTCCCGTAAGTTCGGACTCTATCTTAACCTTTGCAGGTCCTCCGTACAGAGTCTCTGAGCCTTCACCATGGGCATCCTTGCCTGTAGGTGCTCGGTTGCTGATTGCCCTTACCCATTGCTTTTCGAGCTGTCACGTTTGCTCTTTCGGGCTACGTTGTAGCGCAATGGTCTCGCAGGATTTCCCAGCAATTCTCGGAGTTTTCCTTGCCGTTTATGCAACAAGGGGCCAATGTTGTTTAGCCATTTCGGTCAACTCAGGACTGTATGCAGGTGGACTACCACCAGCTTCGACTGCTGCGATTTCCTTGAAGCTCACGCCTCTGCCCGTTGCAAAAACGGCAATAGGGAAGGTCAGCTTGTCATATGTGCCTGCCGTGTAACTCACCGTACCAGTCTCTGTGATTATGGTACTTCCAAGTGATCCAGAGTCAGGAGCGGTAATTCGTGTAGCTTGATGCACTAAACCATTCGAAGGTTTCTTTTGAATTCTTTCGAATACGGGAAACCTTTTCAAGAATATAGAATGCAAGACTGGTTCAAGGTCTTGACGTAAAAGAACGTTTCCGGTGGTCCCGCTTGTTGAGTCCAATATGCTCTTAACACTGCTTGGTACAATGGGAGAGCTGTGAATTTCGCCGATGATCTTCTGGCTCAGTTGGCTCTCATCGCGGATTGGTGCGTCATTGTGGATGAGATGCTTGAGTTGTTGGCGCATCTCGCCTTCGGTCATGGTACGCAGGTTCTCGTTGATAATCCTTTGCCGATCCTGTGCGTACTTAGTGTCGTGCGGATGCTGCACGGCTGTAAACGTTCGTGACACGATGGTCTCCTTGTTCCTTCAAGGAATAATCACCGTTGTATCGAGGCTTTCATTGGATGGGGCCGGTCATAAGCTCTCTTGGCTATCGATGGCCGGTTCTCTTCCTCAGCTGCTTACGCTAGTTTGTGGACAATTAGTAGATGAGTTGTTGCTATGATAGTACATCATGTAACACTATGATGTCAAGACCTGATTGTCATTAAAGTTTCGAGGTCAAAGTTTTAACAACGATCAGGTCTATTAAAGGTTGCTTTAACTACGCCTCGACATTCAGAGGATCGTCGTAGCAAGGTACATAGGCCTCTTCGCCGTCCCTGTAAGCCAAGGCATCAGATGGGTGCATCCATACGCGTTGATCCTTGGTAAGCTCAGGGCGAACGCCGTCCTTCACCGTGCCGCCAACGCCCGCAGGCCATCTGCGATAGTTCATGAATTCACCGCTCTTGAGTTTCCTCTCAATGACATTGGTCTCTCTGAGCGCCTCATCGAGACTCCACCGCCTCTCGTTGGCATTCATAGACGCAGCAGAGAGAGCTTTGAAATCATCGTAGGTGGCAACGTCCCCATTGTGCTGAATGCCTCTCTTCAAAAGAGTAGGTTGACCCAGTGGCACGTTTTTGAGTAGAGCTAGATGTTCCTCTGCTGTCTTGGTCTGACTTTGCAGATCCTTGAGTTGCCTCTGAGCGGCACTGATCTGACCCTGCAATTCTTTGAGCGCTTTGGGCTCAATGCCATGCTTGGACAAGGTTTCGATGAGAGCACCAACTTCTGCTCGGAGAGCCACTATCTCACCGACGGCTTTGACTGCGTCTTGCTTATCGCCATCATCATCCCCGTCATCAGGTTTATCTTCTTCATCGTCATCAACACTATCGGCCTCCTCATCATCCTTCATCATCTCCTTGCACGGGTGGAACGATGATTTACACATCTCGACCATGCCGTCATGGATCGCTTGCAGCTTCTCACGGTTCTCTTTGCTGAACTCAGATCCTCCCTTCGTAACTTCAACGAAATTCAAGGTTTTGACAATGGCTTCCTGGATAGCTTCAGAGCTAAGCTCAGGGAAAGCCTTGGTTGCTTGGATTTGACCTTGAGCGTCAAGGGTAAGCTGTGGCTGACCGAATTTCGATGCGAGCAGGTTGTACATCTGCACGTCCAAGGGATTGGTAGAGGCTTGTGTGAGAGGCACGCTAGCAATCACGGGCTCTTCTTGGGTTTTCTGGGTGACCTTGCCTTGACTGTCAGCAGATTGCGCTGCCATCTCCTCTGAAGTGACAGTGGTTTCATTGGTTGGTTTCACGTCGGACTCCTTTCCAGGTTCTATAGCATCTTCCTTGTCTGCTTCCTCTTCCCACGGTGCTTTCTTGTCAAGCTTGTGGTAGTAGGCTTCAATCTTCTTTTTCACCGCAGGTACATCGTCTTCAGGGATATCAACGCCCCCACGGGCACCCTGGATAGCTGCCGCTGAGGCATAAACGGCTTTAGGGATAGCTTTGACAGAACCATCAATGACATCACAGAAGGGTAACTTGAACCCACCCCATGTGTCGTCTTTTTCAGGGTCAAACCAGAAATGCACGGATTTGACCTTGCTCCAGTCGGGGTCATCACCGCCCGCCCAATCCATGATGCGCTTGTGAGCTTCACCGCTATCCCATGCAGTGTCCTCGTCTGCCAAGGACCACGACGTCTTCCCTGAAGCGCCTTTGGTTTCAATGTTTTCTCCTCGAAGCAATTGCACTGCAAGCGATGAATCATTTGTGGCAGTTCCAGGAGTAGACTCCTTGGCTAGTCCTGGAATATATGGCATCTCAATGCCTTTTGCCATGAGAGATGCGACCTCATCACGTTTTAGCGGTTTATTGACACCTTTGGTGTTCATGACGAATATACGTTCGTTTGGTAGCCATTCAACGCGTTGCTTGGGTGTTGGGCGTTCCTTGACACGTTCCAGGTCCTTGCGCAGAGCCTCGTTCTTCAAGGTCTTCAAATAGTCCTCGTATGCCCGCGGGTAGAGACCCTTGACAGCCGGAGCAAGTGCTAGGGCCTCATCGCCACGGCCTTGTGATGCCATGCGCTCAAAGAGTCCCTTTGCGGCAGGTTCCACCCAACAGCGTTGATTTGCTGGGATGCCAACGACTGACCATTCAAGAGTTTGTACATGCGTGATGATAAGTGGTGGGAACCAGCTATGCCCATCATCATTCTCTTCATCGAGTTCTGCCTCTAAGATCATGCACCCGATGGAGCACCCAAGCCGTTTGCCTTTTTTGATATATCCATAAGTTTGTACTGCCAATGGATTCGATGTCTCGACATCACTCACAATGGAGATATCAGCGATGCCATCCTGGAGCTTCAGAGTCGGAGCTTCCAAGAGCGACCCGAAGAGATCATGGGGGAGATCATAGCTGTGGTTCAGCCAAATGGTTAAGCCTGGCTTTACCTGGGTCATATCACTGAGAGCAGAGATTGCCATTGTATCGCCATGCAGATCCCTCTCAGTCGACGACCCGACCATGCGTACCACGTTTTCCTGCTCAGGATCAATCTCCATAGCAGATGTAAAGATCGTAAAATCTGGCTGTATCGAAGTAGAGCCATCTTTGAGAAGCTCTGCTGACGATATCTTCATTGGCTAAATTCCTTTCTCGCCTCGTACTGTTGAGGTTTTGACCGTCTCATCGGTCGTACTGATGTCAGTGACTATCTTTGCCTTCTTCGTCTTGCTCGGAGCGAGTGGCTGTGTCGCTTCAGGGTCCGTCTCTGCTTCCTGTGCAGGTTCATCGGGTGCAGAGGGTACCGTTGGCAAGTCATTGGGGCTAGCCACGGGTGCGAACGGCCCTAGCAGCTTGTGGTTAATGCCGTTGGTGAAGTGCAGGAAAAGATCCTTGACAGCCAAGACGTCCTTGCGTGGGTCGAGGATGGCTTTGATCACAGCGACCTTCTGACCGTTCTCCTCGGTCACATGGACTCCAAGGACATCCTGGATATCTTCACCGGTTTCGATGACGTCGTGTCGGTTTGTATGATGCATGTGTTACTCCTTTGGCAATATTACGTTTACCCACTGCCTAGTTGCCGTTTAAAAGGGTGAGTTGAGGTTGATGGCTTGGGACTCCATGGAACTAGTGTTCCATTCTCTTTCTTGACATAGAAGGTACCTCTCACCTCGATGACATCGGCCCCAAGAAGATCTGTGATTTCCTTGACATCAACCCAATCATCGACATCTCTGACTTGGCACCAGTGTCCTTGATCAAGCAGAGAATTCTCGTAATCACTGTAATTCGGGTATATACTTATTTGCCCTTTGATATTGCGAACAATCGCCAACTGATCATGGAAGATCACTCCTTGTGCAATGCACTGCTTGTCTTTGTCTTGCACGGTAAAGCATCGCATCCAATGAGGTGATCGATTGTTAAGAATTTCTTGCTCTGTTTTTGCTAGATCCATAATTTTACCTCTATTTCAACTGAATTACTTTTCTATGCGGGCAATTGCTGTGAATTGGAAAATCAGGTATCGAGTCATATTCATCGATATCAAAGGTTTCTCCTGCATATGCACTGCAAATATCGTTGCTGCTTTCTTCGGGAAGTACGGTCACTTCCACGTCATCCTCACTGACGCCATCAGGGAGATCAAGGTCACCATCCACGAAGTCACCGATCCACATGTCCGTGCCATCGTTGTATCCACTGCCACAGGTGAAATTAGCGATCTGCTTTGACTTCCACTCTGCGCGTGCAATGGCCCACACCGCAATCTCCTTGCGTGCAGCGGGCTCGCAGCCATCCAGGCTCTCATGATCTAACATCCATGCCACAACAAAAGCAGTTGCCACAGCCTCAAGGTCCTTCTTGTAGGTGTCAGCAATGGAGTCGGCGTCTTGCTCTGACACATCCTCTGCCATCTCACGCAGATCACTGGGTGGCTCCCATTCCTCATCAGAGATGCCTACAGTGCTTGATGCCTGGCTGTACGCTGCTTTCATCGAAGCAATGCGAGCCGTGAAGATCAAGGATGCCATGGCTTTGATATCTGCCTTGGAGAGCAGGAAAGCCGCGACAAGCAAGGCGATCAAGGCCTTTTCTTTGTTGGTCATGGGCTCTTGTCCTCACGGATAACAGTGACCCGATGATGCATGAATGGGACAAGCTTTTTGTGCAATTCTTTGCAAAATGCGATTCCCCCATGATAAGGGATTCCCTGAGCCTCGCATTGCTTCATTGACTCAATGATATGGTCGTTGAGCATTGATGCAAACATATAAAATTCATTTGCTTCTAGGGTGATCTCAAGATTGTTTGTGTGTGTATCTCTTGGGTTGTCAGTGTTAGTCATTGGTTTGTCTTTGGATACTCTGCTTCATCGGGCCATTTGTTGAGATCAGGGATACATTGCACAGCAGTGTCGAGACTGCCATTGCGCCATATATCAAGTTCGTAAAACGCATGTTTGGCAAAGTCGTAGAAACGACGTGCTATGATCCTCTCCATGTCCTCAAAGTCACCAAAGTAGGTGAGCAATTCGCTCATAAGCAACTTTGCAACCCCTGAGAACTGCGTATCACGGGGATTTTCAGTGTTACTCATAGCCTTAATCCTCCAAAAATCCCGAACGCAAGAAACCATGGTACGAGCCGCATTGAATGCTCCCTGTACCCGCTGCACACGTCGGACCTCCTTGCTTATTGACGGTCATGTTGGGTGGTTCTCCGTGCAGTATCCAACAATGATGCTTCTCTTGTCTCCAATCATCTTTCATAGTACAGTTTGACGATTGAGAGTCAACAATCCATTCACCGCCTGGCGTTTTCACCACCAAGCAATGTTTGCCTTGAGGGACTTGGATTGCATCGAGCCACGGTGCATAATACGTTGCGCCCACTGAAGCATCCTTGATCGTCATCTCTTCCCCTGTATCGGCTCTTCGGTAAATCTTCTCAACAAAGCGTTGCCATTCATCGCCTTCCCTGAAGACATAGCTGCATTGACACTGCACGGGCCAACGAGTATCATCGTGAGACACAGGCTTAAGGCCGTTCTGAATGTATCCTTCCTTGCTGAGTTCTTCTGGCTCTTCCCCAATAATCGTAGAGGCATCATGATATCCATCGTTCCCATTGAATGGACAACGAGACTCAGGATCATTGCTGGCATTGCGATATCTTCGAAGTTTCACGCGTACTCGTCCTGTCGGTTCTAACATAAAACATTTAATGCGTGCCATAGTTATTCCTCCTCCTTGTGAAATAGCATCTCATCGAGTACCCGTAACTCTCGTCGCATGCGTTGCCTTTGCCATGAAGCTATCACTGCAACCAGCACAGCAACAATCACGGATAAAGCCCAGATAGCTATGAGCGCAGAGATAATCATGGTCATGACTTGTCCTCAAGGAGTTGATTCAATGAGATGCCTTGCTTCTCAGCGATTGCCATGAGCACCTTGTCTTGCTTTGCTAAGTGCTCCATGATCTGCTCAATATCTTGATAAGATTTTGTTGTTGTTTGAAAAGCTTCTTCAGCCATGATTTCTTGGTGTCTGCCGAGCAATCCTTGACCGACCATGATCACAATCATCAAAGGGAGTTGGGGCACTGAAGCAAGGCAAAGCAGCAGAGGCCATGGCATCGGATCAAAATGTGCAATGGTCGCATTGGCAAGAATCCAGAGCACAATCCATGCAACGATCCCCCAGAAGGTCCACATGGATTGAAAGACATGGGTCATCCCCACGGCTATGCGTTGATTAAGCCCTGATTCGCTCTGCTCTTGTCTGTGCTTTTCGTTGACATTCACGGGCTTGTGCGGATGTATCCGATGATGAAACAGACTCATTTAACACCACCTAATCTTGTTCTGCTCAATGAAGTAGTGAGCACCGCACCCGCATAGAATACTAGGAGATACCGTGAGTACTCCATTGCTCTCAGTGACCTCATGGCATGCAAGGTTCGCTATGCCATGCAAGATTGGATCACGCGAGCACTTTGGGTTAGGGCATCCAACAAGCCAAGCCTGATGCAGCTCGCTGTACATTGCTTCTCCTGGTAGTAATCTGTGAGGTTCCTTGTTGACCATGGTGATTTCAGTGAGTCGATGTTCTGTCATAGCCACTTTACCTCGTTGCGTTCGATGCTATATCTTTGTCTCATCCTGCTCCCATGGCAGTGCAGAGGTTGCGTGGTCGAGACCGTGCCATCCTCAAGCCGGAAAGTATCGGCAGAATAGCAGGTTATGGACCCACAGCCTGGACAGCAAAGCATCCACGAATCGTCCAAGGGAAACATGGGTTTTCCAATGTCACCGCGTTGATAGTCAGTGATTTGCTTGGTGCGACCAGAGATTACAGTGATATGGGTGATGTCTTGAGTCATCTAGCACCACCTGATCTTGTTCTGTTCAATCGCCCGTCTGAAGTCCTCTAGCATGGCACGTCTCCTTGCAAGGAACTTCCGTTCAGAGATCTCGATGGGTTCCCCTGACTCTGCTACGAGTTTCGCTGCTTCTCGCAGGACTCCGAGAGGAACTTCGCCATTGCCTTGTGCGTTGCATTCTGCGATCTCTTTGAAGCTAAGGCTCATAATTCTTTGTCTTCCTTCTCGCTACCAGCAAAGAACAGCTTCCCAAACTCACTAGGGCTCTTTGCCGTGAAAAATGCACCTAGGAAATCATCGGCCATCTGCTGATAGTGCGGTGAAAGGGCCTTGTATTCAGGGCTCTCCTTGTGATCTCCCTGCTCGGCATGCTGCTGAAGCCATGCCATTGCTAGCTCATCATTCATCCTTGCTCTCCCTCAAAGAATGCCTTGACTCTTTCCCAAAGTACATCGCACATATCAGTGGATATCATGATAGCCTCAAATAAGCCCTGTACCTCAAGGAAATTCAGCATGTCGCCAATGGAGAAGAGTGGCAATATTGTCCCTTCATGTTTCTTGAGCTTGCCTATGTATGGATCTGGATACTCAAATTCAAATTCTCTGTCAAACTCACCTTCAAAGACACCGCCGTACTCACCGTCTTTCTCTTCTGGAATATAGACCTGCACATAGGTATCGTCATAGATTGGTTGATTGTAGAACCATTCAGCAAGCCTCTCTGCTGCTGCTTCAGATAGTGCTTCTAATTGCTCTACGTCAATGTTTTGTTTCACCCGTTCTTCCCTCTCTTTGCAACTTCCTCGAATATCTTGGTTACTTCACGGGTTGTCATGGCAGAGGCCTTGATTGCATCGTGAATCGGCGTCTTCACAGGTTGCAATGGCCTGACCATGGCATCAAAGGCTTTCCCAGGATCTTTCAGTGCCTCTTCCCATGCATTCTCTGAATACCACGCATTGCGCAGAGGTTCAAGGAGTGCCAGTTTCTTGCGTGCCTCTAGTAACTCTTCAATGACATCATGGAGGACCATGTCAGCATCCTCGTTATCCGGTGGAACATGTAATACATGTCGTTGATGAATGAGATCGATGAGAGCCTTGCGCATGTCTTGCTCGCTGCGATGCTTCAGGATATTCTTCTTGAGATCGTCATTGGTCATTCTAGTCATTGTAGCCTTCCATGCTTCCTCTGAACTTCTCTATGTCGTGCCAAGCAATCTGAGAGATCTTGCTGTTTGATCCCCCAAGCTTTCGCGGCCTCTTGCTGGCTATGGACATAAATGCATTCCACTAGCGTGTAGCGTGGTCCTTTTTGCGGTGATACTTCAATGCTTACCGTCATTGTCGACTGTGCAATGACGCCGCTTCCATTGAATGGATAGTCAAGCTTGATCTCGATTGCCTCTCTGCCATACCCTCGATCAAAGAGACCGATGTACCTTGAAGATTCCCTGTTGGTACTCATCCCCTCTGCTCCTTCCTCAATCTTTCAAGCATTGGATAGTGCTTCACAAAAGTAACAGGGTTAGCAGATCCCTCAATGAGGTCTACTCTCACAAATTGCTCTTTGATCACAATGTCCGCGTAACTTGGACATGGCCCGACGCATCCGCCTTGCTGCCATTCCGTCACTGCCTCGCTATGCAGAGCCTTGAGCGCATTGATCCGCTCTGCTGCTCGCTGTTCCTTCGTTGCCTCGTCCTCGATCTGCTTTGCTTGCAATGCGTCCCGGAGAGACTCAAGGTTTTGACGTTGTGCGCTGAGCCAGTCAAGGAGAGCAAGGGCTTGCTCAGATTCGAGATGGATTGCCTCATCCCATCCCTCAAGAGCGATGGTTGGTTGTCGGTTCCACTGATTTGCATAGCGAACTTCGATTGCATCAAGGCCGTGCAGTGTAAGCGATGGCAGTTCGCAGAGATCATTGATAAGCTTCTCAAGATCTACCTTGGTATCCTCAGTAACTCTCAACATTACTCTAAGTCGTGCCGTACCTGTATCGCCATTTTCATATTCATAGGAGATACCTTCTCTATCAATGAATTTGACCGTAAGTGGCAACATATCAGGACTGCCTACTGGCACAACCTTGTCCCCTACTTTCCAATCTCTATAGTTGCTATCAAATGTTCTCATGCCCTGTCCCTCCACTGCCTGCTCATCCTTGCCTTGCTTCGACGTTTGCGAGGTCGAGGATAACGCTTGCCTTGCGCCTTGTACTCGTTGGCCCATTTGAGGTGCTGAAGCATATCTTGCGTGACAGGGTATCCTGCAACGTGCCCGACAATCTGTGAATGCATCTCGCTTGCAATAATCCCTGTAACCTCGATCTCAACAGGCTCTCCGGGAACAGCCTTGACAATTTTCATTGATTCCCACGGGTATTCATTCATCCGCTTTTGCCTCTCTTTGCAGCTTCCTCGAATATCTTTGTCACTTCCTTGCACAGATCCTTGTTTGCCTTGGCCTCATCCTTGGGTATCCAGGATTCACTCTCACTGCTTTTTGTTGCCACTCTCCATCTAGCAGGGATATGGCTTGGCGCAGACGATCGCCGCATGTACTTGGGCTTCCATGGCATGCCTGGGGGACGCGCGTCGTACCACAGAGACTTATCTGCTTCATTGCTTGCAGTGCCATCCGACGCGGGTGCAGGGCTGTTCCCTGAGTTGTCAGTGGGAGCAGTGGGCTCGTTGGTGTTCGACGAGCCCTCATCGTCATCTTCAGGGATGCCTGGGTCTTCAGCATCTTGACTTGGACCTCCAGAAGCGTCCTGTGAGCCCATTGCTCCACCCGTGCTAATCGGAGTGTAATCACCAAGCTCTCCCTTGTAGTTGAGCCATGGCATTGGTCCCTGCGTCGTCATGACCCAGTAGGCATCCCCACCGGGTACTGGCTCTTCGCCTCTCGAAGCTAATACCTGATTTAAACTGATTGATGGTAAACCTGCAAGGCCTTGAGCATACACGGTCATGCTTTCTTGCATATGTAGCTGCCTTGCCATCTCTGAGACCATTGGGAAGATAATGCGTAGGTTCACAGCGTTGAGATCATAGCGTCCATAGGGAAGCACGGGTGCATAGTCTGCAACGAGTTCACGGTTGAAATATTGTTCTAGCATTAAGAGCAATGGGATGAGCCCTGTGTCCTCTGTGATGTCTTTTTGTGTTTCAGAGGTTGCACGATTGATATCAGCCATCATGTTGAAATACTGCACTGACATCATAAAGATCGTTGCAATCTTCTTGAGCATGTACTCCTGGTATTCGAGGAACTGGTTTTCTTTTGCTGAGTAGACGAGGCGGAATTGTGCAGCAGCAGAAGGGCCGCCAAACCAGAAGAGTTCTTTCTGGCCAGCGATATCGCGGTCATAGGCGTCTCGCATAGCTTCGAGTTGCTGTGAACTAGCATTCTGAATTTGGAATGCATTCGGAGGTGGCTTTTGTTGCATTGTTCGCAACGCTTGCTTGGTTGCTTCGATGTCCGCCTTGATCGTGTCCATGAGCACCTGGACAGGCGATAAGCCATAGCGGTACGTGGCAGGATCAAGGATAGGCATGATGAGTTCATCGTTCCTCAAGGGGACTTTGCGTGACGATGCGAATTCCTCGAAAAGGTAACGCGGTTTATTGGGATCACCATCCCAGCCAGGGTAGATCTTGATCGTTGCTGCATCCTCTGCATACAACGAGGTGGGTTTCCGATCAACGGTCATGCCTTTGGAGATTGCGCCACGACCAAGGACAAGGACGTCTTCGAGAGCCCCCGAGATCAGCTCTGACCAGTTCTCACGGCGTTCGTTGGGTTGGTCAAGGAGCAACTCAAGGCTATACTGTGTCTTTTTGTCGAATTTGCGCTTTGGGTCACCCGGGATTACAGCGATCTCAGCGTTGCCTACTTGTCGTCTGCGGATGTTCACGGCAGCTCTGACCCACTCATCGTTGTCGGCGTAATTTCTCAGTAAAAAGGCATTGGGCACGCCTTGAGGTTGATCTTTGGATGTGCTCCACCCAGCCATGTTTCCGCGCGCCTGTGGGTAGCTTCCCGTCGGCGATTCTCTTTGGAGTTCAGGGCTAATCGTGGATTGTCTGAGCATCTCACGGCGTTCGCTGTGCTGTAGTTCACGAATGTATGGCACAAGCTCAGGGTGAGCATTGAGGATAGCAGTGGCATGGGAGAAGTCCAAGAATTCCAGGGCAGGAACACGTGACCGTGCAGCTCGTTGCTCAGCCAAGGCTTGCGAGCGTTGCAAGCTCACGGAGAGTTCCTGGAAGGCAGCGGAAAGCGTCGGGTCCGAGGCCAGGCGGTCCCAGTCAGACTGCGGGACTGCACGGGGTCGGTAACCACTGTGGTCCTTCATGAGAGTCACTGACTTCTTCGATTTTCGTTGCTTCCTGCTCATGCCTTAGTCCTTTGGAGTGCTACTGTTTCATCTCAGCCTTGAGGCGTGCTATCGCGTCTTCTTTGCTTTCGAGTTGTCCTTTATAGCTCTTGATCAATGACCGCTCGTAGCTCTTTGCCTCTCGCTCTAATACTCGAAGCTTTTGCTGTTTGTCCTCTCCCTTGCAGATATAGTCATTTGTCCACTCTCTAGGATCGTCAAGATATTTCATGAGATCTTCCATGATCTGTTCTTGGATCGAGCTTTGGAACTCCCCTTCATAGTCGATGGTGATTTTCTCCTCTATGCCAGGAGAAGAAAACGTCACTTGACATCCCACATCACCCTCGCCATCATAATATGCTTCGGTATATTCTATGTGAATATCAGCCCTAGTATGTTTTTCGGTCATATGCACCCCAAATAAATAAAGTTCTCATCGCATTCGTAGCCCTCCTAGCCCTTGCAGCAATCTGCTCAGATTCGCTTGTCGATGCACATCATCGTTATGCCCCTGCTCTTCCCTGCTCTCATCATCGTTTTCAGTGCGACGGCTACGAGAGCCACTGCCAGAGGTTGCAACGGCAATGGCACCCGCGTGACTCATCGAATGCACTGCCATCATCAGTGAAGAGACGCAGTCATCATGGATCTTGACGCCTTCTTCTTGGCTATCAGGGGCACCATAGATGATATTGCCTGATGCTGAGATTTTGTAGCTGTACGCTCTGATTTCTTGGAGCATGACAGCGATATTTGGCAGAGAGATTTGTTGATGCTCCGTTGCGAGCTGTAACCTCTCGACCATTTCCTTCTTCTTGGGATTGGTCCAGACAACGCCCTCAACGGTGAAATCGGCTTCCCTGATTTGTTCCAGGAGAGGATCACCGACACCCGTCGCGTCCATCACAATGCTTGCACGGTTGTACTTCAGTGCGATAGCTAACACACGAATAATCTGTATGCGGTAATCGGTCTGGTTGTCACGATCGAACGCAACGAGATGCCCTGTATTGCAGTCAAGGACCGTGATTACAGAGAAGTCCGTGTGTTTCGCTGGGTCCCAGCCAAGGATGTAGAAGTGTCCTGGAATCGGGTCTTCTTGATAGCTATTGCCCTGAATGACCTTCTTGGGGTTACGAATGCACTCATTGACCCTTTTAAATACTGTTGCCTGATCGGGCTTGAAAATTGCCAAGATTTCCTGCTCGAACTTGTCTTCGGGCATCTTTGAGCGCATCTCTTCAATGAAGCTCAGCGGCAGGTAGGGATTGATCATGGAAGGCGCGTTGAAGGACCAATACTCTTTTTGCAGAGGATCTTGACCGAGCTGGTAGAGGTGATAGAACCAATCGTGACCTTGGGGAGTGCTAATAAATACCGCCTCACCGTCGGTATCGGTGAGCATTGGCATCATGACCTCGAACCATGCACGGGCCTTGATATCACGGCACTCATCCATGGTCAGGAAGTGAACACCGTCACCACGGAGGTCATCGGGGTTCTTTGCGGATCTGAATTCAAACTCAGAGGAGTACAGTTTGAACTTGAGCTGAGTGTAGTTGGGCTTTGAGACCATCTGGTCCCGCATGGCCCTAACAATGTTCTCAAAGGCGATCTGCGCCTGTTTGTATGTGGGAGCAACCCACCAGTTGAGTGATTTGCGACGTTCAACGCCCTTCTTGACATGCTCGTTGCAGCATCCAAAGGTTTTTCCTGCGCGACGGCCCCAACAAGACACACGGAAACGAGCTTTTGCATTGTGGAGCTTAAGCTGCCCTTTGTGTGGCTTGTAGAGCCCAAGCCGTATCTTCCTTGTTTGCTGCTCTGTTGGCATTGATCATCCTTGAAATAATGTCAAGACTTTGCCAATGACAAAGTTATTCGTTGTCTTCCGTGTCGACTTCAATGGTCAACTCAGTGTCTTCTTCCTCGTCTGCGGGTTCCTTGGATTGCTCTGCATTTCTGCGGGGATCAGTGCCACGCCCCCAGAAGGTTTCGACGATGAGGTCAACGGGATCAGCGTTCTTGTTGCCTGTCAGGGCAATCTGTTCTGTGGCTGCGTCGTTGGCAAGGCGTTCAAGGTCTACGGCGAGCTTGAGCAGATTGACAGCAGCGATACTTCCAAGGCCACCTCTCCCCTTGATTGCCTTGAGACGTTCGATGACTTCAATGGCATTCTCTTGCTGCTTAATGGCAAGCTTAATGTGGCGTCTGTTCATCTCATCAATTTGTTTCTGACGCTCTCTCCTTTGTCGCTCAAGCTGCTCTTCATCGTATGCTGACGCTCGCTTGACCCAGCCATAGAGTCTGCTCCATTCTTCGAGGACGCGGACATATCCAGGAGGATGCCCTAGCTGTTCAGCGACTTTTGCCATGCTACGATCTGGGCCAAGGCCCTCGTAAAGGAGGTAAGCCCTCTTGGCCTTCGCTGATTCGGGTGGTATTTTCTTCTGGCTGTCCTTGCCCATGGGTAAACTCATCCTTGCATAAAGTCGTACGGTCGTAAGGTACTGATGTACAGTATAGCTGATGTAACAGCAAAAAAGCAAGAGGAAGGCAAAAGAAATGCCCCGCCGTCTCCGAGTTAGCGGGGCAGTGCATTGACCAGAGTCTTCGAGCGATGAGACTTGGGATGGATCAATTTGTCTCTATGGTAACACAGGCTGTCAACGGGATCGCTGTGTGTCCAGTGCTCCAATGCCATTGTCCCCTGCCAAGATATCGATGATCCAGAGCCAGTCGAACTTGTGAGGATCAACCTCCTGAGGATGTGCAAAGATAAATTCACGAATAGCCTTGGCACTGAAATTCCAAACCTCTTCATTCGATCCGATCTTCCGCTTTGTCCCTTTGAGCCAACCCTTGTCAACCCATCGCCTCACTGTGTGGTAGTTGTTGGTTCCAAGGCCTGCCATGAGGTCCGTGAGTGTATAGCCGTCATCATTGTCCTCCTTGCGAAGGCGCAATTGCTCGATCTTGCGTAAGATGGATAGACGGTCCTTCTTGAGATGGATCTCCAACTGATGAAATGACACCTTACCAAAGTTCTCTCGCAGATATTGCTCTTGCTCTTCAGTCCATACCCCACGTGGCTTTGCTTTCCCTAGCATTCGTCCCCACTCTCGAATGGTTTTGCGTGGTACCCCTGGTAGGTATCGTTGGATCATGTCTGTGCGTGCAGGGGTCCCGTCATAGAGATCCAGGATGAGGCGACGCTCACGGTCCCCAAGCTCCCATTTCTGTGGAACGCCCCCTGACCTTGCGCGGGGAGCACCGACTTGCTCAATGGGGATCAGTGGTCTCGTTGCCATCTCAGTGATCCTCCCTGTTTCTCGACTTTTCTGAACTAAATCCGCTTGGATACCTTCTTCTTAGCTTTTCAACGTTTTTCTCTAGGACATCCTTGAGTGAGATATCGAGCGCGTTGCACATGGCGCTGATATACCATGCAATTACTGAGATTGCTTGGATGGGTGATATTCTGGTTTCCATGTTTCCTCCTTTTGAATGGAAAGAATAACTCTCGGAGATACTCCATACAGCTTTGCAATATCCACTTTGCGCATTTTGCCTTCTTTCAGCAAAATACGTATCTCATCAACTTTTTCCCAATTTAGCTTGCCAATTGCTTGACGTTGTTTTTCTTTATGTTCATTAGTGATAGGCACTCCTCTGCGGGAGGCATGTGCAAGTTCAAGCGATTTTTGCATTGCCTCTGTGTATTTGCCTTTCTTTGATTCAGAAATCTTCTTACCAATCCCGGGAGAGTATCCCCGAACTTTTAATGCTTCTCTTAGTGCTTCTGTTCTTTTTTCGACCGCTTCTGGCGATTGCTTTTTGCCTTTCTTTGCTGCTGCAATGTTTGCGCGATGCTCATCAGTGAATTTCATACCCTTCCTTGCTTCTGAATGCGCCCTTTTTGCAGCGTCACTCCATTTGACCGGTGCAATCAGACCATTTAGGTGCGCCCTCCTTAAGCCCTCATGGAGTTTTCGGTTATGTTCGGGAGTATTTGGACGCCCCTTCCGCGTTACACCACCAGTTCCACCTTCTGCGGTATTTGTAAGATTTGCCCCAAGTCTACGCATATAAGCAATCCAAAAAATCTCAGCTTCATCTAGTAAATATAGCGGAAGCTCCATTATTATGATCCCTTTAGGATACAGTCCCAGTTCCCGTAATTGGCGCAACCATCGAGTGTGATGTGTATCATATCTATTCAGCACTCCAGGTGTCATATGACGACGTATTCTATACGCTAATGAATTTATCGTTTTGCCTACATATCGCAATTCATTAGTACGTGGGTCGCACATGCCGTAGATAATACCTCTCCCTGGTTTCTCTTGATCGCTCATTGGGTACCTCCAATTGCTGTGTTATAGCATTGTCGCTATAGCATTGTCAAATATGCTATACTATGTTTGCTATAATTAATCTGTTAACAACTCGCATTGGAGGGTTTATGTTTCGCGTCAAAGAACTTGCAGAATTGCAAGGAATGAATATCACACAACTGGCGAACAAGGCTAATATGGCATACAGTTTAGTACATGGCATCTGGACAAACAAAACAAAGAGACCAGCTCTGACAACCCTAGAAAGTATAGCTAGTGCACTTGATGTGCCTGTATGGGCACTGTTTGAAGGTGCTCCTATGCCAAACAAAGAAAACACTGCTACTTCCCAGCTTGTTCAATGACCCATTCCATGCCCTTGCCAAGATCTTCTTGACCAAGCACTGAAAGCGCCTCAATGAACTTGTTGTAGCGAGCAGTGTCCTCAAAGAAGATCCTTGGAGGGATGGAATAGCCTGCGCCTTGAAAGAATGCTATCGGGTCCAAGTTGCTAATCACAGTATTCGCAATGAATTCGCCGATCCTGCGACGCCTCTCTTTGTCTGCTTCAGAGAGATCGTGGTAGGGCATGGTCTCCGAGGAGCTAGGTTCTTCAATGGATTGCTCGAAGGCTATCTCGATCTCAATGAGACGCACAAACTCTCCAAGCTGATCACGGTTGATCACACCGTCACCTCAAATTTCTCTGCACAATCCAAGTGAAACTTTGTTCTCACCAAGCTCACAAGGCTCTCCTCATCCATGAAGACAAGGACATCGAGTCTGCCAAGGTTGTGTTTCTCTGAGAGCGATGTTCTACCTCCGTTCTTGGTCTTTGCAGTGCAGAGATACTTCCAAGCCTGCACCCTGACAGCTCCATTGACCCTCCTAAACGCCACGGAGATACCTTGCGCTCTCACAATGCGCTCAATGTCCTCCTGGGTCAGCTTGGGCTGGGGCTTGTCTGAATTATCAATGCGGATGAGCTGCGAGCGTGAAATGGCATAGCTCTTCACTGGACTGTCCTTGAAATCAATGAGCACGCCCTGGATAGCTATGTGGTCACGCTCTGCGTTGAGAAGGCCAGTGACCTTCACACGGTAGACAGCATGAGAGCAGAACGGTTGCAGGAGGCGTCCGACAATGTGGATGATGTCACCTCGTTGGACTTCGTGGAGTTCTTTGAGATCATTGTCCATTCTTCGCTCCCTCCTTGCCCATCACTGCATCTCTTGCTTTAAACACTGCATCCTCCATGATCCACAATGCCTTCAAGGCCATTGTCAGAGCAGATACTATGCGTGATCCCGTGGTGGCGGTGGTGAATAGTTCAGTAGAGTCTGCCGCTCCATTCGCAATGATCTGCTCAGCCTTGTCCAGGAAAGACAGTGAAAGTTCACGGACAAGTGCAATGGCTTGCAGCGCAGATGCTCGTTGCTCTTCGGTGAGGGTTGGCTGCGAAAGCATGTAGCGATCTGCGACAGCAAAGACTGCGGGGATATCTTCGGTGTTAGACATGGCATTGCTCCGAGCCCGGCAAGGAAAGCTTTGGCTCTACAGTGAGATCAAAGGTCTCGCCTTCATCATTGACAGGGAGATCATCGAAACACACCCATTTTTCATGATCCTCATCAGTCATACCCCAACAAATTTCGCTATAGTTATAACAAAAATCTTCATCTTCATCTACAGAATCTCTCCATAATTTTGTTTGAAAGAAAGGCAATGAATAATCTATGTCTAGTTCATTGCCGTCTTTGTCATAAGCCTCGATTGACTCAATGCGATAATTTGTACCTCCTTCATCATTATATTCGCCATACGTCTCTATTTCAACTTTAGCAGCTTTGCCCTCACCATAAACTTGGTTTGCAAAATCTCGCACTGTTGTCCATTGATATAGCGCTTTAGCTTCTTTTGCTAGTTTTGATAAGCTTTGTCTATTCATGATCAGTCTCCTCCTGTTTTGATAATGGTTCTGCGTTTCGATACATCCATGGTTCTAGTGCTACCTGTGAAAGGCATTGTTCTAATGTCGGTATACGTCCTAGGTCCTCTAAGACATGTTGTTCCAGTATTGTTCTTGTTGGCACTTCCTTGCCATCAGAGCATCGCGTGATGGTGACACCAAAGATTTGCTCTGCAAGGGAAATGCCCCAAGTGTTGTGTAATACAAGGCGATGTCTTGCATCTGCGAGATGAGCCTTAGTATGGTCCATCCATTGGTGAATTTTGAGATAATCCTCTAAAACTCCACCGAAGCGACGTGCAGATGATTTTGCATGATAAAAAGCATGTGCCATTATTCCTTGCTCCTCCTCGACTCTGCATAGTATTTCTTTGCTTGCTCCTTCTGGAAACGAGAGTCAGGCACAGCCTCCAGCTTTGCCATAGCCGTGCCATCCATGATGCACTCATGGAATGCTGCAATGCTGTAATTGCATTGCTTGTAGGGATCCCACACCTCGCAGCCCGTGATCCCCTGTGCTACAAGGAGACCAAAGTCAATCCCTGCTAACTCTCCCAGATGCCTCAAGGAGTTCAAAGAATACATGCATTGCACCTGGGTTGCCCTTGGTCACTGTCTGCAATACAGCCATCATATCTTCGTTCAAAATAGATCCTCCTTTGCTCTTTCATAGCACATTTCCTCATTGTAGGGCTATATCTACATCACGTCAAGACTTTGCGCATGACAATGGAGACATTGGCTATTATGCCTTCCCTAAGTCGCATGGAGTCAAGACATTGCAAATCACAGAGAGACCAATGGACGCTGTGTTATCGCGCTGAGAAGGTCACAGAGGCCTCTGTCTGGGGTTTGATGATAGATGATACCTACCACCTAGGATTTGTATTCTGACGCGATTTGGAAGGAGTGGTTCGTAGAGGTCGAGGTTTTGCGGGAAAAATCAATGACCTTCGCTGCCAAGCAAGGAAGGACAAAGAGAGCAGTGAAGGCCATGTGGTCGGGTAGCAGGGACTTCCACCCTGTCCGCTTGGTCTTGGCGGCGTTCAGCCTCTATCGCTTCTCCTCTTCGGATCTACCCGTTGATTGGAGTCCCCTGCAAGGATAGCACGGAGCATCAGGGGTTGTCAATGAACTCTCTGAGCCAATCGCTGTTCTCGGTCGAGATAAAGCTTTGCAAGTCCATGCGACCCCGCAGATAGTCAGTAATCTCCTCGAAGTCTTCCTTGGTCATTTCCTTGCATTCATCGATGGCTATGATCTTAAGGTTGTTCTTTGCTCTCATTACATCTGTTGCTTGCAAAGTCATATCTTTCTGTTTCTTGGCGTGGCTCCCATAGCGACGGCTAGAGGCAATGCGAAAACGGTCCTTGCTTGCAAAGAACTTTCGTTGCTGCTCACTGCTCATTCCTGTCTTCCTCCTCGACTTCTAGGACTCTCCATGATGGATGCAATGCTTGCTCAGCAGGAACAAGACTCACGCTGTGCACCTCGAAATCATTGATCTCACGGACAATGCCGTCAAGTGCCAAATGGGTGTATTCTTGGTTACTCATTGCTTTATTTTTATTCTCCTTTCTGCGACAACAATCGATCTAGCAACTTTTGTGCAAACTTCACTGGCATATCGGCGATCTCAGCCCCACGATCAGCGTACTCCATGAGGTCAGAGATGCTTTCTTGCAGCTGCCTTGTGAAGCAATCTACTGAGCACACATCGTACCACTCCCTGCTATCCCCACTGTCATTCCCCCAGCCGCAGTGGCCTCCACTAAAGCTAAGCCACTCTTGCTTATACTGCTCTGAATTCGCTGTCTGCACGCCGCATACATCGCACCTCCATGCAACTTCAACTTCTTTTTCAACGACCTTCTTTTCTCTAACACTGCTCATCGTTGATCTCCTTGACTGCTTCAGTGATCTCATAGCCAGGCAATGCGTGCTCTGCAGGAATAATACTCCACCATAGTGGCGTCACATTGCGAAGGACACGGGCGTTATCAGGCGTTTCCTTGTCAGGCACTAAGTGGTACACGGTTGTATCAACGATGCTTGCGTCTCTTGCCCTGACCGCCCTGATCTCGAAGACATTCAAGAGAACTTTGTTTAGTTCAACGCGGCTGTAGAGCGATTCGTTGTCCCCAATGGTCATCACGGAAAGCTGTGAGACGATCTGATGCAGTTCATCCAAGGTGTAGAGGTTACTGCTTATCATTGTCTTCCTCCTCGAATATCGCTGGCACTCCCATGGACATGAACGTCTTCCCCGTGCGTCTCCCAGCGACTACCCCGTCCCGCGTTGCCCTCCCTGACCTCTGAGCAAGGAAGTCCCGCTCATTGATCACACCGTGCGCTACAGGGAGATCGGTGAACGCTCGTTGCTTGGCTTTGCGTGCAGGGAACAAAGGTCCCTTAAAAATCGGTGCTGGCATTGGTTAATCCTCCTTGAAGTACTTTTCCTTGAGAAACGCCGCAAACTCCATGATCTCTCCCTGATACGCATTGAGCTTCACAGCTCGCTCTGCTGCTTCACTGAGATCCAGGTCCTCAGTGCCCACGCATTGCAAGCGCAGCTCCTCAACGAGACCAAAGACATCTCGACGCGGGTGCAGGGTGAGCAGATGGTCATAGGGTACATGGCGAACTGCGTAAAAACCAATGAGCAGGTCCGTGAGTCGATGTCTCACCTGCAGATAGTATACATTGATCTGCGCCATCAAGTCATTGGCAGCTCGCAGCTCCTCATCGGTCTCAGCGTGCCGCAAGGCCTCAAATACTCGTTCTTTCTCATCAGCAGGAGTATTTATGGCAATGTCGACATAGGGGGCATAAGATCCTTCATCGTGTCCCTCGCAGGACGATGTCATTTCAAAGCCTAAAGCGTTGAGCGCCACGACTGCTTCGAGTATCCCTGTATCCAGTGGCTGACCCAGATCGTCTGTTGTTGCTTCAAAGCGTTTCACAAGGCCTCGCCAGTGCTGTTCTTTATTCATAGTGAGTCTTTCTCGCTTGTTTAATATTCAGCCCAACCCATCCCCACTCACCACCCATCCCCTCCCTCACAGCCCTACGGGCTGTCCGTGCCTTCGCACGGCCCTTCCCCTCCCTAGTGGCTACCGTACCTCCTCCTCGCTCTCCCAAGCTTACCACACGTCCTCACGATTTCAAGGCTAAACGTTGTTGCGCCCCGCGTCCCCACAGCCACCACCTCGCAAGCCTTGAAATCGCTGCGGGCGCGTGGTCTGCGGTGAGCGTGAGGTAGGAGTTCTGCCTCGATAGTTTAGAGCATCGCTTGAAACCCGATGCAAAAGGAGATCAAAATGAAAGAATGTCCACTTTGCAGAAGAAGAACAACAATCGTTAAGGCTATCAGATGTGGTGAATGTGAGGGGATTGGATGGAAAGAAGACAAGAATGGGAAACGCACTATCAAGTGTAGGTGGTGTGAGAACGGATACTATGTCCTCTTGATAGCGTGTGATCGCTGTAGAGGACTAGGGTTCATCCACTAGTCCTCCCGGGAGATTGGGGAAATCCCCAATCTCCTTTTTTTGTTCGTCTCTCCATCAGACACGTTTTCCCCTCATCCCCACCCCTTGCCCCACCCCAGCGGCGCTCCGCGCCGCCCATGCTCCGCTCTCGCTACGCATGGCCCCACCCCGTTTAACGACTAAAAAGAAAGAGCAGACGCCCTTTAATTTTGAAACCAACGTCTGCTCAAGGAGATCAAAACTCCATGTCTCAGTGATTATACTCCGAATGCCATGATTGATCAAAGAAGAGCTTTGTCTGCTAGGCAATCATGGCTAGTGGTGAACAGATGAAAGAATAGCATAATATCCCTTTCTGGCGACCGCCTGCTTTAGCTGGCGGTACATGACTCTATGCTAACACATCGCTCAACCACTGCACAGCCTGGGTACTGCTCTGCACATCTAGGCTGTGCAAGGACATGGGGCTCTACCTAGGACTCTTCAGTGGGTGGGTCTGGCAGATAGCCTTTCCGACAGGGTGGAAGAATTGGAAAGTTAGTTCCGTCTATGTAATCATCGACCTCATCGTACTCCTTGGTCTCCCAGTACACAATGACATTGCGAGGGACGTCCATGAGACGGTCACCCTCATCCTTGTAGAACGCAGCTAAGTCCTCGTCTCCATTGATGAGGATGGCAGGATTTTTATTAAGGGAAAACATCCGAGCAAAGCAGTAAGCTCCGACTTCTTGACCTCTAATCTGAAAGTACTTTTTCGGTTTGTATGGCTCTTTAGCTTTTGCTGCGACCATGCCAGATGGAGCATACTGGATAGTTCTCTTCACAGGGATTGCTGTAAGTAGTCCCTCATGCACAAGGATCGAAACCATCTCAGTGACATCATCAGGTGAAACCGTTCGATTCGGGTTACGTATCTCTCGCATGGTTGCACCTCGTCCCTTCTCCTCCCACCATCGCTCAACGAGCGACAAGATGCGCGTGCGTAGCTGCTCAGTAGGATTTTGTGGTACAGGAGCACTCGTCACTGGTGTAGTAGCAGATCGTTTTGCTTTGCTGTGTGTTCTCGATGATTGTCCAGGATAGCGACACCTTTCAATGCTTGCCAAGAGATCAGTAGCTCTCTCCAAGCAATCAATGCTTGTTCGCAGATCTTCAGGGCTCTCCATGACTTGCAGCAAGGCAGGTCCTTGCACCATTGCCAGAAGTTCCTGAGCAGTGTAGACTATTGATTGATCTTCCATCAACGATCCTTTCGGGGCTCTCTGTGTGTAGCAGAGAGCTTCTTTGTTTGGTGCTGTGTGTGACACAGGCATGTCTATAATACACAACTTTACACACTAACGTCAAGACTTTGGGGCATGCAGAGGACCTTCAGAGAACCAGATTTGGCAGGATGAGACTGAAGCAAGGAAGCATTGATATTTGCTATCGTATGGCTTGCAGAGCAGGATGAAATGGGTTAATGCAGAAAGCGTTAGGGAGCAAGATGTAGTGAAGGGAAGTCCTGTTTCTATAACATATATGTGTGAGTGAGTATTCGTGTTTTCATAGCAGATGGCTAGATACACACACAGATAAAATCTATCTTACTACTACCCAATCAATATACTAACATAATAACAATATATAATAATAATGTCCATACAAGTATAGTTTACATGCGTATATAGATTAAGTGTGTAAAGCTATGTGTGTTATTGTATATACGCAAATACTCACTCACACATATATGTTATCGGGAATAGGACTACAACTACACCAATAGCCTCTCATCCCGCTCTGCAAGCCACCTCAATGCCATTTCCTTGATTTCTACGGTTTCTCCACCACAGCCCTACTCTGAGCACCCTGCCTACATTGCACCCTGAGCCTGCTCTGCAAGCGCGTTGAGTGGCAGTGGGCTGCGTTGAATTTTTCAGGGAGAGTCCGAGTTTTGGCGGCGGGATCGCTGATTCGTTGCATATAGTCATTGAATCTGGCCCTGCAAAAGCGGGTTTGGCACTCGCCGATCTGTGTAGACAATATAGAAACAACGCCGATTTTTTCTATGATGGCCAAGGCAAAGGACACGGGGCTACTACACCTTGCCTTTCTCTGCCTTCCCCGAAGTCTCAACGACATCTCTGCTACCTGCATTGCCAAGCGGGGAGATGCTGTGTTAGCATTGGAGGATAATCATGTCAAGACATAGGAGATGATAAAGCTATGTATGAAGGGAATGCCCTTTCACTGTTCTCTACACCGAGTTGCGTTGTTTCTCCCCGAGGTGCTCACAAGTTCCACATCACATTTGCAGAAGACATTAGTACAGTATTTCGTTGCTGTGAGGTCTGTGGAAAGACATCGAGACTACGCTGTACAATCAGTGATACATGGGAAGATATCAATGAGCCTGCACAGAAGGATTGCAAAGGTGAAATACACCAAAACCTCTAGCTACGAGAAGACCTACACCAAAACGTACAACCCTTACCTGTATTATCATCAATTACTCGATGATAGCAAAGATATTGTCAATGCATCAATGATTGCAGAGGAAATCGGGGAACACGTCAAGGAGCAAATAGGGCAATCTATGATGCATGACAGAGAAGTATCATTGACAATCACAGTAACCATTGAGGAGAACTAACCCATGAAACAAACGCGTACATTGACATTCGAGAAGACCTACGACCCCGCAGAGGAGCAGTGCAAATTCACTGACCAAGGCAGTGAGACGACGCCGGAAGAGATTGCAGAGAAGATCCTTGCATATCTCAAGGGCATGGAAGACAATCACAGTAATGCAAAGATTTCGGTGAGTTTCAGGGAAGAGGTGTAGTAGGTGATCAAGAAAGTCAAGGGAGCTATCTCCCTGCCAAGCGGTGAATTGTTCCTGGGTGGGGACATTGAGATCGATGAACAGCCAGAGCCACTCGATGAAGAGTTCTTGGCAGAGCAGACACGGGTCTTCAACGAGATCATCAAGAGGTTTCAGATCCCTACGCAAATTGTCGTCTCACTCGATGGCTCGTATATCCCAACGGGACCCGTTGTCGAGTCAACACTAGCAGAGAAAGTCAGGGAAAAGCAGTGAACCTCAAAGACATCTTAGACCTCGAAGAGATCAAAGATACACAGCTTGCAAAGTGGCTGCGTTGGTGGATCACTGAACGCATGGAGAGGAAGATTGAGGATGTGATGTGGTGGAATGTGAAAGAGCACCCGCCGCTCATTGGAAGCACAGAGCACATTGAACTTTTCGCGTGCTTCAAGGATGGGACACCGTTTGCCATGATCTTCAAGAAAGAGGAGCTGCGAGAAAAGGTCAAGGCGGCATGTGATGTTGATGATGGCAAGGAATGCGCAGATGCATCAATCATGATCCCTGTTCATGGCTGGATATGGCATAATTTCAAATGGACATACACAAAGCGAAACAAAGGCAAAAAAGATGATGCTCTTATAGAAGTCGTGCACGATTGGGCTTGCCGTGCAATGCAATACTATATCCACTGTAACATGGAAGATCCATGGACGCTCGTTGAGGCCTACGAAATAGCCTTGAGTTGCCCTGACATTCAGCTCAAAGAGTGCGATGTCAATCAGGGTGCCCCAAGGACCTGGGCGATCTCGACACCTCATAAACCTGATGTCTATGCAGAGGGAATCAATGAGCTTTATCGCAAGCTTCGAGAGGCAAGGGAATACTGTGCAATACTCAAGAAAGAGCCCCGCAAACAACGAACTGCCAAGGAAGTCATTGATGAGGTCTATGCCATCGCCAAGGAATGCCCTGCTATGCGTATCAACAAGTACACTATTCCAGGATACGAAGGGTCATCACCCGCCTGGATCGTTGACCTTGCAAACGGCGACTACACTGCTGAAGCACGGGGAGCAGAGGCTTTGCTCAAGGAAGTCAAAGCAGCCAAGGAGTACTGGGAAGCATCACAGAAGAAGCTCAAGGGACACCAAGCTACCCGTGAGGCCATGGAGAAGGCAAAGAGCAGCGATGGAGAGGTCATTCGAGTAGACGGACTGGACCATGAGACCAAGGAACTCTTGTTGCATTTCATCGAGAGCCTTACAATCAAAGATGCCTCTGATATCCTCGCTAGAGAATACCCCTGCTCCGTCTGGGACGAGCTGTACTTCATCAGGGAGAAGCTGAGAAAGAGCATTGCAGAGCCAAGGAGGAAGCGATGAGCAATCTGATTACCATAGCCATCTTCGTACTCATCGGCCTCATGGCCCGCTACGCAAACGATGAGATTGGGGGCTACGTTGAACCAGACCTTGAGGATGCTTTTCCTCTGGGCGGGAGTCACGTTATTTCTGGAGGAAAGCTTCTCAAAGAGCCTGCCGTGGGATACACAACGAGAGAATGCGCTGAAGCCCTTGCTCTCATGGCAAGCTCAGGAACTGGCTCAGGCAACACAGGGAAAAGCGATGATATCTATGACGAGCCCCAAGCAATGTACCCGATGGAGATGAGAAATGAGGGATAAAGACATATTTTTGCGCAAGATAGCAGATGGGAAGCTGCTTATGCGCAAATCAACCATGACAGGCAATGCAACCTGTGACTACTGCCATGCAGAGCAGCGAGCGCCACGGGGTGCACTGGATACTCTGCCATACAAGGAATGGTGCGTGGTTGTCGCGGCAAGATCATTCTTTCCTGGCTTTGTGCCGTCTCCCTATCCCACCACAACTGAGGAGACACGTTACTATAACGATGAGTGCAAGCCGCAATTTGCATGGTTTGAGCAGGGGGAGGATTAATGGCCAACACAATCATCTGGCACTGCCTACCCGGGGAATCCGAGGAAGACCGCATTGATCGACTCAACAAGGAATTGCTCCGCATATTCTTTGATGGCAAGGACGTGTGCCCTGAACGCTTTGTGCTGGGAGACGATCAAAGTTCTGTCTGCATGATCTGTGGCATGGATGGTGGTTATTGGGGTCCGCTTGAGCACAGCACCCCGCATTTCATGGAAAGCCTGGATGCCATGCAACTCATTGTCGAGTCAGGGAAGTTCGCAGAGGTCAGGGAAGAGTTCTTTCACTGGCTTGCATCAGAGGGGAAACCTGCGTATGAGTGTACCATCATACTCTACAATAGAAGCCCAAGGGATAAGATATATTTTAAGCAAGTGGGCAATAGTAGGCAAGAAGCATTCTACTTAGCTGTATTGGCTTCACAGGGCTGTACTGTGATCAAGGATGAGAACAATGAGCACAACGAAATACACTGACAGAACACAGCTTTCTCCGAGAGAAGCAGAGATAGACGCACTGAAGTCTCAGGGACTGAGCAAAGAGCAAATCGCTAGTAGGCTCTGTATTTCAGAGAAGACCGTGGGACATCACATCTGGAGCATCAATTCACGTAGAGGCAGAGAAAAGCAGTGACTGAACCTATCGCACACGAATACGCTTGGTATATGAGTTCGATGTGATGCAAGATACTCTGGATTTTTGCATTGAGACAGTCTTTGAACACATAGAGAGCTTTGACAGTGTACGACTTGTTAAAAGACATGCCAAGATCGTTGAAGTGAAAGAGGAGGAAAATGTTGAACATTAAATTCCTGCTAGAAACCTTTCACAGAGGCGCAGTGCCCACCACAGTAGACGGTGAAATCCTTGCAGAGTTCGCTAAAGACCCTGAGTTTGTACAAACTCAGCTGTATTCGCATGCGGGGGACCCAATACGAGTCAGGGTAAGCCTGGACTTACCCGTGACATACACCACGACCATCGTCGACGCCGATGAGATGCCAGTGAGAGCTTTGCCGGAGCCTCCGCGTGCGTTGCCAAGTCCTGCATTGCCAGCCCTTGAGTTCGACCCAGGCGACTACGGATGCTTCTATGATGACGAGGAGGACTGGAAGGACGGATAAGAGACTTCTCATTGTTATTTCGCTGCTTGTACTGTTTTTCACAAGCTGTAAGGAGGCTAACCACGTGAATACACAATCCCCAAAAATCCAGGCATGGATATTTCCATCGGACAAGACTTGTGATGCAACCAGCGACATCACTGATCCCACAAGACACTATGACGCGCTAAAGCCACAATATTATGCATTGCAGGATGATGGAACACTTCAACAATTAACATCGGGGTGCAATGCGTATAGTGCGGCTAATATAGCACTAGTGAAGC
>Ga0335069_10002284_pt1 | contig 29663 bp, 20 predicted proteins | sample Lox_Sample_11_FD_206714 | JGI IMG/M metagenome (GOLD analysis project Ga0335069, IMG submission 206714) | Soil microbial communities from Loxahatchee National Wildlife Refuge, Florida, United States - Lox_Sample_1.1 | ecosystem: Environmental > Terrestrial > Soil > Wetlands | place: USA...
TCCACGAAGGTGATGCGCCAGTCGTCCCAATCATGCCCGTGTAGCTCGATGTTGCGGCCGCGGTCACTGAGCGTGAAATCGTTCGAGAGCGCCTCGTTGTAGTTGAGGAAGTACTCCCGGATCATGTCGCCGCGGTAGCCGAGGGCAAGGATGAAGTCCTTGTGGCCGTAGTGCGCGTAATAACGCATCAGATGCCAGATGATCGGCCGCGTACCGATGTTGACGAGCGACTTCGGCACGGTATCCGAATGCTCCCGCAGCCGCGTACCGAGACCCCCGCAGAACAGCACGACTTTCATGTGCTGTTCAGCGCCAGAAGAACTCGGCGTCGATCTGGCCGGTGCGCTGCAGGTACTTGAGCTCCTTCAGCCGCGTGAATGCACGAAACTCGTAGGTCTCCTTGTTGAACTCGATGCGCTGGAATAGGTCGTACAGCTCCTGTATCCCCTGCCGCGCGCTCCAGCGGCATACGAAGCCCGGGAGCTTGCTCGCGATCTTGTCGAAGGAAACGCGGTAGCTGCGGTTGTCCGCTGCCGCCGGTCCGCTCGATACCTCGCAGCCGACGAACACCTCCGCCACCTGCTGCGCGATCTCGCGGATGCGGTAGTTCTCGGAATTCCGCCCTACGTTGAAGATCTCGCCGTTGACGGCCTCCGCGGGCGCCTCGAGTGCGCAGCGAATCGCCGCACAGATGTCCTCGATGTGCACCACCGGGCGCCAGGGGCTGCCGTCGCTGGTCATCGCGATGTGCTTCTTGGTCCAGGCGAGCGCACACAGGTCGTTGATCACGATGTCAAAGCGCATGCGCGGCGAGGGACCGAACGCCGTCGCGTTGCGCAGGAAGGTTACGCAGAAGTCCGGGCTGGCCATGGGACGTACGTCGCGCTCCACCAGCGTCTTGCAGACGGCGTAGGCCGTCTGCGGATTGACCGGGCTTTCCTCGCTGAGGAACTCGCCGCTCCCCAGACCGTAGACGCTGCAAGAGGACGCGTACACGAAACGGCGCGCACCGGCGGCGCGTGCCAGCTTCGCGAGGTGCACCGATCCCTCGTGGTTGATCTTGTAGGTGACTTCGGGGTTGTTCTGGCCGAGCGGATCGTTGGACAGCTCGGCGAGATGCACGACCGCGTCGATGCCCTCGAAATCCTTCGCCTCGGCATGACGCAGATCGAGCATGCGCGTAAACGGCACGATTGGCATCCGCTTCGGATCCACGTACAGCGTGCCCTCACGGTAGAACCCGGTATCGAGTCCGCGCACTTCGTGTCCCGCAGCCGCCAACAATGGCGCAAGCCGGGAGCCGATATAGCCTTCAGTTCCGGTGATGAGAATCTTCATATGATCTGTTGGAAAAATCCGTTCTTCTGGTGCAGGCCGAATCAGAGCAGATCATCGCGACGCTGGTATTATTGGTTCGCGAAGCGATGGCAGCGTGCGGGCCTTCCCCCGCGGCCATACTACCCCCACTGCCAAGTTTTAATCTATTCAAATCATAGCATTGCGCACGCGATCTCAGCCATGGGATGGCCGCATTTCTGCCAGCGAAAATGTGCACAACATAATCGCGCCGCCCCGAGCGGAAAAAATGATATTCCGGTCACAGATGCGCGGCCGCGCCGCGGGCGGTGGTGAATGCGACCCCTGAGAATCGTGTTCTACGGAAATTTCGGCGCGGGCAATCTCGGCAACGAGGTCACCCTGCAGACCGCCATCGAGCAGACGCTTGCCCGCCTTCCTCAGGCGGAGCTGCTGTGCGTATGCCCTAACCCCGAAGATGTCCGGGCGCGCCACGGCATTGCGGCCGCGACTTCGCTGTCGCGCGATTTCGGCTGGTCCTGGTCGGATCTGGACAGGAGTGCAGCCGAGGGCGCCCGCGATGGTGTGCCGGCGCGGCAGCGCATGCCGGCGGGCCCTGGTCATGCCCTGGGCAGGGCGGGCGCCGCGCTGGCGCGGGCCGCACGAATCCTCTTCCGCCGGGTCGGGCCGGAGCTCGGCCATTGGCGTCGGATGCTGCGGGCGCTGGCCCGAAGTGACGTGCTGCTGGTTCCGGGAACGGGGATCGTCACCGACGGCGCGTGCGGGTCGCTCGGCTGGCCTTACGACATGTTCAAGCTCGTCGTGCTGGCGCGGCTCTGCGGCAAGCGGGTCGTCTTTCTGAGCGTCGGCGCAGGTCCATTCGAGCATCGGCTCGGGTGCTGGTTCGTCAGGCGCAGCCTGGGTCTCGCGCACTACCGCAGCTATCGCGATGTTGATTCGAAGCGCCGCCTCGAGGCCATCGGATTCGACACCGCCGGCGATGCCGTGTATCCGGATCTCGTCTTCGGCCTGTCCGGTGATCACCTGGCGGAGGCGCCGACTGCGACGGCCTCCCGGCGGGTCGTCGGCCTCGGCCTGAAGGACTACGCGATGCCGGTGGACGATTCCGATGCGCGGAGCTATCGCGACTATCTCGCCACGATGGCGGATTTCGTCGTGTGGCTGCAGGCGCAGGGCTCGGCGGTTCGCCTAATCATCGGCGATGCGCAGTACGACACACGCGTCAGGGAGGACCTGATCGCCCTGCTCGGGTCACGCGGCGCCGCCACCGCGCCACCCCTGTTGCTATCGGACCCGGTGCCTACCGTGGAGGAGTTGCTGCGGCAGCTGCGCGAGACCGATGTCGTCATCTCGCCGAGGTTCCACAATCTCGTTCTAGCTCTGCTGCTGAACAAGCCCGTCATTGCCCTGTCGGATCTGCCGAAGGTCACCGCACTCCTGGCGGACCTCGGGTTGGGGCGCTTTTGCCTGGGGCTGGAAGACCTGAAGATCGATGAATTGAGAGCATGTTTCGCGCGGCTGCAGAGCGAGGCAGGCACGCTGCGGGCCTATATCAGGCAGGCGACGGAGAGATACCGTCACGCCGTCGACGAGCAATACGCGAACATCTACGCGGGCAGCGTAAGGGCCGGGCAAATCGGCCAGCCCGGCGGGGTGACTGCGCCTCCCCAGGATTGAGGGGTGGATTTTCAGCCCACCGGTGTTCCCAGAACTCATCTTTCACATAATCCGAAACTCGCCGAACTGCCAAAAAGCTATAGAAATCGGCTACCTGGAAGAGTATGGTTCGCTTTCGCGGTGGATCCTCGAAACATTCGCCACCGCAGCCCCGGGATTGCGAAGTACGTCACAGTTTTGCCATTCCGCAGGCGCGGAGCGGTGTATGCAGTAGTCGGGTAACAGTTCGAGCGCATAATTCCCGGTCAGAAGAATCCAGAGGCCGAAAGCTCCAAAAAACGAACAAGGAAGAGGTTCCAAATCCGTGGCAGCGTCCCTCGAGTCGGTAAGCGACTCGCTCACTCGTTCAACCGGCCCAAAGCGCGTACGACTAGGTAGTGTCGAGCCTGCGGCCCTTGCGTTACTCAAACAGCTCGACCCGCTGGTCGCGACCATCGCACTGCTGGTTTGCGTCCTCGCCTACCGCCAGCCGCTCAGCGACATGACCCTCGGAGTCGGCCTGCTGACCTTCCTGATCGCCAGCCCGATCTTCGCGCGATCGCCCCGTCATAACGGCATTCCGGGGTCGCGCCTGTCCACGACGTACTCACGCATCGTGGTCGAATGGGCCCTGGTGGTCGCCATCCTGCTGTTCCTCGGATTTGCCTTCAAGGTGAGTGCGACCTTCTCGCGGCTCGTCATGGTGACTTGGTTCGTCGCGACCCCCGTGGCCCTGCTCGCCGCGCATGGCCTGCGGCTGCGTGCGCACTCAATACTGGCGGCGAACCACGGTCCACGCTACATCATCGTCGGCGCCAACAACGTCGGCTTCGAGCTGTTCCGGCGCCTGCCGCAGAAGGGCTTTCTCGGCTTCTTCGACTTCCGCAGCGCCGACCGCGTCTCGCAGGTGCTCGACCCGGACAAGCTGGCGGGGCACTGCAAGGACATCGCCAGCTACGCGCGCAACCACGGTGTGACGGCGATCTACATCGCGTTGCCGCTCAGCAACGTGCCGCGCATCGGGGTAATGATCCGGGAGCTGCGCGACACGACCGCCTCGATCTACTTCCTGCCCGACGTGTTCGCTTTCGACATGATCCAGGGCCGCCTGGTGGACCTCAACGGCATGCCGGCGATCTCGGTGTGCGATACGCCGTTTCACGGCATGGATGCGGTTCTCAAGCGCACGATGGACGTGGTCCTGACGGGCCTCGCCCTGCTGGCGGCGGCGCCCCTGATGGCGGCGATCGCCGTCGCCGTGAAGCTCACCTCGCGGGGACCGGCGCTGTTCCGGCAGCGCCGCTACGGACTCAACGGCGAGCAGATCAACGTCTACAAGTTCCGCAGCATGACCGTGTGCGAGGACGGCGGCGTCGTAACACAGGCGACGCGCAATGACGCCCGCATCACTCCCCTCGGCAAGTTCCTGCGGCGTACCTCCCTCGACGAGCTGCCGCAGCTGCTCAACGTACTGCAGGGCCAGATGAGCCTGGTCGGCCCGCGGCCGCACGCCATTGCCCACAATGAGATGTACCGCAAGCTCATCAGCGGCTACATGATCCGCCACAAGGTGCGCCCCGGCATCACCGGCTGGGCTCAGGTCAATGGGCTGCGCGGCGAGACTGACACCGTGGATAAGATGAGCGCGCGCGTGAAGTTCGACATCGACTACCTGAACAGCTGGTCGCCGTGGCTGGACATCAAGATCCTGCTGCGCACCGTCATGCTGGTCGTGCGCGACGACAAGGCGTACTGATACTGCGCCGGATCGCCCGTTGTAAGTGGCCGGGCGTGGCCGCCAGCCGGCTCGAAGCGTATTCATCAAAGCGCGCAATTGGCGGCGCGCGATGCCATGATTGCGGTCGTGAAACGACCGAACGCAAGAGTAGCGTCTCTCCTGATACTGGTGCTGATCGCACTGCCCGTTGCGGTAGTGCCTGCCTACCGCTGGCGCGCGATCGTCGTCGCGCGCAAAGTGACCGGGCTGCTCACCGATGTGAGTTGGGCGGACATCGGCGACATCGCCCGCCTGCGCTCGGGCTTCGAGCTGCGGCATCTGGCCCGCTGGGGCGATCCCTACACCACGATCGATAATCCCTACACGGCGGCTTCGGACCGCGCGCGCGGCCGCGAGCTGTTCGCCTCGAACTGCGCCAAGTGCCATGGCGCCGTGGCCAGGGGCGGCCTGGGGCCGCCGCTGGTCGGGCGCACGCTGCAGCACGGCGATAGCGATTGGGCGGTCTACCGGACTGTCTCGCGCGGCTTGCCCGGCACTGCCATGGTGGGCGGCCTGGTCGATCGCAGGGATATCTGGCGCGTCATCACCTATCTGCGTGAGCTGGGTAAGAGCGGCGCCCTGAAAACAGGTCCGGCCGGAGCGGAGGGCGTAGCGGTGGGTCCGGCTCCGGAAGTGACCTATGCGAAGCTCCTGGAGTCCTCGAACGGCACCGGCGAGTGGCTGTTGCCCGGAGGGTCCTATGACGGCAGGCGCTTTTCGCGCGACGCCGAGGTCAACACCGGCAACGTCGCGGGACTGTCGGTGCAGTGGGTATATCAGTTGCCGCCCAGCGACGCCCCGGACGAGTCCGGACCGATCGTGTCGGGGCGTTACCTGTACGTCACGGTGCCGCTCGGAACGGTGATCGCGGTCGATGCCCAGTCCGGCGCGAAGGTCTGGCAGTTCACGCGTCCGGTCCCGCCCGATTTCCACGTCTGTTGTCTCGCCACGAACCGGGGCGTCGCCGTGTTGGGGCAGCGGGTCTATTTCGGCACGCTCGATGCGCATCTGGTCGCACTCGATGCGACCACGGGACAATTGTTGTGGGATCAGAGCGTCGCGGACTACAAGATTGGGTACAGCATCACCTCAGCGCCCTTGCCGGTCGGTGATCTCGTCATCACCGGCATCGCCGGTTCGGAATTCCCCACCCGTGGCTCGATCAGCGCCTACGACGCAGCCACCGGTACGCTGCGCTGGCGCTTCAACACGATCCCCGAGCCCGGCGATCCGGCCAACAAGACCTGGGGTGGAGATTCCTGGAAGACCGGCGGGGCGGCCACGTGGGGCATCGGCGCCTACGATCCGGAACTCGACCTGCTGTACTGGGGCGTCGCCACGGCGGCGCCTGACTTCAACGCCGCGCTCCGGCCGGGCGACAATCTGTACGCCAATTGTCTACTGGCCCTGAACCCTGCCACCGGGAAGCTGGTATGGCATTTCCAGTTCCTGCCCGGAGAGGACCACGACTGGGATTCCATTCAGACACCCTCCCTGATCGACCTCGAAGAAAACGGTCACACCCAGCGGCTGCTCGCCGTTGCCAACCGCGGCGGCTTCTTCTACGTGCTGGACCGGCAGACGGGTCGGTTCATTCGCGGCGCGCCATTCGCGAAGCAGACGTGGGCCACGGGTCTGACGGAGGCCGGACGGCCTATTCGAGCGCCCAACTCCACTCCGACCTCGCACGGTGTGTATGTCTATCCGAGCGCAAACGGCGCTACCAATTGGTGGCCTTCCGCCTACAGTCCGATAACCGGGCTCTACTACGCCAACGTCGAGGAGACCGGCGCGCTGTTCTTCGCCAAGAACGACAGCAGCACAAAGCCCGGGCACATGTATGTCGCCGGCACGGCGACTTTCGACGACCCGGCCAAGGACTTCGTCAGAGCCATCGACCCGGTCACGGCCACGGTGCGCTGGGAGCGAAAGAACGCGACGGTCACGAGCGCACCGCGCGGCGGACTACTCGCTACCGCTGGAGGCCTGCTGTTTGGTTCGGACGGCAGCCGCCTGTATGCACTGGACGCGTCCAACGGGCGGGAATTGTGGTCTTTCAACACCGGCGCTCACATCAGCGCCCCGCCGATGACGTTTCGCAGCGGCGACCGCCAGGTCATCGCCGTCGTGGCGGGCCACGACCTCGTGACCTTCGCCCTGCCGGCTCAGGCCAAGGCGCGCTGATCAACCGCCGAGTCCGTTTGAAATTCCCGCAGCGGAGCCACGGCGTCGGCAACCAGCAGCTGGATGTCGCAACCGCGCCGATGCCGCAGCCACACTAGCTCGGCGTGTGCGCGCCAGTGCTCGTGCGTGCCACCGCCGAGAAACCGCTCGATTGCGGAGCTCAGCCGCGGCGCCTCGTACGGCAGATAGTCCCTGCCAGCCTCGAGCCCGGTACCCCGGGCGCCGAACTCCGTGGAGATCACCGGCAGCCGCGCCGCGAGGTATTCGAACAACTTCACGTTGGATCCCGACCCCCAGGTGACCGCGTTGACGCCCGCATCGGCGGCCGCCAGATAGGGAGCCACCTCCGGCACGCGGCCCGTGGCAATGAATGCTCCCTCGCGCTGCGGTCCCGGCAGAACGGAGCCGAGCACGAGAATGCTGACGTGGTGCTGGGCAAGGAAAGCCGCCTCCTCCTGACAGAACTTGCGCAGGGCCTCGGCGGCGTCGGAATTCGGCGGGTAGCGGCTGGCGCTGAAGACCAGGAGGTGATCCTGTTCCGTCAGCCCCAGTTCCGCGCGCACCCGGGCGCGGGTGCCGGGCGCGACCTCGTAGGCGGCGGGATCGACGCCGCAACGAATGATCGGCAGGCTCAGGCGCTCGGCGGGGTCGTGCTGTCGGAAAAAATCGCGATCCTGTTCGGCACAGGCAAAAATATCCCGGAAGCGGCGCGGCGCCTGCGCTTCCACTTCCCGCATCCACGGCGCCACGCGACGGTGGTGCGCACTGAACTGCTCAAGCAGGCGATGCTCGAGATTGTGGCTGATCAGGAACCATGGCTTGCTCGACCAGGGACCCGGCACCGGCGGCGTCCAGGGCATGTCGCAGATGATGATGTCCGACTCGCGCAGCAGTCGCTTGAGCCGTGCGGGAATGATGCCCCGTTGCAGCATGCGGTACTGCCAGGTGCGCGGACGATCGAGGCGGCGTCCGATGGTCTGCAGCAGCCCGATCGCCAGGCCGAGATGAATCTCCTCCGTCAGGTTGGGTTCTATCTGAACGACTCTTGAGCTGCCGCCAGCGCCGAAGAAGCGATAGTCCTCTCGGCGGCCGGCCAGACTGAAGATTTTCACACGGTGGCCCAGGCGCGCGAGCGCCCGGGCGATGCCGCCGGTGCGCACGTGACATCCCATGATGACCGGGAAGATCCTGATCCCGCTCAGAATCAGAATCGACTTACCCTGCCGCGATTCGACCTTCATGCAGCCAGCTCCATATCATGGTTCTGACACCAGGAGAGGAGCACGTAGATCGACCAGGCGCGCGACCAGTACAAGCCGGGCCGACCCGCAAGGTATGACCTCCACAAGGTTTGTACGGTCTCCGGTCGCAGCCCGGCACGGCCGACCAGCCGCGCGTCGGACATCACGCGCTCCATCTCCGGCTGCAGGCGCCGCCTGGCCCACTCGGCAATCGGCAGCACGAAACCGGATTTGGGCCGATCGAACAACGCCGGATCGAGCCGCCCGAGTGCCAGATCGCGCAACAGGCGCTTCTTGCCAGCCGGCGTGAAGCGTCGCGCCGGATCGATGCCGGCTACCTTTTCGTACAGCGCATAGTCCAGCAACGGTACGCGCACCTCGAGCGAGACGGCCATGCTCGCGGCGTCGGTGTCGCGCAGCAGCCGCTCGCCGATGAAGCCGGCCAACTCGAGGAGGGAGACCGCATGGCGGATCTCGCTGCCCTCGGTTCGGGCTCGCCACGCCTCCGCCACCTCGGGCGGCAGGCCGAAGTCCTGAGTACTCTGTGCAGCGCGCACGCGCGCTGCGGCAAGGCGCGCCTGGGTTTCGCGCGTGAACAGAGCATAGGACGTCTGATACAGGTCGACCAGATCATGGGCCGCGCACGCCACGTCGGCGATTTTTCCCCAGCGGGTTTGCGGCGGAGCCCGGCGGAGAGAGTCCCAGAAGAACCCGCCGGCAATGCGCGCCGTCCCGCCGATCGCCCCTTGCAGCAGGCGCGGCACCCAGAACCCCGCACGCACCAGCTTCGGCAATTCCTCGAAGCTCGGATAGCCCCCGAACACCTCGTCGCCGCCCGTTCCGGCCAGCGCGACGGTCATTCCGGCCTGGCGCGCTGCACGGCTGACGAAGTAGGTATTCACGCCGTCGAAGGTAGGCTGGTCGATAGCCGCCAGTGCGTCCGGCAATTGCCGAAGAAAGTCCGGTTCGCGCAATGTCAGGGTTGCATGGCGGCTGCCGATCGCTGCCGCTACCCGGCCGGCGAATCCTGACTCGTCGAAGTCGACTTCATCGAAGCCGATCGTAAAGGTATGCACGGCATCCGGCTCGACCTGGCTCGCAAGCGCCGCAACCGCGCTCGAGTCGATCCCGCCCGAGAGAAAGATTCCGAGCGGAGCGTCCGAGACCAGCTGCATCCGCACGGTATTCGCCAGTTCCTCGCGAAGCTCGCCCTCGGTCGAACGGCCTGCCTGGGACGAAGGCGGCTTCCAATAGCACTGCAGCGTCTGGGTGTTGGCATCCTGCGCGCTCGCGCCGGGGCCGGCGGTCAGGATACCTGCGGCCGGCAGGAGTTTGACTCCTTCGACGATGGTGTTGGGACCGATCACGAAACCCTGCGACAGATAGGAGGCGACGGCAGCGGGATCCAACCGGCGTTCGATGACACCGCTGGCGAGCAGCGCCCGCACTTCGGATGCGAACAGCAGCACTTCACGTCCCAGCGGGCTGTTTCGTACCGTGGTCCAGTACAGCGGCTTGATGCCCAGGTGATCGCGCACCAAGTGCACCGAGCGCGATCGCGGGTCCCAGATGGCCATGGCGAAGATGCCACGCAGACGCGGCACGACGGCGAGTCCCCAGCGCCGATACGACTTGAGCAGGACCTCCGTGTCAGAGGAGGAGAAGAACTGTTCTCCCAGCGACTCCAGTTCGCGCCGGAGGTCCCGGAAGTTATAGATCTCACCATTGAAGGTGATGGCACAGCCCGACTCGGCATCGATCATCGGCTGCGCGCCGGCTGGGCTCAGGTCGATGATGGCGAGGCGGCGATGGCCGAAGACCACCTCGGCGGATGGCGTGCTCCAAAGTCCGGCGCCGTCGGGCCCGCGGTGGCGCAGAGCGCCGCTGACGCGCTCGACGCAGGCTAGGAGTGCATCGCGATTCGGCCTGACATCGGCAGTCGGGAGTGCGAGGCTTGCGACGGCGCCGGCGATTCCACACATCTGTCAGTTCCGAACGCTAGCGCGACAGTCGCCGTGTCGACGGCCGGCCCGACGGTCCCGACCGCGGTGGTAAGGAGTCAGAACGCGCCCCGCCCACCGGGGTCTGGCGGTACGCTGGCTGCGTCTCCGGCGCGCGGCGCCGGCCGCCGGCTCGCGCCGGCACCGCCTGCGCCGCGGGCAGCGCTGCGCTCCATGCTGCGACCTTGCCCGCCGTCGCAAGGGCGGCGCCGAGGACCAGGACGCCCTGGAATGACTGCAAGCCGAGATCCCCGTAGCAGTGCGCGCTGAAGACTGCGAGAGAGCAGAGCGCCACCATCCCGGCAGTTCGCTGCACGGGATCGATCGAGCCACGATAGCCGCGCGCGGCGAGGTAAGCCGCCGTCGGCACCACTCCCCAGATACCTATGACCCCCACGAGCCCGCTGAAGGCAGCCAGGCCAAGTATGGAGTTGTGCGGTGTGTACAGATACAGAGCCCAACGCGCGTCGTAATTCGCGTAGAAGCTCTCTACTTTGTCGTAGGGGACCCCCCAGCCAGTACCCAAGAGCGGATTACCCTGATCCAGGGTGCGCAGAAGGTTGCGGACTTCCTCCTTGCGCGCCAGGGAGGAAGGGTCGTAGTTGCTGCCGGTGGTCGTCAAGGCGTGAACCGGGGCAAACAGCGCGCTGTCGCTGCCCGAACCCACAGCGATGTAGACCAGCAGCAGGGGCGCGGCAATCATCAGCCAGCGGTTGATCCGGCTGCGCAACGGCCCCGGGCCGAGCAGCGCGTATATCAACAGCAGCGCCGACGCCAACTCCACCCAGGCGATGCGGCGGTTGTTCAACGCCATCGCGAGGAGCAGAACCAACACGACCGGTGCCGCAACAGTCCAGGTGGCCCTGCCACCTTTGAGGAATGTCCAGAGCGATACGATCAGGATCCCCACGACGAACAGCATGGAGTCGTCGTGGTTGGTGACCCAGGGGGGCAGAGGGTAGACCTTGCCATAGAGATGGGTCCAAAAATAGTAAATGCAGACCGTCGCCCGGATCAGCGCGGCGAAAACGACCACCTTGCCGAGGATCGCAAGGTCGCGCTGGGTATGCAGCAGCGACATGAGCATATACCCGATCAGCAACGCGGCCAGAAGACGCCAGACCTGGTAGTAGGCAAAGTGCGGTGTTCCACCGCGGGCGGTACCCCAGAGAAAAGTGACGGCAAGGCAACCCAGACTGATCAGAATTGCCCGGTCCATCTCACGAGCATGCTGCCGCACGGTGCCGGGGCTGCCGAGACAGAAGGGCGAGAGGGCGATGAGCAGAATCTGCCAGGGAGACAGGCCCATTCCCGGAACCGGGGCCAGGAATGGCGCGAAAACCACCAGGGGGCTTCGCCACAGGCCCATGTAGCTGACGCCATCGAAGTCGAGCGGCCATTCCCCGATCCACCCGATGAACAGCAGCCCGAGCATCACCACCAGGAGCGGGCTTCTTTTCTCAGTCTGCTCCGAGCGCACGGCAGGCTGGGGCGTCAGGCCCATCGATGCCTCAAGTAATAGAGAGAGCCGAACCATAGGGCCGCGTACACCAGCCAACCGACTCTCAGCGCCGTAGGGTTGCCGGTCCCCTTGCGCGCGTTCGCGGCGAACACGCCGACCAGCATCGGCGCGATGGTGAATGAGATCAGGAAATACTGAAACACGCGCGCCCCGGCCTGCAGTTGCTACTGTCGTGCGAGGAAACGCCCGATTCGCGCCACGATGCGTTCGGCCGCGTGTCCGTCCCCGTACGGGTTGACTGCGTTGGCCATCGCATCATAAGCGAGCGGATCGTCGAGCAGCCGGATCGTGTTCTGCACGATGCTCGTCTCCGCCGCTCCCACCAGTCGGGCCGTGCCCGCCTCGACGCCCTCGGGGCGCTCGGTGGTCTCACGCATCACCAGCACCGGCTTACCGAGCGATGGAGCCTCCTCCTGCACACCTCCCGAGTCGGTCAGTATGAGTTTGCACTTGCTCATCAGCGCCACGAAATTGCGGTAGCCCTGCGGCGGAATCAGGGCGATGTTCGCAATGTCGCTCAGTACCCGATTGACGGGCCGCTGCACGTTGGGATTGAGGTGCACGGGATATACGAACCGATACGCGGGATAGCGCAGCGCGAGCGTGCGGATGGCGCGGCAGATCTGCTCGAAGCCCTGGCCGAAGCTCTCGCGCCGATGGCCGGTGATGAGAACGAACGGCCGGGCGGCCCAATCGGCCGCGATCGCCGCCGACAGCGAGGACTCGATCGCGGCGCGCGCGCCGGGCTCCGCCTGACGGGACAGTTCCATGAACAGCGCGTCCACGACCGTATTCCCCGTCACTTCGATGTCCGCTTCCGCGACACCTTCACGCAGCAGCGCAGCCTGCGCTGACCGTGTCGGGGCGAAATGCAGCGCCACGATCCGCGAAGCCAGGCGGCGATTGAGCTCTTCCGGGAACGGCGTACGGATGCTCGGCGTGCGCAGCCCGGCCTCTACGTGTCCGACCGGGATACCGCGATAGAAACATGCCAGCGCAGCGACGAACACCGTAGTGGTATCGCCCTGCACCAGCGCCAGGTCGGGCTGGTTGCCTTCGAGCCAGCCGTCGATCTTGTGCATCAGCGTGGCGGTCAGTCCGGCGAGCGTCTGGTTGGCGCGCATCGTCTCGAGGTCGACGTCCACGGCGAACCCGAGCTCGCCGGCGACCTGATGAAACATCTCGCGGTGCTGGCCGGTGCCAACCACCCGGCAGCGCCAGCGGCCGTCATCGTTGAGGGCCGCGACCACCGGCGCCATCTTGATGGCCTCCGGACGCGTTCCCATGAAGACATCTATGGTCTGGCGCTCAACCATTGGTGCCGGCACCCGCATCGTCGCGCCAGGGATTCCGTGGCCGGGCCCGCAGCCGGAAGATCTCGCACGCGGCCAGCCCGAGGAACTCGGTGTTGGTATGCAGGTAGCGCTTCCACATCTTGCGCGGCTCCATCGCAAGTCGCCACGACCACTCCATGCCGACGACCTGCAGCGCGCGGGGCGCCCGACGTACATAACCGGTCAGCACGTCGAACGTGCCGCCGACTCCCATGATCACCGGAACCCCAAGGGCATCGCGGTGACGCTGACACCAGGTCTCCTTGAAGGGACTCGGCATGCCGACGAACAGCATGTGCGGCTCGAGGGCAGCGATCTCGGCGACGATGCTTGCGTGGTCGGCGACGGAGAAATACCCGTCACGCCAGCCCGCTACCTTGAGCCCCGGATGGTTGCGGGCGCAGTAGTCCGCCAGACTCCGTACCACCTCCGGCCGCGCGCCGAGGAAGTAGACGCTGAGCCCACGTGCTGCGCCCTCGGTGAGCAGCCGCGCGGTGAGATCCACCCCGGCCACGCGTTCGGGCAGGGGGACGCCGGCGAGGCGCGAGGTCGCTACTACCGGCACGCCGTCGGCAACGATCAGATCGCCGCCTCGGCAAGCCGCGCGCAGTTCCTCATCCCGCCGCATCATGCAGAGCAGAGCCGCGTTCAACGTGACTACGGTGTGGGCCACCCGTGGTCCGTTGCACCACGCGATGCATTGGTCGACGCTAGCCTGCATGCCGACGCGGTCGAAGGGACTGCCGAGCAGCTCTATGCGAGCGGGATTCACGACTCGAGCCCCTCGGCTCGCGGCGCCAGCCTGGATCGCCACACCGCTTCCTGTGCGTCGTTGAATTTCCGCGTCGCCCGGCGCTTGCCGAGCAGCAGGCAGGCGTATTGATAGCGGCGCAGGAAACGGCGGAATTCCGGATCCTCGTAGCGCGCCGCTCCGCGCAGTGCGCTGGTAAAGTAGCCCCACAGCATGGCAACGCTGCCCACCAGCACCGGATGCTTCGGCAGGCGGAATATTGCGCTGACCAGGAAGTAAACGGGCGCGCTGCCCATGAAATACTGGCCGTAGCCGGTACGCACCCGCCCGCTCCAGATGCCCTTCTGACTCGATCCCATCGGACGCAGGTGCAGATACCTCAATGGCTCCTCGTCGACACTCTCGGCGACCCAGCCGAGCATCCGGCAACGATGACAGTCGATACCGTCCCACATGACCTGGCGCACGAATCCCCCGATCTCGCGAAAGCATTTGACCCGATAGAACTTGGTGGCTCCCACCGAATTCTCGTCGCCGCAGACCTCGGCAACCAGTTTGCCGGTACGCGGGGCCGTGAAGTACGGCTTGCCCGATGCGGTGCCGAGCCGCGGGTTGGCCTCCATGCGTTCCATGATCGTTTCGAAATAGCGCGGCGGCATAACGAGGTCCAGGTCGAGCTTACAGACGTAGTCGAACTCCTCGAGCGTGACCGTCTCCAAACCTGCGTAGAACGCTTCGATCACGCCCGGGCCCACGCTGCGGGCACCACGATTCTCCCGGCGCACTACCCGCAGATAGGGCATGCGCGAGCGGTAGCTCGCCAGGATCGCCGGCGTCTCATCGGTCGACCCGTCGTCGACGACGACCCACAGAGCGGGGGGAATGCTCTGTGCCATGACGCTGTCGAGCGTACGGCGCATGTGCTCCGCCTCGTCCCGGCAGGGCGAAATGAGTACATACCTGCGGTTTGGCACGGCCCAGATCCGATCATTCCTTTGTGGCACGCCACGGAAGCGAGCCTTTCTCAGGCCATTTCACACGCTGCCAGAGGACGCCAGGCGCGTCAATCACGGTCGGACATATTGTGAACTGCTAGACGTAATCGCACGCGGTCCCGCCTTGCCATTGCCGCACGCGTGCTGTATCTGACTGCCCCGATATGCGCTTGCGAAAGTACGCGGTGGCAATTGTCGCAGTGATCCTGTCCGTGGCCTGCGTAATCGTCATAGCGCCGCTGCGCATTGCAGTACTGCGCGCCATGGGCCGGTTCCTGGTCGCGAGCGACCAGTTGCAACACGCGGACGTCATCGTCCTCTCGGTCGATTCCGATGGTGCCGGTGTGCTCGAGGCTGCCGACCTGGTGCATGACCACTTCGCGGATCGCGTCGCCCTGTTCGCCGATCCTCCGGACGCCGTCGATCGTGAATTCCTGCGACGCGGCGTCTCTTATCACGACGCGGCGGCTGTCTCCGTGAGTCAACTGCACGACCTCGGCGTCGGCGCCGTTGAGGTGATACCACGCAGTGTCGCTGGCACCGTCGATGAGTCGCACGATCTCGCGGCGTGGTGTTCACAGCACCGCTACGGCACAGTGGTCTTCGTCAGTACTCTCGATCATTCGCGGCGAACCGCCCGGATCCTGGCGCGGGCAACCCGTGGTCAGGGGCTCCGGTTGAGCGTCCGTGGCTCGCGCTACTCGGATTTCAACCCTGACGCCTGGTGGGAATCCCGGACTGGGGTGCGCACGGAGGTAATCGAATCCCAGAAACTGCTGGCTGACATCGTTCTGCATCCCATTTCCTGATTCCCGAGGCGATCGACCCGCATGGCTCAAAGCGTGGATGCTTATTTCGAGGACCACCGGGAATCGGGCGATCTTGGACGGCGCGCGTTGCGCGGCGGCATCGTCTCGGTCGCGATGCAGTACGGCAACGGTGCGCTGCAGATACTGGCTGCGATCGTTCTGGCGCGGCTCCTGACGCCGGCAGATTTCGGACTGGTGGCGATCATCACCGTTCTCACGAGCTTTGCGCCCCTGCTGATCGATTTCGGCCTGGGAGACGCTACCACCCAGAGAAGCCGCATAACGCCGGGTCAGATCAGCAGCCTCTTCTGGCTCGCGACCGGAATAGGGCTGGCGGTTGCGGTCGTGCTCGCCGCGTGTAGTCCGCTGATTGCCATGGTCTATCGCCAGCCGGTGCTCGAGCCCATCGCCCTGTGTACTTCCGTCACTTTCGTGTTGTGGGGGCTCTCGAACCAGCACCTGGCCCTGCTGCGGCGAACGATGCAATTTGGCCGAATCGCCCGGATACAGATGGTGGGCACCCTGGCCGGAATCGTCGCCGCGATCGTGCTGGCCTTCGCCGGCTTCGGTTACTGGGCGCTGGTAGCGCGCCCGATCGTGAACGCCGCTTGCGTCGTGCTCGGGGCCTGGCTCGCATGCCCCTGGCGGCCCGGGCTTCCGGCCTTCGACGCAGAAGTGAAATCCATGATCCGGTTCGGGCTGCACGTGGTGGGTTTCTCGGTCACGTACACCGTGGCCAAGGCAGTGGACCGGATCGCACTCGCCCTGTTCTACCGGCCCGAGCAGGTGGGTTACTACCAGAACGCAATCACGCTGTACGAGAACTCGATCTTCGCGGTGTTTGCGCAGGTACACACGGTCGGAAGCGCTGCCCTCAGCAAGCTGCAATCCAATCCGGACGCGCTACGGCAGAAATACCAGGCGGCATTGGCGGCGATGGCGTTCTTCGTGATGCCGGCGGCCGCGATCCTGTCGGTGACCGGCGAGGACGTGGCGGTCATACTGCTCGGCGAGAAGTGGCGGGCCGCCGGTTGGCTCCTGAGGGTCATCGCCTTGCGCGGCATTTTCCAGGTCGTGGAAATGTCGCAGGGGTGGCTGCATCTTTCCATCGGGCGAGCAGACCGCTGGCGCAACTGGGGAATCGTCTCGCTCGCCGTGCAGATCGTAACCGTGCTCGCGGGCTTGCCGTTCGGCCCGACGGGAGTCGCCGTCGCAGGCATCGTTACCAGCTTGCTGCTCGCGATCCCGTCGGTGAGCTACGCCGGCAGCCCGATCGGCATCGGCTCGGCGCTGGTGATCCGTGCCGTCGGGCCACAGTTGATCGGTGCCATCGGCGCAGCGATCGGCGGTTGGCTGCTGCAAACGACCGCGATAGCTCATTGGCACAGCGTGTCGCGCATCGTTGCGTCCGCCGCCCTCTGCGCCTGCATATATCTTGGCGTCGTGGTCGGCGTGTTTCGGCGTACCGAGCCGATGAAGCTCGCCCGCTCGGTTGTGCAGGAACGATTCCGGCGCCAGCAACGGCATTGACCGGGCTTGTCCCGGGGACCCGTCAGCCGCCTTCCGCGGTTCCGCCTGCCGCGGTGCCGTAGCCGTAATAGTAGTAGCCGGCATTCTTCTGGGTGCTCTGATTCAGCACGAGCGAAGGCGAACAGCCCTCCGGCAGCCGATGCACCGCGTCCATGAGCACGTGGTACTCGGTGTACTCGGCACGCACCACCACCACGATCTGGCCGGCGATCTCGGCGAGAGCCCGTGCTTCGGTAGACAGTAGCAGGGGCGACGAGTCGAACACGAAGACCCGCCTTTCATCCCTCTGCAGCAGCGAATTCACGGCTTCGACCATCCGCTCGCTCGCCAGAAGCTCCGTAGCTCGATCACTTCGTGTTCCGGCCGGCAGCAGAAACAGGTTGGCGACGTCCGTCGGGAGTATCAGCCGCTCGAACTCGACGTTCGGATCGATCACCGCATCGAGGAGGCCCGGTTCCACGCCAACGCCGAACATCCTGCTGATCTGGGGCTTCGCAACGTCCCCGTCGACGAGAACGACATGCAGATCCTTCTCCATCGCCATGCTGAACGCCAGATTGATGGCGGTGAAGGTCTTGCCCTCACCTGCCAGGGCGCTTGCGATCATGATGATACGACCGCCGGGGACAGGCTCCTGCCCCCTGCCCATCGCCGCGCCAAGCAGTGGGCGTTTGATCTGACGGTACTGGGTGGCGATTTCCCGCTCCTGGTGCTTGGGCGCCAGCAAACCCGCTGCACGCAGCGCGTCCTGATCGATGGATATCACGCGCCCGCTCGGGGTCAACGGCGCCGCGGACTCGACGACCTTGCCGAAGACGCGCCGGCTCCGCGAACCGGTGGAATCCGTCCTCAGCCGCTCGAGAGCCCTTTCGACGATACTCATGCGTAAGTCAGCCAGGCTCTGACGACGTTCGCCAGGTGCCGCTGGGTCACGACGTATATGCCGCACAGCAGCACCATGCCGAGGAGCGCGCCCGCGAGCTGCAACGCTGAGCGTCGCAGCAGCGCGTCGTATCGCTCGATCCAAGTCATGCTCACGGCGCCCAGCACTGGTAATCCGGTCCGCTCGCGCAAGTGTCGCACGCTGCTGAACGCGGGCCGCAGAAGGTTCAGCAGGAAGGCTACCCCACCGCCCGCCGCGATGGCTGCCGCGAGCGCGCCGATGGCAAACAGTGGCCGCTTTGGAAAGCTCGGCTCGACGCCGGCGCGGGGTGGATCGACGACCTCGAAGCGAAACACTCCGGTTTGCGCCGCCTGCTCACCCAGATGCACGCGCCCCAGCTGTTCGACCAGCGCTTCGTACTGCGCTTTGACCACGTTGTAATCACGGTTGAGTCTGGAGAACTGCGCCTCGACCTCCGGAGCCGTATTCATCATGCTGCGCAGTGACGCTACGCGCTGACGATGGTTGGCGATGTCCGCCTGCAGTCCGGCGATCTCCACCGCCACCTGGTCGTTCTGCAACTGCAGATTCTGATACACCGGGCTCGCCGCGAGACCGGTCTGCGCGGCGGCGCTGGTATCGCCGTGCCGCGCCGCCTCGATCTCATCGGCGAGGCGCTTCTGCAGCTGCGCGATGGTGTTGCGGAGCTCGATGACCTTCGGGTGCTTCTCCGTGTAGTTCAGCAGCAGCTCATCGAGCTGCCGCTGGCTCTGCTGCAGACGCGTCGCGGTGTCACTGGGCGGCGCGCCGGTAGCCGCGGCGTTCTCCTTCGCGGCGCCCGGAACCAGCGGCTCCTCGCCGCGCAACTGCCGCTGCAGCTCGTTGCGGCGCATGGTGGCAACGGAAAGCTTGGTCTGGGACGCGTCGAGGTCGGCCAGCTCGGTGTCCAGACGCTTGAAATAGTCCGCTTGTTCGCCCGGCAGCAGGCCGACGTGCTCCTTTTTGAAGGAGGCCAGCGCCTCTTCGGCGTCGCGCAGGCGCTTCTCCAGCTCGGCGATCTGTTGCGTGAGGAACTGCTGCGCTTCCATCGAGCCTTCGCGCTTGCCACCCACCGCCTGCTGGACCCAGGTGTTCACGAAGCGGTCGACCACCTTGAGGCTGCTCTCGCGATCCTTGTTCTTGTAGGAGATGACGTAAGTTCCCGCCCCGGGGGCCGCCGCGGCACCACCGGTGATCTGGATCTCCTTGCGCAGCTTATCGACCACTTTCTGCCGTTCCTCGGGAGTCCGGGCACGGGCGGTGAGGCCGGTATCGTCGGCGATCTTTCCGAGCTGCGGACCGCCCAGCAGCGCCTCGCGCACCAGCTGGATTTGTGCGTCGGTGTTCTCATCGACCGCGAGATTGCGAGTTGCCGCGCTGAGGGCGGTTTGCGTATCGACGAACACCGTGGCCGATGCCTCGTAGCGATCGGGCAGGACGGTAATGACAATCAGCCCCAACACCAGCACGGCCCAGGCCGTGGCCATGCCGGTCCAGCGAAACCGCCACAGGCCGCGCAGCTGTTCCAGCAGGCTGTCGAGCTGCTGCATCATGGGGCCGGAAGCCTAGCAGAAATCGCCGGTTTTACGCTGACGCGCAACACTATCCACGCACAGGCCCGGCTGAGCCTTACCTCAGAAACGCGACTCGGGAACCAGCAGCACGTCACCGGGTCGCAGCGCGATGTTCTGGCTCATATCGCCGCCTTCCAGCAGCTTGCCGAGTCGAACGTTGATCTCCTGCTGCTTGCCGTCGACTGTCCGAACCAGCTTGGCGCGGTTGCCGGCGGCGAAGTCGGTGAGCCCGCCGACGGCGAGCACGGCATCCAGCACCGTCATCCCCTCGTGATATGGCAATGCCTTCGGAGTCTTAACCTGACCGGTGACCTTCACCTCGCTGAGGGCACTGACCGCGACCAGCACGAAGACGTTGACCTTCGGCGACCTGACGTACTCGGAGAGCACGCCCTCGATATCGCGTGCGAGCTGCGAGGCAGTCTTGCCGGCGGCAACCATGTCTTCCACGAGCGGCGTGGAGACCTTGCCGTCCTGACGCACGGGAACCGTGACGGTGAGATCCGGGTTCTGCCAGACGTAGATCTGCAGGCTGTCGCCGGGACCGATCCGGTAATCAGGACCGACCCCCACATTGGCCGCCGGCGCCGGGAGGGGATCTGCTACGGCCGGCGTGCATAGCATCCCCATCACCAGCAGGGCGAGCAGGGTATGGGCCGCTTGCTTGATCAATCGAGTGATGTCGGCCGGGCAAAACGCCGTACTGACTCCGATGCTACTGCGATCCTCCGCGGAGGAAGCCAGTCCGATCAACTCTACCACAAATGGTGCACTGCAACCAAAACGGATCTCATTGCATAACGGGCAGCCTTACGGGCGCTGGCCCCGGCGGAACTTCCGCGGCACGACCGTAGCCAATCGAGAGCCACACGCGGTTCTCGGTATATTCGAATCCCGGGACGTTGCCGCTGCCCTTGGCCAGACTGTAAGCAAGGAAGACCGAGACACGGCTTCCTACACGCCAGGTCAGCTGTAATGCGGTGTCGCTCGTCGTCGCCCTTTCACCTTCGCCGGTGAACTCCCAGCGGACGATGTCCTCAGTCAGCGCCAAGCGCACTACGGGGGTTATCTGCCGCGCTGCCCGTGCGTCGACCACCGTTCGGTCGTTGTTCAGGAGTGCATCCGTCTGGTACCGATCCTGGAAATAGGATGCGGTGAGGCCCAACGTAGTCCGGGCGTGCTCAAAGGTCCAGGCGAAAGTCCCATAGTTGCTTACGAAGGGGGGGCCGGCCGCCACGACCGGCAGCGTGTTGAGCGTCGCCCCTCCCACGGCCTGCACGAGGCGGAACGAATCCGCGCCGTCGGAGTAGTCGTGCCCGAGAGCTATACCGACGGTCGAGCTGGCCGACACCCGGCGGGAGAGATCCAGGCGCGCAAGAGGGATACCGTCGCTGAACCCGGGCAGATGCACATGGCTGTATCCCAGATCGAGACCCAAAGTAGTGCGGCTCCCCTTGGTGTCAAAGCGCCCAAAGACTTCCTGCCTGTCGTAGTCCGGATTCAACTGGTCATTGGCAAAGCGAATGCTGTCGTCCCTCGCGTTGATGGAGATATTGGTGACCGGGGAAAGCTCGTGCAGCAGGCCGATACCACCCGTGAGGTTCGTGCTGTCGAGAGGACTCACCTGGTAGTCCACCTTTGCGTACTGACCGATGACACCCAGCTGTGTCGTCTGTCCGAGAGGAAGGGACAGCTCCGGGCCGGTGCTGAAGTAATTGATGTTCTCGCGATTGGCGGGGGTGATGGGCTCAAGCGGCTGCAGTGGGACTTGCCCAAAATTATCAGCGAAACGCCACGACAGCAGATCCTGCACGAGGCTGATCTTTACCGCCCCGAGAAGGTTGCCGACGAACTCGTCGCTGTAGGTGTGCTGGAAATAGTGGAGATGGCTGACGTCGGCTTCGATGTCGGCGTCCAGCCACGGTCGCTTGTCGTGCCAGGTGAAATCCAGACCCAGGACGCCGATGGTCTGATCGGTACCTCCGGAGGGCAGGCGCTCGATGTTATCCGACTCGATCACCCCGACCTGGATCTCATAACCAGGCGCCGCGGCCTGCGCCAGGCCCGCAGACGTGGCGACCGCAGCCAGTAGCGCAATTGCCCCCGCTCGACGCGGCATGTCGAGTGGTGTGTGTCTCCCCGCCATTTTCTTATCCTTGGGTATGCGAAGAACGAATGCCCCCGGGAGCAGTGTAGCGCGCGCGCGCCGGAGTTTTCTCGTGTCGAGGGTGGCCGGATCACGGCGGCCCCGGACGATGGCGTCCCGCCCGGCGCCGCGCCGCAAAGTATTGATTAACATATATCCGCCGCTCAGCCAGGACCGGTGTAGCGTGCGAGGAGCCGGCAATCTGCTGGCGCGAATCGTTCGCGAGCGACGGCAGATTGCGCCCCACGTGGTGCCAAGTCTACGATGGGTCGATCTCCTCGATGAGAGACGGCAACAATCGCCCGGATCTGTCGATGCCGTGAAATGGCAGTGACCGGGTCCGCCATCGCCCATGACACCGCCCAAAGAACATGGTTCCCGCAAGCCGATCGCGGCCGACCCCCGCGTGAGATCGGTGGCCCCGGCTGGCAGCGTTCGCCTCAAGCTCTTTTATAAGGTGCTGCCGACGATCTCGGCGTTCTTCCGGCGGCGCCGGATGAGCCGTTTGATTGAGGCCGTCAAAATCAGATCCGGCATGCGCGTGCTCGATCTCGGTGGCACACCCGCGATCTGGGAGCACGTTTCAGTTCCGCTGGAGATAACTCTCCTGAACCTGACGATCGCCCCGGGAACGTCCGAGATCCTGCGAAGCCCGAGCCTCGAGCATCACACTTTTCACGTCGTCGAAGGTGATGCATGCAACGTGACCCAATATGGCGACCGCTCCTTCGACGTAGTTTTCAGCAACAGCGTCATCGAGCACGTCGGACCGCCCGCCAAGCAGGCGGAATTCGCTCGTGAGGTGCTGCGCCTGGGAAGGTCCTACTGGGTACAGACGCCCTCGATGTGGTTTCCCCTCGAGGTGCACTCGGGAATGCCGTTTTACTGGTTCTATCCGCGCTGGCTGCGAACGGCGCTGATCCGGAGCTGGCGTGCGCGCCTGCCCGCGTGGTGGGCGGACTACATCGAAACGACCCGGGTCCTGTCGCGCCGCAGAATGGCCGAGTTGTTTCCGAACGGTCGCACGCGCGTCGACTACTTCTTCTGTTTCCCGAAGTCCTACGTATCGTATTTCACCGGACCCTGATCGCGGGCTCACGGACCGCATGCGTCTCCGGTAGTCGGCACCGCGTTTGGTGCGCCGGCATCGTACCTGGCCTTGGCGGGAAGCGTGAAGGTCGTGCCGGTCGTCGGGTCGACCCAGGGCCAGGTGTTCGAACCCATGAACGCGGGCTTGCAGGACAGATAGAGAGAATTTGGCAGCGGCGCCGGCGAACCGTTGAGCCACGTCTGCTTGGCCAGAAACCAGTCCCAGTTGCCATCGCGGATCACGGTTGCCGCAACTGTTGGATCAGGATTGTAGGGACTGAACTCATTCCAGCCGATCAGCCAGATTGCGGGAGCCGCGCCTGAGTCGGCATAACCGTTGGCTGCCGTCGTCACTCCTTTCATGCCGAGGACGTTGCCCACGAACGACATGAAGTTCGAGTAACGCATGGCTCCGGCGGCACGATAGGGGTGATTCCTTTGCGTAGCGTCGGAAATCAGGGCTCCAGTAACGCCGTTGTTGAAGCTCGAGCGCTGCGACGTCGACCAGTTGCGGAAGTATGTGTTGTAAGAGGATCCGCCGTGCGTCGCGTCGCTGTCCAGGTTGAAGGTCCTGTTGCCTTCAAACAGCATGTGGTGCGAGCCGACCATGTGGGAGCCATTCACGCCGACTTCCTGCCAGTTGTCCTGGTAACCGATGTAGCCGTCATCCGCGTAGTTGTAAGCGATGACGCTGCCGGCCCCCGCGGATCGCACCACCATCACCTTGTTGCCTTTGATGAAGATGCTGTTCTCCGCGAGAATCTCGGATGAGGCGGCGAAAACATCGAAGAGGTAGCCTGCGCCCCCTGGATCCGGATGCGCCATGTCGTGTACGTAGGAGTCGCGCACTTCGACCCGAAACGAGTGAGCCACCCCGATTCCATCTCCCCACGACTCGGACACCTCGACGTTCTTCACCCACGCATACGCCGCATCGCTGACCAGGATGGTGGCATTGCCGCCTCGCGTGGCAGTCAGGTTCTCGATTCCGGCATTCCGCAAGTGCTCGTTGTCGCCGCTGAAGGTCGTCAGTTCGGCATAGCGGCTCGTCAGGTACTGCTTGTGCAGCGGGCTGTTGAACGTCACCACGTTGCCGCTGACGCTGGCGATTTCCTTGATCTCCGATTGCGGCCGATCCTGACGGCTGAACCAACACGCCGCGTCCGTCCCGCTGCCGATGCCGGCGTAGTTGTTGCTGGCCGAGGGCGTCAGCAGAGGAAAGGCGGCATCGTCCTTCGCCCTTAGGTACGGATTGTGGAACATCCACACGAGCGAGTAGTCGGAGCGTGCCCAGACTGAGGTCGAGAGCTGGACCGGATCCGGCTGCCAGCTGGCACCGCTGGTTTCATCCAGGAGCACGATCATCCCGGGAGAAAAGATCGCAGGATTGGCCACCGTCACCGACCAAGAGCCTTTCGCGGCATCGGCCGTGAGCAGCTGCATGTAGCGCGCCTGGTATGGCGTCAAACCCTGGCAATGCGTGTCTCCATCGGGACCGGGCCATCGACCAGGCGCCATGACGATGATCGGCGTGGCATCGCCGGCAGCCTGAAGGCTGTTCTTCGACGTGGTCGCGACGTTCAGTGGGTTGGCCAGGATCGTCACCCCGGCGCCCTCCCCACGCAGAACGACTCCCCTGTTCAGGGCAACATAGTTGCCCTTCCCCATGGTGAACACCCCGGCCGCCAGCTGCACGACGGACCCGGCCCGGCACCTTTGAATCAGCTCGTTGATTGCCGCGCTGTCGTCCCGGCCGCCCCCGAGCGGGGCGAGCGGCTTGCTGTTGCAGGTCGGCCAGTTCGCTGACGGTACGCCGCCCCTCGACAGCAGGCCGGCGTAGCGCCATTCCGTGCTGCGCTCGGCAGGCAGCCGGTAGTCACCGGAGCCAGCACTGGCCGAGCCACCAGCCGGCGCGGTGGCCGAGGAGCTGTCGCCCGCAGATCTGATACGCGCGTGACGGCTCTCCGAGGAGCAGCTGCCGCGGCAGGCCGACAGCGCCAGGGCTAAGACCAGGGAAGCCGAGCACAACCACGTCTTTGCCAACATGCCGCCACCATGGAACCAACGGCTCCCGATCGACGAAGCGCGGAATTGCGCTTCGCATCGGGAGATGCGTCAGTTTGCTACGAAGCAGGTCCGACTGGCTACGAGGCCGGACCTGTGGTGGCTTGGACGACGCGTGCCCTCAGGGAACGCACGCGTCCCCAGTGGCTGGCACAGTGTTTGGCGTGCTGAGCCTGGCCTTGGCGGGCAGCGTGTTGATCGTTCCCGTCGCTGGATCGAGCCACGGCCAGGTGTTTGAGCCCATGAACGCGGGCTTGCATGCCAGGTACAGGGAATTCGGGAGCGGCGCCGCCGCGCTGGTGAGCCAGGTCTGCTGCGACAGATACGAATCCCAGTTCCCGTCACGGATCGCCGTGGCCGCAACCTTAGTGTCCACGGTATAGGGCTCAATGGGGTTCCAACCCAACAGCCAGAGGGTAGGACCCCAGCTCGAAGCCGAGGTGTCATCGTCAATATAGCCGTTGGCGGCCGTGGTGAGGCCCGGCTGTCCGAGGATGTTACCCACGTACGACATGTTGTAGCCGTAGGTCATCGCGGCGATGGCCCGCTTTGGACCATTGGGGTTATTGCTCCCGCCGGGAATATTGCCAACGTCGTTGATGGTATTACCGGTGTAGTCGCTGGTGAACGTGCTGCGTACCGTCGTCACATAGTTTCTGAAGAACACGAGGAAGGTCGAGTTCCCATGCGTGTCGTCGCTGTCGATGTTGAAGCTTTGGTTGCCCTCGAACAGCACGTGGTGCGAGCCCACCTGATGCGATGCGTTTAATCCGACCTCGATCCACGGTTCGTCGGTGGCGATGTAGCCGTCGTCCATGTAGTTGTAGCCGACCACAGATCCGGCGCCCGACGAGCGGCCGACGATCACCTTGTTCGCCTTGACCACAAGGTTGTTCTCGACCAGCACCTCGGAGGAGGCGTTGGAGATGCTGAGCGCATAACCCGCGCCACCCGGCTCGGGCCAGGCCGCATCGTGAATGTAGGAATCGCGCACTTCGTCACGGAAGCTGTTTTCCAGGTTGATTCCCTCACCCCACCATTCCGTCACCTCGATGTTCCGCACCCAGGAGTACATCGTGTTCTGGAAGCGCACCGCGCCGTTGCCGCCGCCCACCACGCTCAACTGCTCGAGGCCCGCATTCACGACGGGAGCATTCGAGCCCGTATAAGTGGTCAGTTCGGCGTAATGGCTGGTGCGATAAGCCTTCGTCAGGGGCGATGTGAACGTGATCGTGTTGCCACTGACGCTGGCGATCTGCTTGATCTCGTTTTGCGGCCGGTCCTGACGCCCGAACCAGCACGCGGAATCGCTGCCGCTGCCGGTACCGGCGTAGTTGTTGGAGGTTGAGGGAGTCACACCCGTTTGCAACGGATCATCGGCATTGGAGGCCGCGGGTTTGTGGATGTCCCAGGCCACCGCATAATCCGGCGAGGCCCAGACCGAGGTCGAGATCTGGGCCACGTCCGGCTGCCAGCTTGCGCCCGAGGTCTCATCCAACAGCACCATCTGACCCGCTGAAAAGATCGATCCATTGGCCACCGTGACCGACGACGCCCCCTGGGCACCATCCGCGGACAGCAGCTGCATGTACTGCGTCTGATATGCCGTCGGACCGTTGCAACGAGCATCGCCGTCCGGATTCACCCACAGCCCCGGCCCCAGAACGACGATGGGAGTCGCGTCCCCAGGCGCCTGGATGGACGCGGTGGCGAACACGTTGCGGGGATTCTTCAGGATGGTCGTGCCGGCGCCGGCGCCGCGCAAGACCACGCCCTTGTTGATTTCGACATAAACGCCCGTTCCCATGACGAACGTGCCCGCGCCGAGTTGCACCACCGTTCCCGCGGCGCACTGGTTGATCTGATTGTTGATCTGCGCGCTGTCGTCGGCGGTGCCGCTGGGCGTCAGCGCGGTCGAGTTGCAGATCGGCCAGCTGGCGGACGGGATGCCGCCCTTGGTCAGCATGCCGGCGTTGCTCCATATCGTGGTCCGATTCGCGGGCAGCGCATAGACGCCGGAAGTGTTGATCGTGTAGACAGCCGACGCCACCGCACTGTTGCTGAAGCCCGAGGCCGTGCAGATCGCTTCGAGGGTCTCGGTCGACGAGACCGAGAGCGCCGCCGAGTAGACGCTTGACGAGGTCGTCGGCGTCGTGCCGTTGGTGGTGTAGTAGATGGTGCTCGAGGCAGTAGAGCACGCCAGTGCGACCGACTGGGCCGATGTGTAAACTCCGCCCGGCACCGAGAACGTCGGCGTTGCAGCCACCGGGGTGGAGTTGATGGTGTAGGCAGCGGAGGCCACCGCGCTGTCGGTGTAACCCGAAGCCGAGCAGACCGCCTTGATGGTCTCAGTCGAGGCGACCGAGATGGCCGCTGAGTAGACGCTGGACGAGTGAGTCGGCGTCGACCCGTTGGTCGTGTAGTAGATGGTGCTCGAGGCCGTGCTGCACGCCAGTTTCACCGACTGCGCTGATGAGTAAGTTCCGGCCGGCACCGAGAAAGTCGGCGTCGCCGCAACCGGAGTGGTACCGCTGATCGTGTAGGCAGCCGAAGCTACCGCGCTGTCGGTGTAACCGGAGGCCGTGCAGATCGCCTCGAGGGTCTCGGTCGATGAGACGGAGATGACCGCCGAGTAGACTTTGGATGAGTGAGTCGGCGTCGTGCCGTCGGTGGTGTAGTAGATGGTGCTCGAGGCCGTGCTGCACGCCAGCTTCACCGACTGCGCGGATGAGTAAGTTCCGGCCGGCACCGAGAAAGTCGGCGTGGCTGCAGGCGGATTAGAGGAGGAGTTGACGGTCAGAGTCGCAGCACTGCTGGTGATGGTGCCCGCGGAGTTGGTAACCATTACGGTGAACGACGCACCGTTGTCGCTCGAGGTCGTCGCCGGCGTGGTGTAGCTGGCTGAAGTCGCGCTGCTACTGCTGATGGCGGTCGAGTCCTTCATCCACTGATAGCTCAGCGGCGCGGTGCCGGTGGCGGTGACGGAAAACGTTGCCGTCTCCCCGGAGTTGACAGTCACGTTCTGCGGCTGCGCGCTGATCTGCGGAGCGACGGCGGCCGACGTAACCTGCGAGGCGGTATCAGTTCCGCCCCCGCCGCCGCAGCCCGCGACGGTAGCGGCTGCGAGCATGCAGAGAGCAAAGAGCTTATAGGCAGCGGTGACCGGTGAGTGGCGGCGAATCGAAATGTCCATTTGGCCTCGCGTCAATGTACAGATGGTCCAGTCCCTGGGGTCCGGACTCAACTATCGGCAGCCAAACGGCGGGGGAATGACGACGAGCGCGAACACAGCGCTGACTCGCCGGCAACCCCGCTATCTCGCGCTTCAGACGATGAGACCGGAGGCTTTGCGTCCCCGCCTTGCGGCGGGTTTGCCCTTATGCAGCGGCAATCCTAAGTTAAATGGAATCGCCGCTGCCTAAACGCAGTTAACACTTATAAGACGTCCTTCTTGAGTTTGGCGCAACGCGTCGGGACTCGGCGACATGCGCGGAGATCGTTTGTCGCCAAGGGCCGACGCAGCCGCGAGAGCGATTTTTGTTAGCACGCGCGCGCACGAGACGCACGATGTCGACGCTGCTCGCGACGATTGCTCGAGCCGCTCTGCCGCGACGCAGTACGCTTCAGTGGGCCTTCGGTGCCACCGCATCTCGCGCTCCGCGCGACGACAAGGCGAAGTTGGTTTGTGGTGGCGCATTGCAGCATCGCAAAGCGCTCCATCAGTTCGCTCGTGCCGATCGTCGCTGGCCGCGGTACTGTACCGACTGGCTGGTGCGGGGCATCCGCACCGCCCCAATCGCAACCGCATAATTCCTTGCACTTCCTTACCGGTCACCTGCTGTAACCGGGCGCCGACTGTGCTTTCCTTTCCCCATCCTCCTGAACGGGGTGGGCGGGTAGTCTCGCGCCACCCCATTTTTTTGCACTCCGGCCGATGGCGCCTAGAATCGGCCCCGGCCGCTCCGACGCACGAGAAACGCCCTCTTAGAGGCCCATGAACGACACCAATCGCGACCCCTTTGGCGTGGCGACACCCCCCTCGATGCACGCCCGGCTCCGGGAAAGGGTCCGTAACGCCCCCCGCTGGGCGGTGATCCTCGGGGTTCTCGTCCTGCTCGCCCTCTTCGCCTGGCTCCTGACCCCCGGCAAGAGCGCGCGCGGGCCCGCCGGCGGGCGCTTCGCGGCGGGCGGGCCCATGCCCGTCGTCACGGCGCAGGCTCGTACCGGCGACATGCCCATCACCCTGATCGGGCTCGGGACGGTGACGCCGCTCGCGACCGTCACCGTACAGAGCCAGATCTCGGGTCAGATCGTGAAGATCGCCTTCAAGGAGGGGCAGACCGTCAAGGAAGGCGACCCGCTCATCCAGATCGACCCGCGTCCCTACCAGGTCGCGCTCGAGCAGGCCGAAGGTGCCCTCGCCCGCGACAAGGCGCTGCTCGCCAACGCCCGGGTCGACCTCGAGCGCTATCAGACCCTCTTCGCCCAGGACTCGATCGCCGAGCAGCAGCTCGCGACGCAGAAATCTCTGGTGGCGCAGGACGAGGGGAACGTCCGCACCGACCAGGGCCAGATCGATGCGGCGAAGCTCAATCTCACCTACTGCCACATCGTCTCGCCGATCTCGGGGCGCGTCGGACTGCAGCAGGTGAACGTCGGCAACTACGTGACGCCGGCCGCGCCCAACGGGCTGGTCGTGGTCACGCAGCTGAAGCCCATCACGGTGCTCTTCACGCTCCCCGAGGACGACAT
>Ga0335069_10002285_pt1 | contig 29652 bp, 20 predicted proteins | sample Lox_Sample_11_FD_206714 | JGI IMG/M metagenome (GOLD analysis project Ga0335069, IMG submission 206714) | Soil microbial communities from Loxahatchee National Wildlife Refuge, Florida, United States - Lox_Sample_1.1 | ecosystem: Environmental > Terrestrial > Soil > Wetlands | place: USA...
CGAGCTTGAATCGGAAACGCACCTTCTCCGGGACAACCAGGCTCAGCGCCGTGTAATCAATCGCAAGATCGCGGACGCGCGGAGGCAGGTGCATGCCGCCGCTTCCCTGGGAAGACAAATCGTACGTCTTGCCATCGGCAACGATTTGCTCGATGTGCACCGGCGGCGGAAGTTTGTTGATGGGAATGTGATGCGGATCGATGACGCTGACACCGTCCCAAGGTATGAACCACAACTTTCCATCGGGCGTCTTGGCAACCTGTGGGTGGTAATGGCCAGGACTGGAAAGACTCTTTACGCCATCGGAGCTGTCAAAAACTGTGACTTGGACTGCGCGGTTCGGACCTTGTCCTTTGTCCACGGCGGCGGCCCAGCCGTCCAGTTCGGAGTGGGCGATCCGGACCAACCCGCAGGCCGTGTACAACCACATCGAATGCTCATAATCTTCTACCGCCCAGTGCGTCGTGTCGCAATGCAAGCCGTTCTTGCTGGTCAGCGTGGCCACACGATTGTTCTTTAACCGGCTGAGCCCGCCTTCGGTCGAGACCCAAAGCGTGCCGTCATCGTCAAATTGAAGGTCGCTGACACGGCCCGCGCCGAGCCCTTCCGATGTTGTGTATGAGGCGGTGACCTGCCCATCAGAAAAATAGGCAATGCCGCCTAGAAAAAATCCAATCCACAGTCCGCCCCGCTTAGGATCAGCCGCCAGAACGCTGGCATGATCCTTATGTCCGAGGTCTGCCCAGGAAATTTCTTGAACACCATCTTGAGGGGATATGCGAATAAGACCGCTGGACTCGTTGATCGCCCAGAGATTCCCGGCAATGTCCTGGGTAATAGAAAGTCTATTGCCACCAGGAAAGCCCTTCATTGAAGTGAAGCGGCCATTTTCGAGGTAACCTAACTCGCGCGTTGTAGAAACCCAAATGCGCCCGCGATCGTCCTGAAAAAGAGAGTGCGGGTCAAATCCGTCAAGCTTTCCGTCCCGTTTGGCACTCCCGGTGTCAGGAATCGTAATTTGGCCGTGTTCCCATCGATTTAATCCACCGTAAGTGGCGAGCCACACGCTTCCACCCGTGTCAGCTAGGACTGATCCGACGAGGTCTCTCGACAAGCCCTGTTTCGCCTTAAGTGTGACGACGGCGAAGTCACGAAAGCGGTCAAGCCCCTCAACCGTAGATATCCAAATATTGCCTTCACGATCTTCAAAGAGGGCAGAAACGTCATCACCAGAAAGGCCGTCGGTTGGCAAGAACACATCGGCCTTTCCTTCCTGTACATGCAGAAGGCCCCGGTCTTTTGTTCCTACCCACAGACCACCATTTCGATCACGGAGTATTCTGTCGGCCTCGAACCGAGGCGAAACGCCCCTGAGTGAATACGGCTCGGCCTTGCCGTCTATGAACCGGTAGATTCCGCCCTTCCACCCGACCAGGAGTGTGCCATTGGCGTCTTCACCGATGGCTTGTATACCATTCGGCTCACCGGGCAGCGAATAGAATTTCGGAGGCCCAGGTTTCCATTGCCACAGCCCGTTTGCCCCGCCTGCCCAGAGATTGCCTTTGGTGTCCTCATATAAAGCGAACACTCCGGGGCCAAGACTACCATCATCACCGTAGCAATGGGCGCTGCCGCTACGGATCGCGCAGAGCTTTCCGGGTGCAGGAGTGACCCCCACAGCGCCGGCCCATACAGTCCCCTCGTGATCCTCACGCAGTGCGAAAATAAACTGGCCGGCAATATCCGGATATTCAATAAGCTTGCCGTCCTTCCAACTTGCGAGGCCTTTGGCGCCGATCCAAAGTGTGCCATCTCGAGCAACGAGGAGGCTCAAGATGGTGCCGGGAGGGAGATGCTGATTCCGCGGCGGCTGCCAAGGGACGGCTCGCACACCATCAAAGCGAACCAAGCCAAATTCCGTACCCAGCCAGAGATATCCATCCGGCGTCTGCGCAATTGAGGCGATAGCGCCACTTGCAAAGCCGTCGCGAACCTTCCATGAGGTGTGCGAGTACTGGCTGACATCGAGCGACGGATCCAATGCAAAACCCCGAGGACACAGAAGCAAGACGCCGAACGTGGTAAGCGCAATAAGCGTGGTCGCCGTCGTTGGCTTGCGCCCCCTTTTCATGTCCGAAACATTCTAGTCCCGGACTCGACAGCCGGAGCGACCGTTACCGTTCCATTACCAAAAAATCACGGCGGCAATTCTTGAATCCGGAGTATTATTTTGGGCTTCTAGCAGGCTGCGGAAAAGTTCTGTTTTTGGGTGGCGCAGCGCTTAAGCGCTGCGTAAGGGCTCCGCTTTGAAAGGGCACGGCTTTAGCCGCTGAGGGAACGACTCAGAACCGCTCGTAGGGGGACCGCATGTCACATCCTTGCGCGAATTGCAGACGCAGACCATGGAACCTTCCCTGCCTGGCCCTGGCTGTTGTGTTTTGTCTCCTCCTCGGTCCGGACGCGCACGCCCAGACAGAAACCGCCAGTATCCGCGGATCAGTCACCGACCCCACCAGTGCCGTCGTCTTCAACGCTACAGTTCGTCTGATTGACGTTGATCGCGGATCTCAAACTGAAGTGGCAACCGGCAACGCAGGCTTCTACACCTTCGCCAGCGTTCGTCCCGGCCACTACCGAATGGAAGTAGAAAAGACCGGATTCAAGCTGGTCCGCCTGACGGGAATCACCGTCAATGTCCAGGACAATCTGGAAGAGAATTTCAAGCTCAGCGTCGGCAACGTTTCGGAATCGATCACGGTGGAGGCAGACGCGGCCAATGTAAACACGACAGACGGCACAGTGAGCACGGTAATCGACCGGCACTTCGCGGACAATTTGCCGCTGAATGGGAGAAGCTTTCAGACCCTGATCATGCTCACGCCAGGCGTAGTCGTGACCGCTACAGCCTATGATGACCAGGGTCAATTCAGTGTGAATGGCCAACGCGCGGACGCGAACTACTTCACGGTGGACGGGGTGAGCGCCAATTTCGGCGTCACGGGGTACTTTCCGCTGGTGCAGGCTGCTGGCGGAGCATTGCCCGCACTCACTGTTTCGGGTGGGACAAACAGCCTGGTGTCGGTGGATGCCATGCAGGAGTTCCGAATCCAAACGTCTTCGTTTGCTCCGGAGTTCGGACGCACCCCTGGAGGACAAGTCTCAATTGTGACTCGCTCCGGAACGAATCGCTTTCATGGCACGCTGTTCGAATATTTCAGGAATAACGTATTGGACGCCGATGACTGGTTCGTGAACTACGATCATCTGCCTAAACCCGAAGAACGGCAGAATGACTTCGGCGGCGTCTTCGGCGGCCCAATCTTCAAAGACAAGACGTTTTTCTTCTTCTCCTACGAAGGACTGCGGTTGCGCCAGCCGTCGACCCAGGAAACCGTCGTCCCAGACTCGCCATCACGGCAGCAGGTCCCGGCGGCGCTTCAGCCATATTTGAATGCATTTCCTGTTGCCAACGGCGTAGAGCTCGGAGCAGGGCTGGCGCAGTTCAATGCGTCCTATTCGAATCCTTCCTCGCTGAACGCGTACAGCATCCGTGCGGATCAGGTCGTGAACTCGAAAATCAGCTTGTTTGGCCGCTATGATTACTCTCCATCAAACTTGAGCCAGCGAGGCCCGCTTGCTGCTCCGTTTACAGTCCTCAGCGAGACAGAGCCGATTTCATCATCGGTGCAAACTCTAACTCTCGGCCTCACAGAATTTATCAAGTCCGAAATCAGCAATGATCTGCGGGCGAATTATAGCAACCAGAGGGTCGGCGAAAGATACGCTATGGATAATTTCGGTGGGGCCGTTCCCCTGTCCGATTCCGTTTTGTTCCCGCCCCCATTCACATCCGCGAATGGCGCTTTGCTACTGTACGTCGCAGGTGCTGGAGAGTACGGCCAAGGCAAGATCGCAACGGACGAGCAACGCCAAGTGAATGTTATTGACTCTCTATCGGTGACCCATGGCAGACACAAGATGAAGTTTGGCGTGGACTATCGCTGGCTCTCTCCTTTCAGCAGCCCCTTCGAATACCGGCAATATGCGCAGTTTTCCGGGGTGGCGTGTCCTGCACCACCAGCGTCATGCACCGGATACGCTCTTTCCGGGTCGGCTTCTTTTGCCAGCGCTTCCTCTTGGGAAAGCGATACGCTGCTATCGCATAATTTCTCGTTGTATGGCCAGGACACATGGAAGATCACGCCGCGGTTGACCCTGACCTATGGCTTGCGGTGGGATGTCAATCCGCCAATGAAGGGCAAGAACCTAGCCAACGATCCGTTCACCGTAACCGGCTTGAACGATCCGGCAAATCTAGCCTTGGCGCCTCGAGGCACGCCTCTCTACCAGACGACCTACGGAAACGTTGCGCCGAGAGTGGGAATGGCGTATCAACTCGGTGGCGGAGCGAATTGGACCTCGGTGCTCCGTGGGGGCTTCGGAATTTTCTACGATCTTGGGTCCGGCTCGCTCGGAGGAGTGTCCACCTACTTTCCATACTTCGCGCAAAATGCCTTTGCGCCTGTAGCATTTCCGCTTAGCCCTGAAGATGCCGTCCCTCCCGTCATCACGACCAATCCTCCCGCTTCGATTATTCTCGTAGCCGACCCTCATCTGAAGCTTCCGCGAACTTACCAGTGGAATGCCGCGCTGGAGCAGTCGCTGAGAAGCAACCAAACCCTGTCTTTGACCTACATCGGCGCCGTTGGCCGTGACTTGCTTCGGGTCACAAATTTATTTGCTCCGAATTCAAATTTTGGCCAAGTCAACGTAACCGACAATTCGGCGACGTCGGACTACCAGGCCTTGCAAGTCAAGTTCGAGCGGCGTCTGTCGCAGGGATTGCAAGCCTTGGCGTCGTATACGTGGTCCCACTCGATTGATATTGCCTCAACCGACGCGTTTTCGAACTACCTCAACACACCGCCCTCAGCCGCGAATGCGAATGTGGACCGCGGCAACTCGGACTTTGACATCCGCCACGCATTCACCGCGGGCGTAACCTATAGTCTGCCCTCACCGGGATCAAACAAGTTTGCCCACGCCGCGCTGGGCGGCTGGTCGGTGGATAGCTTCATTTTCGCGAGGACGGCTCCGCCGGTGGACGTGGTTGGCGGAATTGTCTTTGCGGACGGCATCGCACTGTATCCGCGCCCGGACGTAGAGCCGGGAGTGCCGCTTGTGCTCTATGGATCGGGATACCCTGGAGGAAAAGCGATCAATAACACGCCAGGCGCGGTAGCGGGCGGCTGTCCTGATGGCTCCCAAAGCATTGGACCTTTTTGCCCACCACCAACGGGGCAACAAGGAGATTTCGGGCGCAATGTGTTGCGCGGTTTTGGAGCCTGGCAGGCCGATGTCGCGTTTCAGCGGCAGTTTCGCCTCACCGAGAAGGTGGGCCTTCGTTTCCGAGGCGAGTTCTTCAACCTCTTCAATCATCCGAACTTCGGCCCTCCGGACAACAACATAACCGACGCACTTTTTGGCCTCTCGACGCAAACGCTGGCGAGCAGTCTGGGGTCCGGCGGCGCCAACGGAGGCTTCAACCCTCTCTACCAGATCGGCGGCCCGCGCTCCATCCAACTGGCGCTCAAACTTCAATTCTGAGCCACGAACATGCGGTCCGTCGTGACCTCGCCCGACCGATGAAACGACCATCCGTTCCGGCGGGAAGCTGGCACTGGACAGAGGTGATAAAATAGACTCATCTCCGAAAATCGAGATCAAAAGCTGCGGAATCACTTCCACCCCTTTTGAACTAGGAATGGGAGCAAGCGCTCCAGCACTCCGGGAGTGCTATCCCTGAGAATGGATGTTCTCCGAGAACCGAGAACCAGGAACTGAGAACCGTACAATAAGTCCTTATTTAGTAATACTTCAAGAATAAGTCCTTTAAGCCGAATACTTTGCGAGGCGAATGTCCCCTAAATCCATGATTCTAATAGGATGCAGAATCGAATTCCAGACCTAAGTCGTTGATTTATAAATACTTTAGAGTCATGTCCTTTGTTTTGAATACTTTGGCAAAAAACAAGGGGGGGGAGGGGGGTACCCCTCCGCTAGGCCATCAGGCGTCTTTGCCGTTAATTGCGTTTGTTATTCCAGCGCCGAGTAAGCGGGCGTCCACTGGGTTTTCAGCACCCGCTCCCGCAGTTCGTCCTCGCTGATTTTTGGGGCGACTCCGTCCTTCACGGCCTCGATGCCAACCGCGAACGCGATCTCCGCAGCCACGCTCCTGAGCTCTGTCAAAGGAGGAAGCAGCGATCCGGAAGCATCTTTGAGCGCGGGCGAATTTGCAGCAAGCGTACGAGCCGCTGCCAGCATCATCGACTCCGTCACCCGGCGAGCGCTGGACGCGACCACGCCAAGTCCCATTGCCGGGAAAATGTAAATGTTATTGCATTGGGCAATGGGGATCTTGCGCCAACCGTAACTGACAGAATCAAAAGGAGATCCCGACGCGACTAGCGCCCGTCCATCGGTCCAGCTGATCAAGTCCTCGGCTTTCGCTTCCGATCTTGAAGTCGGATTCGAAAGCGGGAAGATGATCGGCCGCTCAACCTTACGAGCCATTTCACGAACGACTGTTTCCGAAAAAGCGCCACCAACGGTTGAAAGACCAATAAGAATCGTTGCCTCGATCTTCCCAATCACGTCGCCTAGTCCGATATTCCCGTTGGAGGTACGAGGCCAATCGGCAACGCGGTTCTGCGGCTGAGAATAAACGCTCTGCTCTGAACTAAGATCCTTCCGCCCGGAATGCAGAAGCCCATCTTTGTCAACGACCCAGAAGCGCCTTCGTGACTCCTCCTCGGACAGCCCCTCTTCTTTCAATGCGGCACGTAGACCATCCGCAACGCCGATGCCGGCCGAACCCGCGCCGAGCATGACGATCTGCTGCTCGGTCAAATTTTTTCCAGTCACCTTGACAGCGCCCAGAATGGCTCCGAGAGCAACCGCCGACGTTCCCTGGATATCGTCGTTGAAGGTCAGCAACTGGTCGCGATAGCGCGTAAGGATCGGTCGGGCATGAGGAGTTGCGAAATCTTCCCACTGCAGGCACGTTCCAGGAAGCTCCTGTTTCACCGCCTGCACGAACTGATCTACGAAGTCGAAATAAGCTTCCCCTGTGATTCGTTCATGACGCCATCCGAGATATTCAGGATCGTTGAGTCGCTCCGGGTTGTTGGTTCCCACATCCAACACGATCGGCAATGTTCGTTCCGGACGAATGCCCCCGATCAGCGTGTACAACGAAAGTTTGCCGATCGGGATACCGAGTCCGCCTGCGCCCTGATCTCCGATGCCAAGAATGCGCTCGCCGTCGGTCACGACGATCACATCAACGTTCTTATTCGGCCGATTTCGCAGCAACTGCGGAATAGAGTTCCGAAGCGGATAGGAGATAAATAGCCCACGCGGCCGCCGATAGATGTGGCTGAATTGCTCACATGCCAGCGCGACCGTTGGCGTGTAAACCATCGGCGTCATTTCTTCGATGTGCTCCAGAAGAAGGCGGTAAAACAGGATCTCGTTCGTGTCCTGCAGGGCGCGCAAGTAGATATGCCGCTCAAGATCATCGTCTTTTCTCGAGTATGCCTCGAAGGCCCGGACAACTTGCTCGTTTAGAGTCTCGAGATACGGCGGAAGAAGCCCGTGCAGGCCAAACTCCGTGCGCTCTTCCTCCGTGAATGCCGTGCCCTTGTTCAGGCCTTGTCGGTTGAGAAGGTCCAAGCCACGAGGAATTGTCGACCAATCCGTTGGCGTGATGAGTGGTGCTGTAATCATGCGTATCCTTCCTTAGAGATCCAACGTCCTTAACGGAGCAGATTGACTCGGGCGAGATCGACAATTTCGTCCCCGCGTCCGCTGGGGACCGCTTTCATCATGAAAAGGGAAGTCCGTGCCAATCATCAGCAGCACCTCGCATTTCAGCATGGCGTGATAACCGGAAGAGAACCCGAGCAGACCTGTCATGCCAACGTCGAACGGGTTGTCGTATTCGATGAACTCTTTCCCACGCATCGCGTGCACGATGGGCGCCTGTAACTTTCCGGCAAGCTCAATTAGTTCGTCATGAGCTCCGGCGCAACCCGCTCCGCCCAGAATGGTTAGTTTTTTCGACCGATTCAGCAGGTCCGCGAGCATGTTGAGGTCGTCGTCGGAAGGGCACACAGAAGACTTCGCATAGGAAAAATGCAGCCGGGGTGACTCGACGGCATCTCGCAGGGCCACATCGCCAGGTATGGCAACGACCGCAACTCCGCGCTTCGAAATTGCAGTCTGCATCGCGATCTCCAGTGCGCGGGGCATCTGCGACGGCTGCGAGACCAATTCGCAGTAATGGCTGCATTGCGCGAAGAGATGCTCGGGATGAGTCTCCTGGAAGTATCCGCTGCCGATTTCGTTGCTCGGAATCTGCGCTGCAATGGCAAGGACCGGAACGCGGCTGCGCTGACAGTCGTAGAGGCCATTGATTAAGTGCAGGTTCCCCGGACCACAGCTGCCGGCGCATACCGCCAGTTTCCCGGTGAGGTGCGCTTCGGCGCCGGCCGCGAACGCCGCGACCTCTTCATGGCGTGTGCGAACCCATCGGATCTGCTTGCGTGTGCGAATTGAATCCGTGATTCCGTTGAGCGAGTCCCCGCTGACACCGTAGACCCGCTGTACTCCCGCTTCCTCCAAAACATCTACAAGCAGGTCCGCTACTCTCTTTGCCATATATCTGTCCTTGCCCGTGCCAGTCTAGTTTTGGAGCCCGGATTCATCAATAGATCTGGCCATTCGAAACAATCTGAGCGCCGCGGAGTATGAGTTCGCGTGGTCGAGATCTGATCGAAGCATGATTGCGCCGCACCCAAGTTTGGTCCCAACTACAGGCCCTCCCCCTCGCCTTTGTTCACCAGAACTTTCACGTCGGCACGGCGGTTAAGTTCGCGTCCTTCGGCGTCAATATTGCTGGCCAGTTCATGCGTAGTGCCATAGCCGGCCTCAAATTTCCTTTTCCAGGCAGTCCGCCAAGCCTGCGATTCTGCGCGAGAGCAGGAGAAACGACTGCACCTTCGGCGTGAGCTGTTGTTGCTGTCCAAGCGAGGTCTCGGCTGCGGCTTGTTCGAGCTGCGCATAAGCATTCGTCAAATCGTCCCTTGGAGACTTGCCATTATTCGCCATGCGATCGGCCATTCCGTCCAGCGCTGTCGCCAAACGCTTGTCGAACTCCTCCTGCGCTCTCTGGATCGCTTCTGGCAACTCGAAACCGGGAAGTCGGACACGGTATTTCCACAAAGCGATCCGCGTGATGAAGAGCATCCGCAAAGTCGGTTGCCACTTCCGAATGCGATCCCGGTATGCGAGATCCTGCTCTCGGGAAGCCCCGAATTCGAACAGAACACCGTCTGCGAGAGCTCGTACCTTGTCGAGATTGCTGTTGATAGTCTCGCCCAAAGCAATACTCCGGGCGATAGCCGTTCTCCGGTCCTGAGAAAGCGGTTCTCTTACCAGCTGTGCTAAGGATCGGAGATTGGAAATGAACATCTTCCTCATCTCCACCGAGGCCGGCGCGCCCCATACCTGATCAAACACCAGCCACATCACGAAGAGGCCCAACAAAATTCCGACGACGCGATCCCGCGCGACCGCGAGCGAGGTCTGCATTTTGAATTCGCTCAAGTTGATCAAGTAAAAAGCCAGAGCGACCTGAATTCCGAAGTATGACAGCCGAGGGCTGGATGTCATGAACCACGATGAGAGCACGGTGACCGCAACGAAAAGAACGACAAATCCGCCAATCGAATCGAGGTAGGGCAAAAGAAAGATCTGCGAGCCCATCCCGATCAGAAAGCCGCCGACGATGGCTCCAGAGATGCGAAGAACCTGTTTCTGGCGAGACGATCCAATGGTGGAGAGCGCGGTCAGCAGGCAAGTGGTTACGGCCGTGCTAATTCCGGGCCAGGCGACTACGTTGTAGATCAGATAGCAAATACTCGCGGCCAGGGTACCTCGGAGCGCGAACTGCAGGTGCTCAGGATTGCCGAATGACCCCAGGGCAAGGAGGGTTTCTTGCCGGCTCTCATCCGCAGATGGCAAGTATTCCTGGATCGATCGAGAATCCGCAAACGCCTCGGGGATGAGCGTAACTGTCTGCTCCATCTCGGCCAGCAACGGGATGAGGCTCGCCGGTTGCCCATCGTCATTGAACTGCACCGGGCCCGGAATTCGCCGGCTCATCAAGTCATCGCGGATGATTGCCACAGTCGAGGCCAGTTTGCGAAATCGCCGCTGATCGCTGGCCGACAATTCGAAGCGCAGCTGCGTCAGAGTCACGGCCAGATCGACGAGCCGGCCGACGAGAACGGCAACACCACCAATCTCAACCGAGTACTGGGCCGAATATTCGGCACGCCGCAATGTGCGCCGCAATAACGATGTTCCAAGCGTCCCTAACCGCACGATTTGTTTTTCCGTATGGCGATCTACGGAGCCGCCCTCCGCGTAGCCAGTCAACAAACTATCGACTGCGCCTAGTCGTTCCGTAATCGGTAAGACAACTTCATCTCCGGGCCGCAGCCTCATAAGAGCCAGTTCTACCGCGCCAGTAATCACGACTCCGACCAGTACAGACAAACACAGCCAAAGTGTGTCTTCTACATTGCTTTCGGCTGGCACATGTCGATCCCACAACGGAATTCCCACCGACATCACAATCGCGTAGTTCACCGCTGCCCCGTAGTTCGTAAGAGCGCTGATCGCATAAAAAGCCAGGAAGAAAGAGCCGACGATCCAGAGAAAGTGAAATTCGGCAATACTGATGACAAACCGCACCGTGATCAGAAGATATGCCGCCCCGATCGCTGTAACAATCGCGATGACGGCAGCCGATTGCAGTGTGGCTCGCGGGCTTTCACGGGAAATCAGAAGCGCATAAATTGCACCCTGGAATGCGAACGGGATGCGAAACGTCATGCAGACGATCATGACTAGGGTCGCAGCGAGAGTCATGCGCGCTACCTGTGCAGCCCTGCCCGGGTACGGCGCGAGTTCCTCTCTGAGAAATTCCCGCAGCCAAGTCAGAGGAGTCGGGAATCGGGGCAAGCTTTGGGCGATCGTGGCCATTCTCAATCGCCCCGAACCGTGACGACGGCGGATTCCCCGATTCGAAACAGGTCCGGGGTCGGATTCTCGACCCGTACGCGAACCGGGTATCGCGTTGCCAGATGCACCCAATTGAGCGTCCGCTGTACATCCGGAAAGCTGGAACCTAGATTCCCAATTCGATCGGGATCCGGGGTAACTCCAAAACCGACGCTATCCACCATCCCAGAGAATCGCACCGTTGGGTTCGAGAGCACATAAACGTCGGCCCGCATTCCTGGCGCGATCGTCTTGAGTTGACCTTCCCGGAAGTTGCCAATTGCCCACCAGGTGCGTGCGTCGATGAGCGTGAACACTTGCTGACCAACGTGGGCATAGGCGCCTTCCGAAATTGTGAGATTGGTGACCCGGGCATCAAATGGCGCATAGACGCGGCAGTTGTCCAGGTTATATCGTGCGTTCTTCACAGCCGCGGCCTTTGCGCCACGCTGATTGATCAAAGGTTCGAGCGTGGTGACCGCATGCTTGGCCTGTTCGTGTTGCGCAAACGATGAGGTCAATTCCGCCTTCGCCAACTGCAGTCGAGATTCGGCCTGCCTTAGAGCTTCCGCTTGTGCCGTTTCCGAAGTTCTGGCTTTATCCACCTCATCCACCGTCACAAACTGCTTTGTGAGCAGCGGCTCGAGACGATGCAGATTGTTGTTCGCATACGTCCACTCCGCACGTGCCCGGCTGACGCCCCGCTCGGCGTTGGCAACTTCCGCTTCCGCACTGTGGGTATTCGCTTGAGCGACAGAGACCGCGCTTACCATCGCCGCGATCCTTCGTTGCTCGTCGGCAATCTGTCCTTCCAGTGCGGCCTGGTCGGAAAGGGTGTTTTCCAGAGCATATTGATAGGGACGTTCATCGATTTCGTACAGCAGTTCGCCTTTTTTCACGAACTGGTTGTCCTTCACATTCAGCCGGATCAGAGGGCCGTCGACTTGTGGCGCGATCCCAATAAAGTTGGCAAATACTTCGGCATCGTCAGTTCGGGGATGGCGGTTTGAGCGATCAAGAACGACCAGTCCCAGGACGATTGCAACCGAGATGATCGCGATACTGATCCAGCGGCCAAGAAGCTTACGTCGCTGCGTATTCTCATTTGTCTCCATACTTTTTACTCTTGTCTCCTGTCAGCGGAACAGAGTGATCCACAACGCAAAGGAAAACAAAGCTGTCAGACTCGGATAGACAACAACTGGCCAGACGATGTCAACGTGACGAGACAACAGCAATCGCGAAGCCGCTGTTAGCAAAATCGCCACCACAACACAGAAGAGCCACGCCGGAAAGAACGAGCCCAGAATGTCGAATGTAGGGGACCATTCGCAACCCGTCATCACAAGCAGAGCAGGCACCAATACAACGCCGATAGATCTACAAATTGCGCTCATGGCCCAAGCGTCCCGTGGGCGCGAATCGAGTCTCCGGTTCTGAACGCCAGCGCTGCGACTGCGGTAAGCACCTGCGTTCGCGCCACGACATCGGTGGAACGGGCTTGCGCCAAAGTGCGCTGAGCTGCCGTCACATCCAGCAAGCTGCGGACGCCGTAGTTGTATGACTCCAGAGCTGCGCTATAGGACTGGTTGGCAGCCTCCAGGAGAGCGATGGCCGCCTGACGCTGGCGAAAGGCGGTGTTCAGGTTCGAATACGCTGTCCAAACTTCGTCGGCTATTCGATTCCGAGTAACATTCGATTCCGCCTCTGCTCCTCGCACGTCTGCTTCAGCCTGGGCCACGCGGTTCTTCCGCGAGCCTCCGTCGAAGACCGTCCAGTTCAAATTGAATTGAATTCCACCCGTCAGATCGCTTGCATGTCCCCAGGGACTTGGTTGTTGCAGGGCGAAATAAGAAGGTTGAGCCGGACGGACCGTGAGGTTCAACGAAGGGTAGTATGCTGCCCGCGCTTCTTTCACTCTTGCGTTCGCCGAACGTATTTCCGCCACTTGTTGCATCAGATCTGGACGTTGCGCAAGTGCCCGGTCGATGGCTTGCTCGACCGTATCCTCGATCGACTCGCGCGTGGGCACCTGATCGAGTGGCTGGACTCGAATCGTCGGCGTCGCAGGAGCGCCAATCGCGGTTGCCAAGTCGCCTCGGGCGATTTCCTCGGTCCCGAGCACAGCTTGCAATTCATAGTCAGCCTGGGCTGTTGCGCTGCGCGCTTCGAGCACGTCGGGCATCGTTGCCAATCCGTGCGCCAGGCGATCCTCAGCCGCCTGTTGCACCGCCTGCGCGTTGGCCAAACTGGCTCGTGCGGCATCCTCTTGTCCCATCGAACTCAACACACGGTAGTAGGCCTGTTGCACCTGGTATATGACATTTCGGTGGGTGTCGTTAAAAGCCAAATTGGCCGCCAAGAGGCGCGCCGTCGCGACATTGATTCGGCCCGAGCGAGCGCCGAAGTCCAGCACGGTGTAGTTGAGTTCGAGCGCCAATTCAAAGTCTTGCGTGACCTGCTTGTAAAACTGACCTCCAAAGAAGGCTTCGGAGCGGCCGGTGTCAGAGAGTGCCGCAGCCGCCAACGTCGGATACAACTCACTCCTTGCCACGCCCAAAGCGGCTGCCCGCGCGCGAGCGCGTTCCCACGCAAGGCGAGTGGCTGGATTGTGCGCTTCCGCCAAATCCATTAGTTCTGGCAGCGAGTATGTCTTGGACGGATCTATGCTGAATCTCAAGTCAGCAATATTTCTGGCATCTGCTTCGATCCTCTGTTCAATCGGCGTATGCCACGGATGATCTGGCGACACGGGCGCGCTCTGCGCCAGAAGAGTCCTGGTGGACAGCAAAATCAGGAACGGGATTACCCCACCAATGCGCAATCGAGTCTTCTTCCTTTAGCGCTTCCGAGTCAAAGCCGAAGCGTCTTCGCCCGGTCGGCCACCCACTGATTTTGTCCTTCGCCGTGCGCACGCCATTCGCTCTCGACAGGAAACCGCAGAGTGACGTGCAACGGGGGAGCCACTTCTAAACTTCTGAAAATGGAAACGGGCTTCCGGCTGGAGACTGCCAACATTCTTGGCAAAAGACAACGATTGGCGGATGACGATTGCTGCGCGCGCGGTCACCGTGGGATCTACTCAAGAGACCGGACGCAGATGACTACCCATTTCTGATTCTTGACGTTCACCGACTGCCACCCGGGCTTTGGCCGTCGGCGTGCCTTAGAGAACGCAACGTATATGAGCTGGCCATTGCTGGTCTATTTCGTCTTCGTCGTTGTGCTCGTGGGAGCGGTGCTCGTTGTCTCGTACCTCCTGGGACAGAGACATTCCGAACCTGCCACCGCCGAGACGTACGAAGGGGGCATCGTTTCCGAGGGATCGGCGCACGTGCGTTTCTCGATGCGCTACTACATGGTGGCAATGTTCTTCGTTGTCTTCGACCTGGAAGCGGTCTTCGTTTACGCCTGGGCCGGAGCGGCTCGAGAAGTTGGCTGGCCCGGGTATTGGGGAGTTGCGCTGTTCATCGCAACCCTGGCGGCGGCACTGCTCTATGTCTGGAGAGTCGGAGCGTTGGACTGGACCAGAAAATCGGGGCGTTCGAGGTGAGAATCGCATGCAGTGGACACTGACCAAGCCGGACATCACGGGACTGACCTCAATCGGAGAGCCGGAACCTCTGGAACAGACGGTGCGGCGAAGCGTCGTTCTGTCCCGCCTCGAGGATCTGGTGCAGTGGGGCCGCAAGAACTCGGTATGGCCCTTCAACTTCGGACTCTCCTGCTGCTACGTGGAAATGGCAACCAGCATTACAAGCAAGTTTGACGTCTCGCGTTTCGGAGCCGAAGTAATTCGCGGCACACCTCGGGAAGCAGATCTGATGGTTGTCGCCGGAACGGTCTTCCTGAAGATGGCACCCATCGTTCAGCGGCTTTATGAACAGATGATGGAACCGCGCTGGGTGATCTCGATGGGATCGTGCGCGAATTCAGGAGGCATGTACGACATCTACAGCGTGGTGCAGGGTGTGGACAAGTTCCTGCCTGTGGATGTCTACGTGCCCGGCTGCCCACCGCGGCCCGAAGCGTTTCTCGAAGGCCTGTTGTTGTTGCGGCAGGCCATAGGCACGGAACGGCGTCCGCTGAGTTGGGTCGTGGGGCCTCAAGGCACCACACGCGCACCAATGCCCTCGATGCGGGATCTGATGCAGCCCTCGCGGAAAAAGATGACCGTGTTGCGGGAGACCGACGAAGTATGATCGCCGTTCCCACCATCGCCGAGGAAATCAAGGACCGGTTTGGCTCAGCCGTCACGCCTCAGGAGACGACCGACCACATACTCACGTATTGGGTCTCTAAGGATCGATTGCCTGCGGTTCTGCGTTTCTTAAAAGAAGAGATCGAGCAGCCCTACAAGATGTTGTACGACCTCACCGCAATCGACGAGCGCATGAGGCAGCATCGCGAGGGACAGCCGGCGAGCGATTTCACCGTCGTCTATCATCTCCTCTCATTCGACAGGAACGAATACCTGCGCATCAAGGTAGCGTTGGCCGAAGGCCGTCTCTCGTTGCCGACCGTCACTTCCATCTGGCCGTCGGCGAATTGGTACGAGCGCGAAGTGTGGGACATGTTCGGAATCGCGTTCGACGGCCACCCGCATCTGGAGCGCATCCTGATGCCCAAGAGCTGGAAAGGACACCCGCTGCGCAAAGAGCACCCGGCTCGCGCGACGGAAATGGATCCGTATCACTTGTCTCTGGAAAAGGAGAATGCCGAGCAGGAGGATCTTCGGTTCCGTCCCGAGGAGTGGGGCATGCGACGGGAGCGCGACGACTCGGACTTCATCTTTGTCAACATCGGTCCGCAGCATCCCGGCACGCACGGCGTGTTACGCATCGCCGTGCAGCTTGACGGTGAAGAGATCGTCGACGCGATTAGCCAGATCGGCTTCCACCATCGCGGCGCCGAGAAGATGGGGGAGCGGCAGTCCTGGCACAGCTACATCCCGTACACCGACCGGATCGACTACCTCGGCGGGGTAATGAACAACCTGGCCTATTTGACGGCGGTCGAAAAGCTGGCTGGGATCAAGGTGCCGCCACGCGCGCAGGTGATCCGCGTAATGCTTTCGGAGCTCTTTCGCATCATCAGCCACCTGGTCTGGTACGGGACATTCGCCCAAGACCTGGGACAGATGTCGCCGGTGTTCTTCACCTTCAATGATCGCGAGCGCGCTTTCGGCATGGTGGAGGCGATCACCGGCGCCCGCATGCACCCAGCCTGGTTTCGCATCGGCGGAGTGGCCGCCGACCTGCCCAAGGGCTGGGAGAAAATGTTCCTCGATTTTATCCGCTATCTTCCACCGCGCCTGATCGAGTATGACCGCACGGTGATGCGGAACGCGATCTTCAAAGGGCGCACTCAGGGAATCGGCGCATTCACCACAGACGAGGCCATCGAGTGGGGCGTTACCGGCGCGAATCTGCGCGCCTGCGGCCTGGAATGGGATTTCCGCAAGAAGCAGCCCTACTGCGGCTACGAGCAGTTTACTTTCGACATCCCCACCGCCACGAATGGCGACTGCTATGCGCGCGCGTCGGTCCGCATTGAGGAGATGCGGCAAAGCCTGCGGATCATCGAGCAATGCGTAAAAAATATGCCCGAGGGTCCGTACAAATCGGACCACCACCTGGCCACCCCACCGATGAAGGAGCGCACGATGCACGACATCGAGACGCTGATCACGCACTTCCTGGGAGTGAGCTGGGGACCGGTGCTTCCGCCGGGTGAAGCGCTCGGCGCCATTGAAGCCACGAAGGGGAACAACGGTTATTACTTGGTGAGCGACGGTAGCACGGTTTCGTACCGCACGCGGATCCGTACGCCATCGTTTGCGCACATTCAAACCCTGCCGTTCCTGTCGCGGGGATTGACGATTTCCGATTTGGTTGTGATTTTGGGCAGCCTTGACTTTGTACTGGCAGATGTCGACCGGTGAGGATCTAAGCGATGTTGACGGCAGAAGAAATTCGCGAGATTGAGAGCGAGGCGGCGCACTATCCGAAACGCGAAGCCGTTTCCATAGACGCGCTCAAGATCGTCCAGAAGCACCGCGGCTGGGTGTCGGACGAGAGCCTGCGCGATATCGCAGAACATATCGGCATGTCTCCGACGGACCTGGACAGCATTGCCACGTTTTACAACTTGATCTATCGCAGGCCAGTCGGGCGCCACGTCATCTCGGTCTGCGACAGCGTGAGCTGCTGGATCATGGGCTGCGAGCAAATACGAAAACATCTCCAGCAGCGCCTGGGCGTCGGGCTGGGCGAAACGACAGCCGACCGTCGTTTTACCCTGCTGCCGACCGTCTGCCTCGGATGCTGCGACCATGCCCCGGCTCTGATGGTGGACGGCGATCTGCACACCGATCTGGACCCGCTGAAAATCGACACGAAGCTTGAGAACTACAAATGACAACGTCCATCGAAAAACCGCTGACCGGAAATATTCCCCTGGATGGATCGGCTTTGGATCTGGCGGGCTACGAGCGGGGCGGCGGCTACCAGGCGATTCGAAAGGTGCTAAGCGGCGGCATGACCCCGAAAGCGGTCGCCGAAGATGTGAAGAACGCGAATCTGCGCGGCCGGGGCGGAGCGGGCTTTCCCACCGGCATGAAATGGTCTTTCGTCCCGCTGGGCAAGGACGCGCCCAATCCCACTTACCTGGTGATCAACGCCGATGAGATGGAGCCGGGCACATTCAAAGACAGGTTCCTGTTGGAGCGCAATCCACACCAACTCATCGAGGGCGCAATCATCGCAGGCTTTGCGGTCGAAGCTGACATCGCGTACATCTTTCTGCGGGGAGAATACACGCTGGCCGCGGAACGGCTTTCACGCGCCATCGCGGAAGCATACGAACGTCACTATCTGGGGAAGAACATCCTCGGTTCCGGCTACAGCCTGGAGTTACATCTGCATCTCAGCGGCGGCCGGTACATATGCGGGGATGAGACCGGATTACTCAATGCGCTGGAGGGTAAGCGCGCGAATCCGAGAGCGAAGCCGCCGTTTCCTGTCGTGGTGGGTCTGTTCGGCAAACCAACCGTCGTGAATAACGTGGAGACCATCAGTTGTGTGCCCCACATCATCAACAACGGCGCAGAGTGGTTCCGCGGCCTGAGCCGGACGAAAGATGGCGGCACGAAGCTCTACGGAGTTAGCGGGAAAGTGAAGCGTCCCGGCCTTTGGGAACTGCCCATGGGGACTACAGCCCGCGAACTTCTTGAAGAGCACGCCGGTGGCATGCGTGATGGGCTGAAGTTTCGCGGATTGTTGCCCGGCGGCAGCTCGACACCATTCATCGTCGAAGAGCACCTGGACACTCCCATGGACTTCACCGAGATGCCGAAAGCTAGCAGCCGCTTGGGCACCGGCACCATGATCGTTCTCGATGACCATACCTGTCCGGTGGGCATGGCGTGGAACATGACGAAGTTTTTCGCGCGTGAATCCTGCGGATTCTGCACGCCTTGCTGGAGCGGCCTCGGTTGGGCGGAACGAATTCTGCAGTCGATCGAAGACGGCCACGGAAAACCGGGCGACCTCGACAAGCTCGCCTCTCAAGCCAGGATGTGGAGTCCCGGGAACACGTTCTGCGCACTCGCGCCCGGGGCCGCCGATCCGCTCGAAACCGCAATGAAATACTTTCGCGCCGATTTTGAGCGCCACATCACTGAACAACGTTGCCCCTGGAGATAGGCATGGCTACCGTCTACATTGACAACAAACCTTACGAGATGAACCCCGAGGAGAACTTACTCCACGGCTGTCTCTCGCAAGGCCTGAACCTGCCGTATTTCTGCTGGCATCCGGCCTTGGGATCGGTGGGCGCTTGCCGTCAGTGCGCCGTCAAGGAGTTCAAGGACGAGCACGATTCGCAGGGCAAAATCGTAATGTCCTGCATGACGCCAGCCAAGGAAGGTACACGCATCTCCATCGCCGATCCCGAGGTTGCCGCCTTCCGCGCCGGCATCATCGAAGCGCTCATGCTCAATCACCCGCATGATTGCCCGGTGTGCGATGAAGGCGGCGAGTGTCATTTGCAGGACATGACCGTCATGACGGGTCATGACTACCGGCGTTACGAATTCGACAAGCGCACGTTTCGCGACCAGAACCTGGGCCCGCTGGTTAATCATGAACCGAACCGATGCATCCAGTGTTACCGCTGCGTACGCTATTACCGCGACTACGCCGGCGGCAAAGATCTGAACGCGTTCGCCTCGCGCAACACGGTATTCTTCGGCCGCAGCGAGGACGGCACCCTGGAGAATGAGTTCAGCGGGAACCTCGTCGAAATTTGTCCCACCGGTGTATTCACGGATAAGACCCTGAAGCACCATTACGCCCGCAAGTGGGACCAGCAGTTCGCTCCGTCCGTTTGTGTCCATTGCGCTCTGGGCTGCAACATCGACGCCGGCGAACGCTACGGCACTCTGCGCCGCGTCGTCAATCGCTACAACCACGAGGTGAACGGCTACTTCCTCTGTGACCGGGGGCGGTTTGGCTATGAGTTCGTAAACAGCGAACGGCGGCTTCAAGAGCCCACGCTGAACGGCAAACCCGTGTCGGCCGTGGAGGCGCGGAGTCATTTGGAAGAATACGCTGCTAGCGGCGGTGTGATCGGTATCGGCTCGCCGCGGGCGTCACTGGAAGCCAATTTTGCCCTGCGAACTCTTGTGGGCGCCGAGCGATTCCATTCGGGAATGGCCGATGCTCAAGCGACGCTGGCTGCTCGCATGATCGAGATCTTACGGCGCGGTCCCATGCGTACGCCCACACTGCGTGAGATCGAAGAATCTGACGCCGTGTTCATTCTGGGCGAGGACCTCACCAGTGTCGCCCCCAGAGTGGCTCTGGCTCTTCGTCAGTCGGTGCGCCAGCAACCGATGGACATTGCCAGGCAAGCGAATATCCCGCTATGGATGGATCACGGAGTGCGGGATGCACTGCAGGACGCGAAAGGTCCGCTGTATATTGCGACGCCGTACGCCACTCGCCTCGACGAGGTTGCTACCGCTACGTTCCGCGGCGCGCCTGATGATCTGGCCCGACTGGGCTTCGCCGTGGCCCACGCTCTCGATCCGGAGGCGCCCTCGGCCCAGGATTTCCCGCTCGCCGCCGAAATTGCGAATGCCCTGAAAACCGCCAAGAAGCCCCTCGTGATTTCCGGCATGAACTGCTGCAGCCAGGCCGTCATGGAAGCGGCAGCCAATGTGGCAATGGCAGCCCACGCGGCTCTCAGCTTGACCGCCCCCGAATGCAACACCGTTGGTGCGGCTCTGATTGGGGGATCTCCGCTCACGGCGGCCTTTGAAGCGGTGAAGGATGGACGCGCGGACACGGTCATCATCCTCGAGAACGATCTCTATCGACGCGCGCCCGCCGCCGAAGTGGACGCTTTCCTCGTCGCCGCCAAACATGTAATCGTCCTCGATCACCTGGCCAACCCGACCACTGAAAAAGCGGACTTGCAACTTCCCGCGGGAACCTTCGCTGAATCCGATGGCACATTCATCAGCAGCGAAGGACGCGCCCAGAGATTCTTCCAGGTTTTCATCCCGCAGAACGACGTTCTAGCAAGCTGGCGCTGGTTGAAGCCGGACAAGTGGGAGAACCTTGACGATGTACTGGCGGCTCTGTCTAAGGCATTGCCCGAACTCGCACCAGCGTCCTATGCCGCACCGTCAGCCGCGTTTAGAATTGCCGGCGCCAAGATTCCGCGCTCGCCGCACCGCGAGAGCGGCCGTACTTCCGTCCTCGTCAACATCACAATTTCCGAGCCGAAGCAACCCGAGGATCCCGATTCTGCGTTGGCGTATTCGATGGAGGGCACGCCGGACAAGCCTCCCGCGGCTCTGATCCCGTTCTTCTGGTCGCCCGGCTGGAACTCCATTCAGTCGGTGAATACATATCAAACGGAACCCGGCGGAGCTTTGCGTAGCGGCGATGCCGGGGTCCGGATGTTTGAACCTGCGATGTTCGAGCCCGCAGCCGCCAATGGCCAGTCTTCGCCCCGACAAGCTTGGTTCAGCGCCATCCCGCCCGCATTCGAACCCCGTGAAGGCGAGTGGCTGCTCGTGCCCGTCTATCACTTCATCGGCTCCGAGGAATTAAGTCCGGCGGCGCGAGGACTTGCAGAACTCGCAACGAAACCGCACGTGGCCGTCAACTGCGCCGATCTGCCCGAGGGCAGCGAAGTCGAACTGAGTTGTGCGAGCGGCACCTTCCGTGTTCCCGTGCGTCTCCGACCTGATCTTCCTCTGGGTGTTGCCGGCCTGTCTGCCGGAATCGCCCCGCTGAGCGGAATCACAATGCCCGCGTGGGGCAAGATCGGGAGGCCGAAATGACAAGTCCGTCCCCGCTCCTCGCGATCCTCGGAATCGTCATTGGAGCTCTGACTATCGCAGCCTCTCTTATTTATGTAGAGCGCCGGTTGCTTGCCCTCTGGCAGGACCGTTACGGTCCGAACCGCACCGGGCCTTTCGGGCTGCTACAGGTTGTCGCAGACGCCATCAAGATGTTCATGAAGGAGGACTGGGTCCCTCCGTTTGTCGACAAACCTGTTTTCATTCTGGCCCCTGCCGTCATCTTCGTGACCGTGCTCATGTCTTTCGCGGTGCTACCGCTGGCCCCGGGAATCATCGTCTCCGACTTGAACATAGGACTGCTATTTTTCCTCGCCATGTCGTCGCTGGGAGTCTACAGCGTCGTGCTCGCGGGATGGTCCTCCGACAATAAATACGCCCTGCTCGGCGGGATGCGGGCCGCGGCCCAGATGCTGAGCTATGAAGTCTTCATGGGACTTTCGCTCATGGGGGTTGTGGTCCTGGCGGGATCGTTCAGTCTGCCGGCCATTGTCGAAGCGCAGAGGAAGATGTGGTTCGTGATCCCCCAATTTCCCGGCTTGGTTTTATTTCTGATCGCCGGATTTGCCGAAACGCGCCGCATTCCTTTCGATCTCTCCGAAGCTGAAAGCGAACTCGTTGCTGGTTATCACTCCGAATACTCGGGCATGAAGTTCGGCATGTTTTTTATTGGAGAGTACATGGGAGTCACCCTGATTTCGGGGATGATCTCGGTTCTCTTTTTCGGGGGCTGGCTGGGACCCGTTCTGCCTGGACTGGTCTGGTTTCTGATCAAGACCTTCTTCTTCATCTCATTTTTCATCCTGGTGCGGGCGGCTTTGCCGCGCCCGCGCTTCGATCAACTTATGTCATGGGGCTGGAAAGTGATGTTGCCCCTGGCTCTAGCTAATGTGCTGCTGGCCGGCGCGGCGGTCCTATTGCGGAGTTAGTCCATGTTCAGCATGCTTCGATCGATCTGGTACGTGCTCCTCCACGCCTTCCAAAAGAGGGTAACGATTCAATATCCGGAGGAGAAGCCGTATCTCGCGCCGCGCTACCGCGGACGGATCGTCTTGTCCCGCGATCCGGATGGTGGCGAACGCTGTGTGGCTTGCAACCTTTGCGCGGCCGTCTGTCCGGTCGGCTGCATCGCGCTGCAGGCGACGGAGGACGAAAACGGGCGGAGGTATCCGGACTTCTTCCGCATCAACTTTTCGCGCTGCATCTTCTGCGGCCTTTGCGAAGAGGCCTGCCCGACGTATGCGATCCAACTAACGCCAGATTTTGAGATGGGCGAGTTTCACCGGCAGAACCTGGTTTACGAAAAACACGATCTCCTGATCGATGGGCCGGGGAAGTATTCGGGCTATAACTTCTGGCGCGTAGCCGGCGCCAAGATCGGTGGAAAGGACAAGGGCGAGGCGGCACATGAATCACCGCCCGTGGACGTGCATTCGCTCTTGCCATGAGGTCAATTATGGAATCAACTTTCTACATCGCAGGTGGAGTCGCGGTTATCTCGACTCTCCTTATGTTGACGCGGCTGAACCTTGTTCATGCGCTTCTGTACCTGATCGTGTCGCTGCTGGCCGTGTCGGTAGCGTTCTTCGTGCTCGGAGCTCCTTTTGTCGCGGCGCTCGAAGCCATCGTGTACGCAGGCGCGATCATGGTGCTTTTCCTCTTCGTGGTGATGATGCTCAACGTGGGAAAAGACTCAGAAACGGAGCGGCAGTGTCTGACACCGGGGATATGGACCGGCCCTGTCATTCTGGCCAGCATCCTTATTATGGAGGTCCTGTATTTGTCCGAAGGGCTATCCGACAGCCTGGGCACGGGCGCCACCGGGCCGAAGGAAGTCGGGATCGCTTTGTTTGGTCCCTACATGATCGGTGTCGAGTTGGCCTCCATGCTCTTGCTGGCGGGACTGGTGGGCGCATATCACTTGGGCCTTCGCAAAACCGAAAAAACGGAGATTCAACATGTCACAGCTACCTATGAGGGACGGGCTGATGCTGGCGGGGATCTTGTTCTCGCTGGGACTGACCAGTCTGCTCGTACGACGTAATTTGGTTTTTGTTCTGATGTCCCTGGAGGTCATGCTCAATGCGGCGGGGCTGGCATTCGTGGTCGCCGGGTCTCGATGGCATCAGGTGGACGGTCAGGTAATGTTTGTGTTCATTCTGGCCATGGCGGCCGCGGAAGTCGCGGTAGGGCTGGCACTGGTTCTGCAGATCTATCACCGCTTCAAATCCCTGGATGTGGACGCTATCAGCGAAATGAGGGGTTGACGTGATCAGTTGGTTGTGGCTCATTCCGGCATTACCTTTCGCGAGCGCGACGCTGCTGATGCTGTTTGGCTCAAGTTTGCCGCGGAGAGCCGTCGCCGCCCTTGGCGTGGGGTCCATCGGACTCTCAGCCATGGTTACAGCTCTGATCGCGGTCAGCTTCGTAACCAGCCCTCCGGCCGGGCACGCTTACACACAGGTTCTCTGGACCTGGATCAGTGTCGCGGGCTTCCAGCCGCAGATCGGGCTCTATCTGGATGCGCTCTCGCTCGTGATGATTCTGGTCGTCACGTTTGTTGGTTTCCTTATCCATATTTATTCCGCCGAGTTCATGCTCGAAGATCCGGGTTACAGCCGCTACTTCGCTTACATGAACCTGTTCGTCGCGTCGATGCTCACACTGCTGCTGGGAAACAATCTTCTCCTCCTCTTACTCGGATGGGAAGGTGTGGGCTTGTGCAGTTATCTGTTGATCGGCTTTTGGTACCGCGATCCCGCAAACGGCCGGGCAGCGCGCAAGGCGTTCATCGTAACCCGCGTGGGCGATTGCGCCCTGATGGTGGGATTATTCCTGCTCTTCACGCAACTGGGCACACTGCAGATTCAGGACCTGATGCTGCGCGTTTCCGCGCAGTGGCCCTTGGGATCCTCGTGGGCGCTTGTAGCAGCTCTGTTGCTGTTAGGCGGTGCTGTAGGCAAATCGGCGCAGATTCCGTTGCAGGTATGGTTACCGGATGCGATGGCTGGTCCGACGCCAACCAGCGCGCTGATTCACGCGGCGACGATGGTGACGGCGGGCGTCTATCTGATCGCGCGCACGCACGTTCTGTTCTCCCTCGCTCCCGCCGCGCAGTCGGCGGTTGCCGTTGTGGGTGCGGCCACCCTCTTACTGGCCGGGTTTAGTGCTCTCACGCAGCACGATATCAAGCGCATCCTGGCGTATTCCACGATCAGCCAGATCGGTTACATGTTCCTCGCGCTGGGCGTAGGTGCGTGGCAAGCCGCCATGTTCCACTTTTTCACCCACGCGTTCTTCAAGGCCCTTTTGTTCCTCGGCGCGGGTGTGATCATCAACGCGGTCGACGAGGAGCACAGCATCTTCAAGATGGGCGGCCTGCGCAAAGAATTGCCGGTCGCTTTCTGGACGTTTCTGGCAGGAGGTTGCGCGTTAGCGGGATTGCCGTTCATCACGGCCGGGTTTTTCAGCAAAGACATGATCATCTGGCAATCGTGGTCCGCGCCGGGCGGGCATCCCGCGCTCTGGATGGCTGGAATGCTCGGCGCGGGATTGACGTCGCTCTACACCTTCCGTCTGATCTTCCGCGTCTTCTTCGGTCCGCTTGGTATTCCTGTGACGAAGCGGCCTGGGTACGCGATGAAGATTCCTCTTGTCATCCTTGCGGTTTTCGCCATCGTGGGCGGATATCTGAAAGTGCCGTTGCTCGCGTTTCTGCATTCGGCATTGCCGGCAACCATCGAAGCTCGCGCCGGCGGTTTGACGGAGACGGGTTCGGAGGCGATTGCCGGGCTCTTGTTCCTCGTCGGACTGTATTTTGCCTATTTGTTCCACCTCAAGAAATGGACCCTCTCGGACTCATTGGTCGGAAATCCGATTGGTCATGCTCTCGACCAGTGGTGGTTTGCCGGCTGGGGCTTCGATTGGATTTACGACAAGTTGTTGGTACAGCCATTTATCTGGGTGGCCAATGTCAACAAGAGCGATTTTATCGACGCGTTCTACACCGGAATAGCGCGAGTGGCTGACGCGTCGTATCGATCCCTGAGCAGAACCGAAACGGGTAGCGTGCGCTGGTACGCCACGGCGATGGCCGCTGGATCGGTCCTCTTTGTAGCGCTGGTGTTATTCGTATGATCCTGACCCTTTTGATCCTCATCCCCTTAGCGGCCGGCATCCTGGCCGCGGTATCGGCCCGCTGGAGCACGCAGCTGCCGCGATGGATTTCACTGGCTGCACTGGCCGTGGATCTCGTCCTAGCGGCGCGTATCTGGGCTGTCCGGTCGTTGAGTCCTTCGACGCGCTGGATCGCGGAAGTGGACTGGAACTGGGTGCCGAGCTTCGGGATCCATTTCCATCTTGCCGTGGACGGTCTCAGCTTCCTGATGCTAATACTCGCGTTCTTCCTCGGCATCGTCGCAGTGCTTTGCTCCTGGACGGAAATTCAAGACAAAATCGGTTTCTTCCACTTCAATCTGATGTGGGTTCTGGCGGGAATCGTAAGCGTGTTCCTGGCAATGGATTTGTTCCTCTTCTATTTTGCCTGGGAACTGATGCTTATCCCGATGTACTTCCTCATCGTCATCTGGGGTCACGAACGGCGCGTGTACGCGGGGACCAAGTTTTTCCTGTTCACGCAATGCAGCGGCTTGCTGATGCTGATCGCGATTCTGGCGCTGTACTTCCTCCACCATCAGGCTACCGGCGTTTACACCTTCGAGTATTCGGAACTTCTGGGCACAACGCTCAGCAGTGGCGCGGAACTTGCGATCATGCTCGGCTTTTTTGTCGCCTTTGCGGTGAAGCTGCCGGTGGTACCCCTGCATACCTGGCTGCCGGATGCGCACACTGAGGCACCCACAGCGGGAAGCGTCATTCTCGCGGGGTTGCTGTTAAAGACGGGTGGATACGGTCTGCTGCGTTTTGTGATCCCGTTGTTTCCGCGCGCTGCGCACGAATTCACTCCCGTGGCGTTGGCGCTCGGCGTTATCGGGATTATTTATGGCGCCGTGATGGCCTATTCGCAGACGGACCTAAAGCGCCTGGTCGCCTATACCAGCGTCAGCCACTTGGGCTTTGTGTTGCTCGGCATCTTCTCGTGGAACGCATTGGCGCTCCAGGGCGCGATCATGACGATGATCTGTCATGGACTGAGCACAGGCGCCCTCTTCGTCCTGGTCGGCGGCTTGCAGGAACGGATCCACACCCGCGATCTGGACCGCATGGGCGGACTCTGGACGGTAGCGCCGCGCTTGAGCGCTTCGGCGCTGTTCTTCAGCCTGGCCTCGCTCGGACTGCCAGGCCTCGGCGATTTTGTCGGCGAATTTCTCGTATTGCTCGGAGCTTATAGAGTCAGCGTCGCACTAACGGTGGTCGCGACTCTCGGAATTCTCGCGTCCACTTTCTACGCGTTGCGGATGATGCAGCACGCTTTCTTCGGCCCGAACGCGAATTCGTGGCAGCTACCCGATCTTAAGCTGCGCGAAGGGCTCATCGTGGGCGTAATGGTCCTCGGCCTGTTGTGGCTTGGACTCTACCCCCAACCAGTACTCAACACCTTCGCGCCCGCGATGGACAACCTACAACACGAGGCTCAGATAACCTCCGCGGCGCTGAGGGGACAGCCATGAACGCCACCGCTATAAACATAGATGATACAGTCGCTCTCTTTCCACTCTTTTTGCTCGCAGGGACAGCGGTTGCGGTGATGCTGGGCATCGCGGCTAAGCGCAGTCACGCGCTAGCGGCCGGACTGACTCTCACGGGCCTCGCCGCTTCCTTCCTCTCGGTCTTTACGGTTGCTCCACTGGTTCCGCGCCAAGTAACCTCGCTCCTGCTGATCGACGGGTATGCTTTGTTCTACCTGGGGTTGATCATCGCTTCCGCAGCCGCCGTGGCCGTGCTCTCCTACCAGTATTTCGCGAAACACGATGGACAGCGCGAGGAACTTTACCTGCTGCTGGTTCTGGCGACCCTGGGTTGCGGAGTCTTGGTCACGAGCATCCATTTTGTATCTGTTCTCCTCGGCCTCGAGATTCTGAGCATCTCCCTGTACGGCATGGTTGCCTATTTCACGGACCGGGGTCACGCACTGGAAGCCGGTATCAAGTATCTGATCCTGGCCTCGGCCTCGGCGGCGTTCCTTCTCTTCGGCCTGGCTCTCATCTATGCCGACACCGGCACACTGTCGTTCTCGAGCCTCCGGAATCTTCCGTTGGATAAGTCCAGTCTCGCGCTGGTGTTGCCCGGTATCGCGCTCACCGTCACCGGGGTCGGGTTCAAACTCGGCGTCGTTCCCTTCCATCTCTGGATACCGGACGTGTATGAGGGCGCCCCTGCGCCGGTGGCGGCTTTCGTCGCGACCACATCCAAGACCGCGGTGGTGGCGCTGCTGCTGCGCTGTCTCGGGGCCGGAACTCAGCAGTCCCGGGCCGTGTTCTTCCTGCTCTCGGTGATTGCAATCGCCTCTATGTTTGCGGGCAATCTCCTTGCGTTGCGACAAAACAACGTCAAGCGAATTCTGGCCTACTCATCGATCGCGCACTTTGGATATATCCTGGTGGCGTTTCTCGCCGGCACAACCATGGGGGCTAGCGCCGTAGCCTTCTATCTGGTGGCGTATACGGTGACCATACTGGCAGCTTTCGGCGTCGTCACGGTGCTCTCGACTTCGGAGGCCGATGCCGCCGAACTCGAAGATTACCGCGGTCTGTTCTGGCGGAGGCCCGTCCTCGCGAGCATCTTCACCGCCGTGCTGTTTTCGCTCGCCGGCATCCCGGCCACCATGGGTTTCATCGGCAAATTCTATATTCTTGCCTCCGGCGCGAATGCTTCTGCCTGGCCGCTCATGCTTGTCCTCGTTCTCACAAGCGTCATCGGCCTGTTCTATTACCTGCGCATCGTGGTTACGCTTTTTTCAGCATCGCCGGAACGTCAGTTTTCGGTGCAGAGCCTCGGGAGCGGCAGCGCTTTTGTCCTCGGTGGACTCGCAGTTCTTCTCGTATGGTTTGGCGTGTACCCCGCGCCGTTGCTCAACCTCATCCGAGCTACGATAGGCGGGCCCAACTGATGTGGTGTTCCGCCAGCTATTCGTTCTTGAGAAAAAGCACTGCCAGCGGAGGTAAGGTGAGTTTCAGTGAGTAAGGGCGACCATGAACAGATCGCTCAGCCGCGTGAACTCCTCCGAGGTTTCCCATTCCGATGCCTCCGTAGTCGGTGGCATCGCTGTTCAGCAACTCTCTCCAGAATCCTCCCGCGGGAACTCCCAGGCGATAGCCCAGCCGTGGTACTGGTGTGAAATTGCACACTACCACGATGCCGCCTTGCGAAGACTTCCCTTTCCGGAGAAGGGAAATTGTGCTGTTCTCGCTGTCGTTGCAGTCAATCCACTCGAAACCAGCCGCGTTGGTATCGAGCTCGTGCAGAGCCGGATATTGCCGATAAACCCAGTTTAGCTGCTCGACCCATCGCCGTAACCCGCTGTGCATCGGGTGTTGCAGCAATTGCCACTCTAGGCTGCTGTCATGCGCCCACTCCCGCACTTGCCCAAACTCTCCGCCCATGAACAATAACTTCTTTCCTGGCTGCGCGTACATGTACCCGAACAGCAAGCGCAGGTTGGCAAACTTCTGCCATTCGTCGCCCGGCATCTTTCCAATCAGCGACCCTTTGCCGTAGACCACTTCATCGTGAGAAAGGGGCAGCACAAAATTTTCGGTGAACCCATACTGCATTCGAAAAGTCAGCTTGTTGTGGTGGTATTTGCGGTGGATGGGATCAAGCTGAAAGTACTCCAGCGTGTCGTGCATCCATCCCATGTCCCACTTCAGGCCAAAACCCAGCCCGCCCACATAGAGCGGTCGCGAGACCATCGGCCACGACGTCGACTCTTCGGCGAAGGTCTGCACATCAGGATGTTCGGCGTATGCTTCCTGATTGAACTGCCGCAAGAAATCAATAGCCTCCAGATTTTCTCGGCCACCGTACTGATTGGGAAGCCATTCCCCCTGCTTGCGCGAATAGTCTAGATAGAGCATGGACGCCACGGCGTCCACTCGTAAACCGTCCGCATGATACTTATCCAGCCAGAACGTCGCGCTGGAGACCAGGAAGCTGCGGACCTCATTGCGCCCGTAGTTGAAAAGGTA
>Ga0335069_10002287_pt1 | contig 29630 bp, 16 predicted proteins | sample Lox_Sample_11_FD_206714 | JGI IMG/M metagenome (GOLD analysis project Ga0335069, IMG submission 206714) | Soil microbial communities from Loxahatchee National Wildlife Refuge, Florida, United States - Lox_Sample_1.1 | ecosystem: Environmental > Terrestrial > Soil > Wetlands | place: USA...
CGGTTACCTGGGTGAACTTGTGCGTCTCAATGGAGTAGACGAAAACGGCGCGGAGCTGGTTCTCGAGATCCCGATGGTAGGCAATCCACTTCGAGTCGGGCGACCAGACCACGCCCCAGTCCGAGCCGAAGCTGCCGAAGGTGCCGTGGTCGATGAGGACGGGTTTCGGTGCGGGGGCCTTGGGGTCGGCCGGGACGTCGATGACCCAGAGGCGGAGGTGTTTATCGGTGTAGGCGATGTGTTTTGAGTCGGGGGACCAGGTGGGGCCGTAGTAGAAGCTCGGGCCGGGGCCGAGATCGATCACCAGCGGCGGCTTGAAGCCGGTCTGCTCCTGCAGGTAGAGCTGGTATTCGCCGCTGGCGTCGGAGAAGTAGGCGATGGTCTTGCCGTCGGGGCTCCATTCTGGATTTCGCTCGGCGATTCCCGGGGTGCGGGTCAGGTTGCGGGTGTCGCCTTTTTCGCCGGGGACGGTAAAGATTTCGCCATGCGCCTCGAAGACCGCCCGGGCGCCGGCGGGCGAGAGCGCGGCGTTGCCGATCTCTTCCGGCGGAATGGTAGCGATGTGCGGCGTGAGCGTGGGCAGTTCGCCGTCAATCCGGATGGGGACAACCCGGTCGTCGTTGGAAGCCGTATCGACGAAATGAATGGAGCCGAACTGCTCGTAGACGAGTCCGCCGGGGCCGCCCTGTACGGATTTGAGGTCGTAGCCCTTGTTGGTCCCGACCGCCGTCACCTGCTTTGAGCTTAGGTCGTATTTGTAGAGCGAGACCGGACCGGAGTTTTTGCCGTCGCTCGAGCGGTCGGAGAGGAAGTAGACCGCATCGCCCTGCCACACGGGATTGAAGTCGTTGGAGTTCTCACGGGGCACGCGGACGAGGTCAAGCGTCTTGAGGTTGATGATCCAGATGGGGGTGGTCTGTCCTCCGACATAGCGCTTCCATGCACGCTGCCACTTGGAGATGGGCTGGTAGGCGAGGGACTGGCCGTCCGGCGAGTAGGAACCCTCGATTCCCATGGGCAGGGGCAGCGGCTCGGGCATGCCGGAACCGTCCGCGTGGACGAGGAAGAGGCGGGCGAAGTGGCGGTAGCTGGCCATGCCACTGGCGATGAGCACGTTCTTGCTGTCGCGCGACCAGCCCACGACCTCGCTGCCGGCCGGATGCCAGGTGATGCGCCGCGGCACGCCGCCGCCCGCGGGAATGATGTAGACGTCGTCGTTCCCTGCCAGGTGGGCCGTATAGGCGATCTCGGAACCATCGGGCGAGTAGTACGGGCCGGCACCGACATGGCCGTTGGATGTCAGCCGCCGAGCTTCGCCGCCCTGCCGGGGCACGGTCCAGATGTCGTCGGCGTAGCGGAAGGCGATGCGATCCTGGGAGAGAGAAGGGCTTCGCAGCAGCAAGTGCTGGTCAGCAGCCGGATCGGCGCTCTGGCCGGCAGCAAAGGCGGGGATGAGCGCGGAGAGCGCAAGCACAGCGGGCGCGAAGCGCGTACAGAGTCGCATCACTGGGTCCTCCATGGAGTTCTGCCGAACTTAAGTTGAATGGATACAGATGCCGGGGGCGCAAGCTATGCTACGACGCCGGGGTCGCGTTTGTTCAGGAAAAAGTGGGCTTCCCCGGAACCGGGTGCGGCCGGCATGCGTATCACGCAGGGACGAGACGTGCGGCCAAACGCGGGTCACTGCCGTCCATAGGGATACCGGAGCGAAAACTATCTCATGTGACCTTCCGCACCGGCGGGGAGGCCTGTGTCCAGCACCCCATCGGCGCATTGGTCGATGGGGCCCCGCTTTTTTCGGGTCGCGGGAACGGTCGATGAGCCTGCCCGGCCAATTCGCCGGCAAGAGGCCGCCGGAGCGGAATCGTGAGTTTGCGTACACTGGATGGAACCCTTGGAACGTGGACTGACAGGGCGCATCGCAACGGACCGGCCGCACCCGGTCACGGAAAGTCAGAATCATGCAACTGATTGAGGCCTTCAAACTCGCGCTGCAGTCCCTCTGGGCCAACAAGCTGCGCTCCATCCTCACGCTCATCGGTGTGGTGATGGGCGTGGCCTCGGTGATCATGGTCATCACCCTGGTGAACGGCGCCAACCGCTATGTGAGCACCAAGCTCTCCGGATATGGCGCCGACGTGTTCACGGTCACCAAGATGTCCAGCGTGATCTTCACGCCCGAGGAATTCTTCAAGTTCCAGAAGCGCAAGATCCTGCGCATGGAGGACTACGACGCCATCCGCGAGGGCTGCTCGGACTGCTTTGAAGTGGGCGCCCTTCTGGCCAAGGCGACCCACGTGGTGGCCAACGGCAAGTCAAGCAACAACACCCAGGTGCGGGGCTACACCTGGACCATGCTGTCGCTGAATAACATCGATATCGCGCTGGGCCGCGGCTTCACCCCCGCCGACGAGGACCACGCCACCCACAACGTGATCGTGGGCTACGACATCATCGACAACCTGCTCCCCGACGGCGATCCGGTCGGCCGCGAGATTCGCGTCGACGGCATTCCCTACACCATCGTGGGCGTGGGCGACCGGCAGGGCAAGACGCTGGGCCAGTCGCAGGACAACTGGGTGGCCGTGCCCATCACCACCTATCAGCAGACCTACGGCTACAACGACTCGGTGGATATTTATGCCCGCGCCAACGGCGATGCAACGGTGATGGAGCGCGCCAAGGACCAGGCGCGCGTGATCATGCGCACCCGGCGCCACGACGCGCCCGGCCAGCCCGACGACTTCGAGATTGAAACCAACGACACCTTCCTCGACATCTGGAAGCAGATCAGCTCGCTGTTCGCCGCGGTGGTACTGGGGCTGGCCTCCATCGCGCTGGTCGTCGGCGGCGTGGTCATCATGAACATCATGCTGGTCTCGGTGACCGAACGGACGCGCGAGATCGGCGTGCGCAAGGCTCTCGGCGCCAGGCAGCGCGATGTGCTGATCCAGTTCCTCATCGAAAGCGCGTTCCTTGCCCTGGTGGGCGGGGCCATTGGCGTACTGGGCGGCGTAGTGGTGGGCAAGCTGATCACCGTCTTCGTGGGATTCCCGACGGCCGTGCCTTTGTGGGCGATCTTCCTCGGACTTTTCCTGGCAACCAGCGTGGGCATTTTCTTCGGCGTGTACCCCGCCAGCAAGGCCGCCAAACTGGACCCGGTGGTGGCGCTGCGGGCGGAAATGTGAGAGGGGCAGTTTGCAGTTTGCAGTTTTCAGTCGTCAGTCGTCAGTCGTCAGTTGTCAGTCGTCAGTTGTCAGTTGTCAGTTGTCAGTAAGGAGTGCACCGGATGGGTCAGGCGTTTCGGGATTTGCAGGTCTGGCAAAGGTCAATGGAACTGGCAGCTGAAGTCTATGGAGCATCGAAGGCGTTTCCCAGAGAGGAACTCTTTGGGATCACAAGTCAATTGCGGCGCTCAGTGGTATCCATCCCCAGCAATATTGCCGAAGGGAGCGGAAGAAACAGCAGCGGCGAGTTCAGGCAGTTCCTCGGGATCGCGCGCGGATCGAATTACGAAGTGCAAACGCAACTCGAGCTGGCAAAGACGCTCAATCTCGGGAATCCACAGTCGATCGATAGAGCATTAGCCCTTTCACACGAGGTCGGAAAGATGATCTACGCACTCCTAGAATCGCTATAGTGCCGATCCGAATCAGTGAAAACTGACGACTGACAACTGACAACTGTGGCGGAGCAACACAATGGCCAAGGGACAAACGCGGGAATCGGTGAAGATGGCGCTGGACACGCTGCGCGCCAACAAGCTGCGCTCGGGGCTGACGATCCTGGGCATTGTTATCGGCGTGACGACGGTGATCACCATCTCGTCGGTGATCAGCGGCGTGAATAACCGGGTCAACGACTGGGTAAGTTCGCTGGGCTCGAACGTGATCTGGGTATTTCACATGCCGGTGATCGGGGTGCGGCCCACCACGGAGATGCTGGCGCGCAAGAAGCTCAATTTCGACGACGTGGTGGCCCTGCGCACGTTGCCGCACGTGGTGGCTGCCGACGGCGGATTTCAGCACGTGGGCCAGTTCCGGGTGGGCGCCGTGGATGTAAAGTACAACGGCAAGAAGATCGCCGGGACCATGCTGCAGGGCTCCACGGCGGAGGTCTCGCAAGTGACCGACATGCCCATCCTTCAGGGGCGTATGTTCACCGACGCGGAAGACAAGCGCGGCGCGCACGTGTGCGTGCTGGGACACGACACGTGGGATTCGCTGTTCGAGGGTCGCAACGCCATCGGCAAGGAAGTGAACGTCGAGACCGGGATGTACACCGTCATCGGCGTGCTCGACAAGCAGAAGCAGCCCTTCGGCGGCGGCCGCAACCAGGCCGACAACGCGGTGTACTTTCCCCTGGGCACCTTCCACAATCTGCATCCTGAAGACAAGGACATGTGGGTGAGCGTGAAGTACGACGATCCCAAGAACAAGTCGCTGGTGCAGGAGGAGATTCGCGAACTGCTGCGCGTTCGCCGCAAGGTGCGGGTGGACAAGCCGGACGACTTCGAGATCTTCGGGCCCGATTCGATCTCGAAGCTGTGGGGACAGATCACCGGCGGCCTGGTGCTGTTCATGATCGCCGTCTCCAGCGTGGGGCTGATGGTGGGCGGCGTGGGCGTGATGAACATCATGCTGGTCTCCGTCACCGAGCGCACCCGCGAGATCGGCGTGCGCAAGGCCATCGGCGCCACCAGGAAGACGATCCTGACGCAATTCACCACCGAAGCCGTGACGCTGTGCGCGGTGGGCGGAGTGGTGGGCGTGCTCTTTGGAGCCATCATCACCTGGATCGTTTATTTCCTGCCCATTGGATTGCCAGCGACCCTATCCACGCTGTGGGTGATGATAGGCTTCGGTGTGTCGTGCGCCATCGGACTGCTGTTCGGCATCTACCCGGCCTGGAAGGCGGCCAACCTGGACCCGATCGAGGCGCTGCGGTACGAGTGAACAGTGGTCATTGAACTGTGGTCAGGGATCCGCTTCCCGGTTCCGGCTTCTGGCTCTGCTCTGCCTGATGCGGTGGCTGGCGCTGGTGTGCGGGTCTAGAGCGGTTGCACAGCACTTGTAGCCGTTTCTGGCCGCGATTCAAGGTGGCTTTTCCTTGATGAAAAAGCCGTTTGGCGTTGTGGCTCCGGGACACAGCAACTGTGAAACCGCTGTAGTTGCGAGCGTCACAGACGGGAAGACGGAAAGCCGGTTAGCTGTCAGGTGTCAGCTCAAAGCTGGCAATCCGAGGTCGCTCATGGCGCGAGGCCAAAATCGCGAGTCGGTCAAGCTGGCTCTCAATACCCTCCATGAAAACAAGCTGCGCTCCGGCCTTACCATTCTGGGCGTCGTCATCGGCGTCACTACGGTCATCGTCATCTCCTCGGTCATCAACGGGCTCAATAACCGCGTCAACGACTGGATCACCTCGTTCGGCACCAACGTGATCTGGGTCTTTCACATGCCCATGATCGGAGTGAGGCCGACGACCGAGATGCTTACCCGCAAGAGACTGACCCTCGACGATGCGCTGGCCCTGCGCTCGCTGCCCCATGTGCTGGGGTCGGATGGGGAAGAGAGGCATGTCGATGAGACCTTCCGCGTGGGAGATGTCGACGTGAAGCGCAACGGCAAAAAGGTTGCGGGCGCCTTCATTTTCGGCTCCACGGCGCAGATTCAGATCGTCTCCGATCTCGCTCTTGCCTCGGGGCGCTTCTGGACCGAAGACGAAGACGCGCGCCATGCGCATGTATGCCTCCTGGGCTACGACACCGCCCATATGCTGTTTGGAGATGAAGACCCGACAGGCAAGGACGTGAACGTCGCCACCGGGCTCTATACCGTGATCGGGGTGATGGACAGGCGCAAGCAGCCCTTCGGCTCCGGCAAGAATCCGGCCGACAACGGCGTGTACTTCCCGCTGGGCACATTTCACAATCTCTATCCCGGCATTAAGGACATGTTCATTGCCATCCGCTATGACGACCATAGGAACAAGGCCCTCGTCGAAGAAGAGGTGCGCGAGATGCTGCGCATCCGCCGCAAGGTGCGGGTGGACCTGCCGGACAACTTCGAAATGATGGGGCCGGACTCGCTCAGCAAGCTGTGGACGCAGCTCACCGGCGGGCTGGTGCTGTTCATGATCGCCGTCTCCAGCGTCGGCCTGTTGGTGGGCGGGGTGGGCGTGATGAACATCATGCTGGTGTCGGTGACGGAACGGACCCGCGAGATCGGCGTGCGCAAGGCTATCGGCGCAACCAAGCGCGACATCCTGACGCAGTTCACCACTGAGGCTGTAACCATGTGCGCCGCGGGTGGTGTGCTGGGTCTGCTGATCGGGGCCGTGTGTACCTGGATCATCTACTTTCTGCCCATCGGATTACCCGCCGCGCTCTCCACCGTGTGGGTGGTTACCGGATTCGTGGTCTCCTGTGCGGTGGGTCTGCTGTTTGGCATCTACCCGGCTTGGAAGGCAGCGAACCTGGATCCGATCGAAGCGCTGCGATACGAGTAGGGAACGAGGGACAAAGGGAGATGGGGACAAGGGAGCCTCGTTCCCTGCTCTGCGTAACCTGCATCACCGACAGGAAGGGCGACCTGTCCAATGCTGCTGCTATGGCGCGCGGAGAAACATGGGAGTCGATCCGGCTGGCGTGGGAGACGCTGCGCCAGAACAAGATGCGTTCGGGGCTCACGATCCTGGGGGTCGTCATCGGCATCGCCACGGTCATCTCTGTCTCGTCCATCATCAATGGGCTGAATCACCGGGTGACTGCGTGGATCGGCTCGCTGGGCACGAATGTCTGGTATGTCTTCCACATGCCGGTGATCGGTGTGCAGCCCACCAGCGAGATGCTGACGCGCAAGCGGCTCACCATCGACGATGTGAAGGCGCTCCGCCAATTGCCTCATGTGACGGCCGTGGACGGCGGCTTTCAGCATGTGAAGACGCAGTTCCGCCTGGGCGACATAAGCGTGAAGTACAACGGCCGCAAGATCTCGGGAACGATCCTGCAGGGATCGACGGCCCAGGTGGGCGAGATTCTGCAGCTCACATTTCTCCAGGGCCGCCTCTACACAGACCAGGAGGACGAGCGCCACGCCCACGTGTGCGTTCTCGGGCATGATGTCTGGGAAGAGCTCTTCGGCGATCGGCCGGCATTGGGCAAAGAGGTGACCATCGAGAACGGCGTGTATACCGTGATCGGGGTGCTGGACAAGCGGAAACAGCCCTTCGGCAGCGGCAAGAATCCCGATGACAACCTGGTCATTTTTCCGGTCGGAACCTACCACAATCTGCATCCCGAGGACCGGGACATGTGGGTGGCGGTGCGGTATGACGATCCCCGGAACAGGAGCCTGGTTGCGGAGGAGATCCGCGATCTAATGCGCATTCGCCGGCGGCTCAGTATCCAGACGCCCGATAACTTCGAAATCTTCGGGTCGGACTCGATTGCAAAGCTCTGGGATCAGCTCACCGGCGGCCTGGTACTGTTCATGATTGCGGTTTCAAGCGTGGGCCTGATGGTGGGCGGGGTGGGGGTGATGAATATCATGCTGGTTTCGGTGACCGAGCGAACGCGCGAGATCGGCGTGCGCAAGGCGATCGGGGCCACGAAGAGGACCATCATGACACAATTCGCCACTGAGGCGATGACGCTGTGCGCGGTGGGCGGCGTGATCGGGACTCTCACGGGCGCGGCAATTACGGGAGTCGTCTATCTGCTGCCCATCGGGCTGCCGGCCACCGTTTCGCCGCTCTGGGTGCTGATCGGACTCTGCGTGTCGTGCGCTATCGGCCTGGTGTTCGGAATTTATCCCGCATGGAAGGCAGCGAACCTCGATCCCATTGAGGCGCTTCGCTATGAGTAATGTTGCTACTGATCATTGTCCATTTCGTAGGGCAGGGCGAAGCGGCCGATCTGGAACAACGACTTGTCGGCCGGCGGCCAGATGCGCAGAATCTCCACCCGCGGCGTGCCGGGCAGCCGATGCGCTTCCGCGTTGCCCACCGGCGCACCCGTCGAGGCCAGGTTGAAGTGCACGTTCAGCACGTCGCCGTCATGCGTGTATCCGAAGACATATTCACCCGGCTTGAGGTCGATGCCGCCGATCTTGACCGGCGCCTGCACCACCAGGAAGTGGGAATACTTGCCTTCCGCCGAGTAACCCGCGGTGATGAGCACCACGCCGGCGATGTAGCGGCCGCGCCGGTCAACGATGCCCGAGGCCGTGCGCATCTCCGTTTCGATATGTTCCTTCTCCACGGGGGCGCGCGCCGGCAGCAGCGCGGCAAGCTCGGTGTCGGTGGCCTGTCGCCATGCGGCCCTCTGCGCAAAAGCGCCGCTGCAGGCAAAGGCAAGAACGATAACTGCGAGAATCCGCTTCATAAAAGACCCGTCCCCGGTGCTGACTCGACTTCGATCTGTGAACTCAGAACTGCGAACTGCCGCCGTCCTCATGGCTTCGGCTTCCTCAGCGACTCGAGGGGCACGATGCCGCGTTGAATGGCGGCGGTTGCCGCCTGCGTGCGATCGGTTACGCCCAGCTTGCCCAGCAAGCTGTTGATGTGCGTCTTCACGGTGGCCTCTGATATTTCCAACTCGGTCGCGATCTCTTTGTTGCTCTTGCCATACACGATCTGTTCCAGCACATCGAACTCGCGCGCCGTGAGCTCTTCCGTTCCCATGCGCTCGGCAAGGCGCTGCGCAATCGCCGGCGGGATATGCGATTTGCCGGCGTGCACCGCCCGGATCGTCGCGATCAGCTCATCGGTCGTCATGCCCTTCAACAGGTACGCGCGCGCCCCCGCCTGCAACGCGCGATAGATGTCCTCGTCGCCGTCGTAGGTGGTGAGTACGATGAACCGCGCCCCCGGCGTCTCCATGCGGATGCGCTGGATGACCTCGACGCCGGACAGACGCGGCAGGCGCAGGTCGACGAGCGTGATGGCCGGCAGATGCTTGCGGAACTGCGTGATCGCTTCCACACCGTCGGCCGCTTCGCCCACCACTTCAATGCCGTCCACCACGTTCAGCAACGCCACCAGTCCCTGGCGCACCACGTGGTGATCTTCCACCACCAGGACGCGAATCGATTCCTGTGTCACGACTGCTCCTTTGTCTCCTGCGGCGCCGGCGTTTCCGACGGGTTTGCGGCGTCCTTCGGCTCATGGGTTTTGCCCGGCGCCGGCGCGCGCAGCCGCACTGTCGTTCCTGCTCCCGGCTCGCTGGTCACCTGCATAGAGCCTCCGATCGACGTCGCGCGCTCGTGCATTCCGGTCAGCCCATAGTGATCGGACGAGGCATCGGGCGGCGCGCCATTGTTTCCGGGAGTGAACCCGCGCCCGTCGTCCCGCACCTCCAGCCCAATCTCGTTGCGTCCGTATTCCAGTTGCACTTTGACCGTCCTGGCGCCGGCATGCTTCTTCACATTATGGAGCGCCTCCTGCGCCACGCGCAGAATCTCGCTTTCCGTGCCGGGCGGCAGCGGCCGGTACGCCCCATAGACGCTGAATTGCGCATCGAGCCCATGTCCGGCGCCGGTTTCCACCAGCCGCCGCATGCGCACCGGCAGCGTGGTCTCCGCGCTGTCCTGCGATCGCAGCGCCCAGATGGATTGCCGCGCCTCAGCGAGCCCCTCGCGCACAAAGCCACGCGTGAAATGCAGATGTTCCAGCGCTGCTTCCACGTTGTTATGCCGCAGCAGCTCTCTCAGAACCTCGAGCTGAACCGAGATGCCCACATACCCCTGCGCCAGGGTGTCGTGAATCTCGCGCGCAATGCGGTTGCGTTCTCCCAGCACGGCGCGGAATTCGCGCTCGGCATGCAGCAGTCGCAGACGCAGCGCCAGCAGCACCAGCCCCAGCAGCGCCAGTGCCAGCAGCGCGTAGAACCACGCGGTCTGGTAAAAATGCGGACGCAGTTCGAATGCCAGCGCCGCGCCCTCCGTGTTCCACACGCCATCGTTGTTGGCGGCCTGCACGCGAAAGGTGTAGCGGCGGGGGGGAATGTTGGTGTAATACGCTGTCCGCCGCGAGCCGGCCTCGGTCCACTCATGATCGAAGCCCTCGAGCATGTAGCGGTAGCGCACCTTCTGCGGCGCCACAAAGCTCAGGCCGGCGTATTCAAACTGGAAGTGATTGTGTCCGGCGGGAATGCGCAGGTCCGCTGCGTGCAACTGCTGGTCGGCATCGTCGACGGCAAAGCGTTCCACGGCCACGGGCGGCGGCGCGGTGTTCACCGGGAAGTGCGCGGGATCGATTTCAACCAGTCCCCTGGGTGTGGCAAACCACAGGTGGCCATCCTGCGCGCGCCACGCCGAGGGGTGGCTGTTCACCGCCGTCTCCCGGCTGCGCAGGCCGTCGGCGGCGCCGAACTCCATCCAGTGCGCGCAGTCAGCGCCCTGCATGGGCCCGTTCATGGCATTGCAGTCGCAGCGCGCCAGCCCGGTGCCGGTGGCGAACCAAAGATGATTGCGCCCGTCGTCGAGAATGGCATGAACGGTGGTGCGGTCCCGGCCGGGCTCCGCGACGGGTAGGAAGCGATGGCCGTCCCATACGTTCCAGCCGCGGTCCTGCGTGCCGATGAGGAGGGCCCCGTTGGCGCGCGGCAGAATCGCCGTGATCACGTTGCCCGAGAGCCCGTTGGCGGTGGTGAAGTTGGTGAGCTTGCCCGCATGCAGACGGGACAGCCCAGCGAACGTGGCGATCCAGAGATCGCCGGAGGCATCGCGCGCCATGGCGCCTACGAGGTTGCTGCCCAGCCCGTTGGCCGTGGTGTAGGTTTGCATCTGCGCACCGGTCAGCGTGCCCGGCGTCGTCCAGTGCGTGAGTCCGCGGCGGGTGCCGATCCAGAGCGCTCCGTCCGCATCAGCCAGCAGCGAGCGGATAAAATCGTCAGGCAGGCCGTCCGACGATGTGAACGACGAGACCACTCCGTTGCGTATGCGGCTCAATCCGTCCGCCGTGCCGACCCACAGGTCCCCGTTGGGCGCCGCGGCCAGCGAAAGAATCACATCGCTGAGCAGTCCGTTCCGCACCGAGTAGGTGCGAGCCGGGGTGGCGGTGCCGGGATGCAGCGCGGTGATGCCGTTTCCGGCTGTGCCGACCCACAGCGTGCCGGCGCCGTCCTGTACTACGGTAGTGGTGTTGTCGCTGGGCAGGCCGTCCCGGGCGGTCACCGTCTGGAAGCGCTGATCGCGCAGGATGTGCAGCCCGTTCGACTCCGTGCCCACCCACAGATTGCCTTCGCGATCCTCGAGGATGGCAAGGACCGAAGCCGAGGCCAGCGGATCGGTCACCGGCATCCGTTCGAGTTTGCCTTCGGCATGGCGCACCAGCCCCCCGTTGGTGCCGATCCACAAGGCGCCTTCGCGATCGGAATAGAGAGCCTGGATTCGCGTTCCCGGCAGATCCTTTCCAACTGTCCACTGCTGCTTCGGTGTCCGGGCCTGCACCACGGCGACCGCCGTCTTGCTCGCCTCTGCGCTCAAAGAAGAGCCAATTCCGGCCCGGAACTGCACATCCGGAATCGCCCCGGACCCCATACCCTGCTCATCGAAGCTTTGAACCAGAAAGGTGGTATCACCCCTGATCCGTGCGGTTCCGCTCACCGTAGTGACGGTAATCGTATCGGGGTCATCCTGAGCCAGGCCGAGGATGTTGTTCGAGGGAAGTCCATCCCGGGTGGTCAGGATGGTCAGTACACCGTTCTTCCTGCGCACCAGGCCATCGGCCGTACCGATCCACAGAGAGCCATCCCTGGCGGCCAGCAGGCACTTCACATCGCTGCCTGGAAGCGCCGGGCTGGAGTGTTCGTCGAAGAGCGTGAAGCCGCTCCCGTCAAACCGCACCAGTCCGACTTCCGTACCCAGCCACACAAACCCGTCGGGCGTCTGCGCCAGCGCCTGCACGGTGTTCTGAGGCAGGCCGTTTTCCATCACCCAGCTCTGCCGGTTCAGGTTAGCCATCGGCGTGGCGGGCTCGAGGGCCCCGGCAAGCAGCGGCGGGGTGAGAAACCATACCAGCGCCACAACGAAGGAAGTCTTCCCGCCGGAGAGCGCTTTGCAGCGGAGCGCGGCGTCGCGGCTTGATAAGAAACGGGGGTTTGCGGACCGGGGAGCGGGAAACCTTCCCTCAGGGGCTGAAATCCGACTCATCATGAGGTCCCTGGCGGCACGAATAATTTCGTGCCCTTTCAAAACAAGGGCTGGGGCGAGTCTTTCAGCACGGTGTGAAGTCGTTCCACCACGCATTCTTTTCTCTCCGGAAGCGTCTTTCCGCAGCCTGTTCAGCTCCTGCGGGCCGCGCGCGCGCACCTGAGCTGCATCTGTCTCGCCATCCGAATTGGGCCTGTTCGCCACCATCGAACACTCCACTCTTTACCACGACGAAGATTGTAAGAAGAAGCGCATCTCCACAGTAATTCCCCCGAGCCCATGCCGTCTCATCCTGCCGCCGCTTTCGCCCGCCGCTCAACCGTTGGATGGAGTTCCGCATCCCCCCAACGGCTCAAGACATGCCCTCGCCACGCCGGTACTCTGTGCATGTCTCCTGTAGAACCTGTACATCACTGGTAACGTGAGATCTCAGGGTGGCGCCGCATGGCAGCCACCCTTTTTCCTTTGTCCCCGACCCGATTCAGGCCTTCCACGTTTGCTACTCTCGTTTGGAATGGAATACAACAATCTTCGCCTCGAGTTGCGGCCGCCCGTCGCCCAGGTCACCCTGGACCGGCCCAAAGTGCTGAATGCGCTCAACGCAGCCACGATCGCCGAGTTGGGCGCCGCGTTCGACAGCCTCGCCGCCGATCCGGCCGTGCGTGTCGTGCTGCTCACCGGCGGGGGCGGGCGCGCCTTCGCCGCCGGGGCCGACATCGGCGAGCTCTCGGCGGCCGCCACCCCGGAAGAAGGGCGCGCCTTCGCCCTGCGCGGCCAGCAGGTCTTTCGCAACATTGAGACTCTGGGCAAGCCGGTCATCGCCTGCATTCAGGGATTCGCGCTCGGCGGCGGCTGCGAGCTGGCCATGGCCTGCACCTTTCGCATTGCCGCGGAAGACGCGCGCATGGGCCAGCCGGAACCGAAGCTGGGTGTGATCCCCGGCTATGGCGGAACCCAGCGCCTGCCGCGTCTCGTCGGCCGCGGGGCCGCGCTGAAGCTGCTGCTGACCGGCGAAATCATCGGTGCGCAGGAGGCGCTGCGCATCGGACTGGTCGATGAAGTCGTTTCCGCGGCCGATCTGATGACACGCGCCGAGGCCCTGGCCCAGGCCATCGCCAAGAATGCTCCCCTGGCCATCGCCGAAACCCTTCACGTGGTGGAAGACGGGCTGAGCCTGCCCCTGGAGCTGAGCCTGCTCCGCGAAGCCGATTCCTTCGGCCGGCTCTGCGCCACCGCCGACAAGACAGAAGGTACCCGCGCCTTTCTCGAAAAGCGCACACCGGAGTGGAAGGGCGAGTGAGAGAGCGTCCGTTGTCGCCGTGCTGGTCCTGCGGAACCATGCAGCACCGGTTTCCGACCGGAAACGCAGAGCGGGCCACCCATCGGAATGGGCGGCCCGCTGTGGATTCAGCCGATTTTGCAGCGAACTGCTAGAAGGTGAACTTCAGCGCCAGCTGCATGCTGCGCGCGTTGGCGGTGAAGAACTTCCCAGGCTGGTTAAAGGCAGGATTCGAAGCAGTCTGGAACAGAATCTGCGACGTGTATCCAGGTGAATTAATGTTGTCGACAGTGCCCGGAATGTACTGCGCATGGTTGAATACGTTGAACGCCTGCGCCTGGAACTCCAGCGCGTAGCGCTCGGCAAAGCTGAACCTCTTGATTGCCGTAGCATCGAAATTGTCAATCGGCAGGATCGGCTGCGTGTTGCGAGCCGAAGTCGGGATGGTTCCGGCCGCTGCTGTGATGTATTCCGCATTGGGATTCACCGCCTGATAGGCGACGAGATTAGCCGTGCAGGTGGTCGCCGGCGCAGCACACAGGCCGGAGCGGTTCGAGTCATACAAAGGCTTAACGTCCGAGCCAGTTCCTTTAACTCCCTTGGCATTGAAGATGGTGCGGTCGATCGCCGTCGAGTCGCCGTTCAGGTTGGAGTTTACGCCCGAAAGTACCGTGTAATACTCCGGCGACTCGTAAGTGTAGATCGGTGCAACCTCCCAGTTGCCGGCCAGGTTCTTTAGCAGCCAGCTTGATTGCTTGAAGAACGGCACGTCGTACACCGCGGCCAGTGTAATCCGGTGGGTGTGATCGAGGGCCGAGCGGCTATAGTCTGCGGAGACGTCCCGCGAGTTCTGAGGACGCCGGGGCGTCAGCACCGTCGAAAACACGTCCGCGGTGGCGTCGTCCATGGTCTTGCTCCAAGTGTAAGCAAGGTCCATCAGGAAGCCCTGCTTGAACCGGCGCACAAGGCTGGCGGCGAGGCCGTTGTAGTTCGATTCCGACCATGGCATGAACGTAGTGATCTTGCTGGTGAATCCAGCCGTCCTGAACGAGTCGACAATGTTCGAGCGGGCCTTGATGCTCTTCAGTGTGTTGGGCAGAGCGGCCAGCTCAGCGTCGGATGGTGTGCTGTCGAGGTAGGTTGGCAGATTGTGGTCCGCATCCACCCTGGGCTGAACATTGAGCTGGTTCTGCGTGGGCAGGTGAATGCCGCGCGTGCCGACATAGCGAACTTCGAAGGTGTAGTCCTGCGCAAATACGTGTTGCACGCCAAGGGTCCAGGTTTCGCCATAGGGGAGCTTCTGGTCGGGGACATACGCCGAAGTGGCGGCGCGCTGGTCCGCGATGGTGTCGAAGGTAGCCAGGGTGCCGGTCCCCGCGGGCAGACCGCCATCCTTCAGGAAGTTCGGATCTCCCGGCTGCGGATTTGCGCCTGAGCCCACATCGTTCGTCGACGAGTACTGAGGCGGAAACGAGAGGATTCCGAGATTGTCGTAAATAACGTCCGTGGCCATGCCGAATCCGGCGCGAATGGAGGTATCGGCATCGAGGGCGTAGTTGATGCCGACGCGCGGAAGGAAGTCCATGTATTGCGGCTTTGGCTTGGAGAACACAATCAATCCAGGCTCGCTCGCCCTGAAGTTAAGTACCTGGGAGCGCTCGCCCACCGGAACCGAGGTGAATTCATAGCGCAGGCCGAAATTGAGGCTCAGCTTCTCCGAGATGCGCCACACGTCGTTGCCGTACCCGTAGAAGGCCGTCTGGTCACCGTAATAGAAGAAGTTTCCAGTGGACCGTTCGCCGAATGCGGTGGGAGCCAGGTCATGGAGATACTCGGTGAGGTAGTTCCACTCGTAATCGCCGCGTACGCGCTGAGTGAAGCTTTGCGGGGAAATATACTTGCGGCCGTCAAAGCCGAATTTCAGGCTGTGCTTGCCCTTGACCCAGCTCACGTTGTCAGTAAGTTGATAGAGGTTTTGAACCGTTGACTGGGGCGCGTTTCCGTCCGGGCCGATCTCGAGGAATCCGGAATCGTACATATACAACGTGGGAAACGAGTCAAGTCCGGGATAGGTGTAATTACCGGAGGGTGTCGCGTTGTAGTAGCGATTAAACCCGATCCGGGCCTCGTTGACCAGACTGGGAGTGAAGTTGTGGAATTCGCTCAATGCGAGTAAGTGGAAGCGGTTCGGTATCGGCTGATAAAACGCCGGCAGCGCCGCGGCAGTGTCAATGCCCGTGTATTTGTTGTAAATGTATCTACCGCGGAAACTGTCCTTACTCGAAATGGTCCAGTCGGCGCTGGTGGTCAGCACATCGAAGTTCGAGAACGACGGCGCCTGGACATTGTAGTTTCCGAGGGGAATCGTATATGCGGTGCCCGATGCAAACTCGCCCGTCTTCGAGTTATAGTCCGATCCGCTATATACGTTCAGAGACTGGCCGCCCGATGACTGGTTGAAGCAGGCATTATCGGCTGAAGCATCCACCTGAGAAGGGGATACAACGGTGTACTTTGTGAAGATGCCCAGGTTGGTTGCACTGAGATTGGGAACCGCGGCCAGGGTGCTCATGCCCGCTGCCGTCGGCGTACACAGAAAATAAGAGCTGCTTTGCCCAACTGTCTGGCGCTCGAAATTGGCAAAGTAGAACAGCTTATCCTTGACCACCGGGCCGCCAACCTGACCGCCATAACGATTGAAGTCGTAGCGCGGATTTGGAACTTTGCCGCCCTGGATCGCATTCTCGGAGTTCAGATTACGATTCTGAAAGAACTCGTAAGCTGCCCCATGAAGCTTGTTGCTTCCCCCCCGGACCACGGTGTTGAACTGCCCGCCGGCGGAGTGGCCGAATTCTGGAGAAAACTGGTTCGTAACTACCGTGAATTCTCCCACTGCATCGTTGGGAACGTAGACCAGCGGTCCGGTGACCGATTTGTTGTTGTTGTCGATGCCCTCGATCGTATAGTTGTCGGCGCGGGGACGCTGTCCGCCAACCGAGGGGCCGGTTCCGGCGCCCACCCCGCCGCTGGAGGCTACTCCGGGCACAAGCAGAGAAAGGTTCAAGACGCCGTTGCCGACCGTGGCGGTCGGAAAATCCTTCAACTCTTCCGTTTCGAACGTACTTTGTAGCTGGACCGTCGTCGTGTCGAGAGTAGCTGCTGCTTCCGCCGACACTTCAACGATCTGCGTCGAGCTGGCAACCGGCAGGACTAACCTCGCGGTGGCAGTGTTATTCAGCTGAATATGGAAACCTGTGAGGGTGAAGGATGCGAAGCCGGCGGCGGAGGCGGTGATGTTGTAGTTTCCAGCGGGAAGATTGGGAACATGGAACTCGCCGACGGAATTCGTCTTGATGGCCGTCGTGACCCCGGTAGCACTGTTCGTTACGGTCACGTTTGCGTTTGAGATTACCGCCCCAACCTTGTCGGTGACACTACCCACAAGGTCGCCGCTCGTCACCTGGGCCCAAGCAGACGAAGCGCCGACAACCAGTAACAACAAAGCGAGGAGGCTTGCTGTAATCGCGGCTCCTCGCCAAGCCGTTGAGGAGGAAATGATGGGGGGGATCGCCATTGACCGGCGAGGCATACGAGTGCATAGGCGCATGAATCGTCTCCTTGAGGTTTTGTAACTCTGAGGCTTTTGTTGCTTGAGGGGATTGGAGTTGGAAGGAGCCATGCAATTTGCGGACCAACTAATTTCCGCGCGTCAGATAGTGGGATAACGAACCGGGAGTTTCCTAAGCGCCTTTGGAATCTGGGTAGTTTGGGGCCTGCATCCGCCAGTAACTCGTCCTCATTGCGACTCGTGACTCCCCCTCGTTCTACGAAATTCTGTAGACTTATCTGCGAAAGTGGACATGCAGAGTCTGGAATGCACTGCGGCCTTCGCTTTCCTGGGATCACCTCACGCGCGGCCCATCCCTTAAAATGGCGCACGTATCCAGAGGACGACCCGATGCGCTCACGGACCCGTTTTGCCTGCGTCAGCAGCCTGCTGTTTGCCTGCTGTTCCGCGATACTCGCCCAGGCCCCCGTACCCCGGTTTACCCCGATTGCGCCGATCGCGTTGGACCATAGCGGCCCCGTAATCCATGCCCACGCCGAGGCGCTCAAGCCCTTCACTGTGGCCGGCGAGCGCGGCGTCGTCCTCGGGCAGCAGGACGGCACCTACGAAGCCTGGGTGCTTCCCGTCAAGCTGCTTTCGCACATGACCATCGAGGCGGACATCGAAGGCTACACGGTCCCCATCGACGTCAACCAGCAGGCGGCGGAGATCGAGGTCCGCCCCGACCGCACCGTCATCACCTACGCACACATCGGCTTTACCGTGCGCCAGATCATGTTTTCGCCGGAAGGCGGGCCAGCGGGCACCGGTCCCGTTGTGCTGTTCGAATTCGACTGCCTCCACCCGACGGACTTCACGTTCCGTTTCACCCCGGCTCTCGAGTACATGTGGCCGGAGCGCAATGAAGGCCATCCCGGCCCCGAGTGGGTCGCCCCCGGCCCGGGCCCCAACGACCAGGCCGGCGGCTACTATGTTCTGCACGCCGACTATCCCGACCTGGCCGGCGCCGTGACTATCCCCGGCGCGCGGCCCGGCATCCTCGCGCCCTACCAGGAGCGCCCCCAGGTGCACCCGGTCGAGCTGAGACTGCACATCGATCCCGCCCGCGACCGCGACCGCCTGTATCCGCTGCTCATGGCGGTCGGCACCAACACCGCCGCGGCAAACACCCGCGCGCTCGGCGCGACGCTGGAAAAGCTGAACCAGGAGCTTGCCGCCACGTACCAGGCCCACGCCGAAAGCTACAAAACGCTGCTGGGCGGCTCCGTCTCCATCGATACGCCCGACAAAAGCCTGAATGAGGCCTTCCAGTGGGCCGTCGTCTCCATCGAGCAGCTCAAGGCCAAACCGGTGGGCACGGATGAGACAGCGCTGGTGGCCGGCTACTATGCCTCGGGCGACTCGGCGCGCCCCGGCTTCGGCTGGTTTTTTGGCCGCGACGCCCTCTACACGCTCTACGCTGTGAACGGCTACGGTGACTTCCCGCTCGCCAAGTCGGAACTCGAGTTCCTCATCCATCGCCAGCGCGCCGACGGCAAGATCATGCACGAGTACTCGCAGACTGCCACGCAGATCGACTGGCAGCAGTTTCCGTATATGTACGCGGCGGCAGACTCCACACCGTTGTTCATCATGGCCGTGGCCGATTACGTCCGCACCAGCGGCGACACCGGCTTCCTCACCGCGCACCGCGATGCCATCGAGAAGGCCTACGCTTTCCTCATCGACCCGGCCCACGACACCGACCACGACGGCATCTACGACAACTCGCAGGGCACCGGATGGGTGGAGAGCTGGCCCGGCGGCATGCCGCACCAGGAGATCTATCTCGCCGAGCTCGACCAGCAGGCCAGTGACGCCTACGCTCGCCTGCAGCGCCTGCTCGGCAACGCGCCGCAGGCAGATGCGGCCAGAAAGCGCGCCCGCGCTATCACTGCGACAATCGAGCGGGAATACTACGATCCGCAGTCGGGCTGCTATGCATTCGCCACAAATCCCGCCGGCACTCCGAACAGCCCGGTCGACCGCACCCGGACGGTCTATCCCGCGCTCGCCTGGTGGAGCCGATTCGAAGGACAGCCCCTCGAGCATGCAGACGCATGCGTCCGCCAGTTCGCCGCACATGACCTCAACACCGACTGGGGCCTGCGCGACGTTTCGAACGAAGAGAAGATATACGACGGTATGAGCTACCACCAGGGCTCGGTGTGGCCGCTGTTCACCGGCTGGGCCGCGCTGGCCGAGTTCGGCGCCAACCAGCCCCTCGCCGGCTATCAAATGCTGATGGAAAACGCCAACCTGACCAAGGCTCAGGACCTCGGCGCCGACACCGAACTTCTCTCCGGCGACTTCTTTGTACCCTTCGGCCGCAGCACCAGCCACCAGCTCTGGTCCAGCGCCATGGTCATCACGCCCACGCTGCGCGGCCTCTTCGGCATTTCAATCGACGCGCAGGCCAAGACCATCACGGTGGATCCGGAGCTCCCGGCAAGCTGGGATCACGCCGAAGTCAGACACATACCTGTCGGCAACAGCTCCGTCGACCTTCTCTTCACCCGAAACGCCGGTTATCTCACCTGGCAGATTCAAGGGGCGAACCCGGTCGGCATCAAGCTCGCCACGACGGAACTGGGCGCCCAGCAGCATGGCCGCGATCGCATCGACATCCCCGAACCCGCGGTCGCAATCGATGTGCCGGTTTCGGCGCCACTGCCCGGCGCCCGCACTTCATCCGTCCGTGTCCTCAACCAGTCGCCCGCTTCCCATTTCCTGAAAATCACCCTGGAGGCACCGGCCGGAAGCAGCTTCCGCTTGCCGCTGTTTACGTTCTGGCCTGTGCAGAAGCTGGATGTGAGTGGCGCGGAGCTGTCAGACAACGGCTCGGTCCTGACAGGCCGCTTCCCCGAAGGCGACGGCTGGAAAACCACCACCGTCACCCTCACATGGTGAGGCCGAACCCCTTAGCACAGACGTCGAGAGCAGGCCTCCTTTGCCAACCCTTCAGGAACAATTCGGCCAGATCGATATCTACCTCTTCGACCAGATCCTGCGCGGCCATATAACGCCGCAGATGCGCGTGCTCGATGCCGGCTGCGGGTTTGGCCGCAACCTTGTCTACCTTCTGCGGGAGGGCTGCGAGGTCTTCGCGCTCGATGCCGATGCAGAGGCCGTGGAGCGCGTCCGGCGCCTGGCCGTCACGCTCGACAATCCGTCGCCGCCGGAGAACTTTCGCGTCGGGCAGGTCGAGCAGATGCCCTTTCCCGACGCCGTCGCCGACGTCGTGATCTCGTGCGCCGTTCTCCACTTTGCCCGCGATCGCGCGCAGTTCCACGCCATGCTCAACGAACTGTGGCGCGTCCTGCGCCCCGGCGGCCTCCTCTTCTGCCGGCTCGGCTCGCGCATCGGCATGGACTTCAAGCCCCTGCGCGAGGGCATCTTCCTGGTTGGCAGCTCAGAATGGTTCCTGGTCGATGAGCCGATGCTCCTCACGCTGACCAGAGAACTGCGCGCCGAACTCGTCGATCCCCTCAAGACCACCATCGTGCAGGACCATCGCTGCATGACCACCTGGGTGCTGCGAAAACCCCGCGCCAATCCTGAAGACCCGAACGGCTGACAGCGCAATTTTTCCGTTTACCATTTGCCCTGGTTCGCGCTATCCTCGCCCCACGATGGCTGCTTCCCCAACCGTCTCGCAAGTCTCCGCGCCCCGCGCCGAAACGGCCGCCCCGCCGCGCCACACACTGCTGGTGCGCGTCACCCACTGGCTGACATTCCTGTCGTTCCTGGCCCTGCTCATCACCGGCGCGGAACTCATCATCTCGCATCCCCGCTTTTATTGGGGAGAGACCGGCAACTCGGGTACGACGCCCCTGTTCCAGATCCCCATCCCCGCATCGAGGGACACGGTTCCCACCGGCTTCGCCTACACCATGCCCGACCAGAATGGCTGGAGCCGCTATCTCCACTTCGAGGCTGCCTGGGTCCTGGTCATTACCGCCCTCATCTACGGCCTCGCCAGCCTGCTCAACGGACACTTTCGCAGGAACCTGCTTCCCGCGCCAGAGCAGAGACGCAGGGAGGCTGTCCGGGACGTGTTCGCAAAGTACCTGCGCCGCGCGCCTCCCGACCCCGCTGAGAGCCACACCTACAACGTGGTCCAGCGGCTCGCCTATCTCGGGGTGATCTTTGTTCTGTTTCCGCTGGTCATCTGGACCGGACTCGCCCTGTCTCCGGCCTTCAACTCCGCATTTCCCTTCTTTGTCAACGTGCTCGGAGGCCGCCAGTCGGCCCGCACGCTGCACTTCTTCGTCACCGACTTTCTCGTACTCTTCCTCGTCGTCCATGTCGCCATGGTGGCTCTCGCCGGATTCCGGAGCCGGATGCGGGCCATGATCACCGGTCGTGTCAGCGACCCCTCGGAGCGCGCATGAGCATCTCCCGCCGCAAGCTCATCACCACCGGCTTTGCCGCCGTCGCGGGCGTGAGCGGCCTGGCCGCGGCCGACCGCATCGCCCGCCGTTATGGCCTCATCCCGCCCGACAGCGGCGGCGTCTATGGGCCGGGCGAAACCCTTACCTACGCCGCTCAGCGGCTGCTGACCCGGCACTCCATGGCGCGCGAATTCCCCCGCAGCATGATCTCCGAAAAGCCCTTCGGCAACGCGCTCGCGCCACCCAACGATGCCTTCAAGCGCCACCAGGCCGCGGGCTTCAGGGACTGGCGCCTTTCGATCGACGGCATGGTCGCGCATCCTGGGTCGTTTTCGCTCTCCGATCTTCGCAGTCTCCCCATCCGCAACCAGATCACGGAAGTGGTGTGCGAAGAAGGCTGGTCGTACGTCGCCGAATGGATCGGGACTCCGCTGACCCATGTGCTGAACGAGGCCGGCGTGCATCCGCAGGCACGCTACGTGGTGTATTACTCCATCGAACCCGACTGGTGGGAGAGCGTCGACATGGCCGACGCCCTGCATCCGCAGACTTTCCTGACCATGGGAATGAACGACGGCGATCTCCCCGTGCGATTCGGCGGCCCGCTCCGCCTGCGGGTGCCCCGCCAGCTCGGCTACAAGAGCGTCAAGTTCATCACCCGCATGACGGTCACCGACAACCTCAAAAGCTTTGGCAAAGGACTCGGCTCCGCGTCGCCCGAGGCCGGCTACTCCTGGTACGGCGGCATCTGATGCCAGAACAAAACGATTCAGATTTCCCCTCCTTTCTCCGGGCGCGGCAATAAACTGGTTGGTTCGGGAAGGGAGGTGCGCATGCCGTTGAATCTGGATTCCATCCGCGGCCGCTACCTCGCGGACCTCCTCGCGCAGCCGCAGGCGCTTGATGCCACCCTTGCAGGTTTCGCCGGCGCGCCCGTATACGATGCCGTAGCGCAAGCCTGCCCGGCGGAGCGGTTTCAGCGCATCGTGCTCACCGGCATGGGCTCGTCGTTCTTCGCGCTGCACGCGCTCGCCATCGAACTCGCCGCGCACGGCTGGAGCCCGATTCTGCTCGAAACCTCCGAGCTGCTTCATTCCTATCCCTCACTGCTCACGCGCTCCTCGCTGGTGGTCGCGGTCTCGCAGTCGGGCCGCAGCGCGGAGACGGTGCGCATGCTCGAACTCAACGCGGGCCGGGCAACTGTCATCGCCGTGACCAATTCCGCCGACAGTCCGCTCGCCACCCAGGCGAGCCACGCCGTGCTCACGTCGGCTGGCGACGAGTATTCGGTCTCCTGCAAGACCTACGTCACTTCGCTCCTCGCCCTCAGCGCTCTCTCCGCCGCTCTCTGCGGATCGGACCCCGCACAACGCCTGCGCGACTTTGCCACAGCGCCGGTCGCCGTCGAGTCGTATCTAGGCAACTGGCAGGAGCACGTCGAGTACTTCGTGGAACTCCTGGGGGACGTGCGCGACATCTTCCTTGTCGGCCGCGGGACCTCGCTGGCCGCCGCATCGACCGGCGCGCTCATCATCAAGGAGTCGGATCATTTCCATGCGGAAGGCATGAGCAGCGCCGCCTTCCGCCACGGCCCGTTTGAAATGCTCAAGGAAGGAATCCTGATCGGCGTATTCGCCGGGGACCCGAGGACCGAGCCGCTCAACCGCGGACTTCTACGAGACATTCAAGCCACTTCCGCCGGCGCAATCTGGTTGGCCACGGACGCGCAGGACCTCGCGTGCCGTCTTCCGGCTGTCTCCGCCGCAGCCGCGCCCATCGTAGAAATCCTGCCCGTGCAGATGATCACTCTCGCCCTGGCCGCGCTGGCCGGCCGCGAACCAGGCAGGTTCGAGCGAGCCGTTAAAATCACTGCCATCGAATAGGGAACGCCGCCAGCGGGGTGCCTGTGCGCAGAAACTACTTCATCGTCGGCCTGGTCTTTCTGGTGTTCTTCGTCCTCTCCCTGCTCACCAATATCCTCGGCCCCATCATCCCCGACATCATCGACAGCTTTCACGTGAGCCTCGCGGCCGCTGCGTTCCTGCCGTTTTCATTCTTCCTGGCCTACGGAATCCTCTCCGTTCCCGCCGGCTTCCTCGTCGACCGCTTCGGCGAGAAACCCGTGATGGTGGCGGCATTCGCGGCCGCGCTCGCCGGCGCGCTCAGTTTCGCCATTGACCCCGCCTACCGGGTTGCCGTCGCCTCGCTCTTCACCATCGGAGCGGGAATGGCCATGCTCCAAGTGGCCATCAACCCGCTGCTGCGCGTCGCCGGCGGCGAAGAGCACTTCGCCTTCAACTCGGCGATGGCGCAGTTTGTCTTCGGCGCCGCTTCCTTCCTTGGTCCCCGTATCTATGTCTACATGGTGCGCAGCCTTCCTGAAGCATCCGCTCGCGGCAGCCTCATCCAGTTCATCGCGCGCATCACCCCGCCGCGCCTGCAGTGGGCTTCCATCTACTGGATCTTCGCCGCCGTTTCCTCCGTCATGGTCCTCGTCATCGCCGCAGCCCGTTTTCCGCGCGTCGAACGCAGGGAAGACGAGCAGGCCGGAACCGTCGCCGCGCATCTCCACATGATGGGCCGCAGAGTGGTCTGGCTTTACTTCGGCTGCATCTTTGCTTACGTCGGCTCGGAGCAGGGCACCGCCGACTGGATCTCCCGCTTTCTGTCGCAGTATCACGGCTACGATCCTCACACCACCGGGGCCGCCGCGGTCTCCTGGTTCTGGGGAATGATGACCGCCGGATGCTTCGTGGGCATGATTCTGCTCAAGGCGTTTGACAGCCGGCGCGTGCTGCTTGCCTTCTCCGCCGGCGCGCTGGTCGCGCTCAGCGCGGCGCTGTTCGGTCCCGCGAGTCTTTCCTTGTACGCATTCCCCGCCGTCGGCTTCTTCGCGTCGATCATGTGGCCCACGGTCATCTCGCTGGCCCTCAACTCGGTCAGCGAGCATCACGGAACCTTCGCCGGCATTCTTTGCACCGGCATCGTCGGTGGCGCCATTGTCCCCCTCATCATCGGCCGACTCGGCGACCTTGCCGGCCTCCGCTTCGGGATGATGTTCCTCTACCTCACCTTCGGAGGCGTGCTCAGCGTCGGCCTCTGGGCAAAGCCGCTCATCAGCAACGCCACCCTTGTCCCACGTTCCGAGAAGGCGCTCACCCAGTAAGTGCCGCCGACTTGGCATATCTCATTGCGGGATGCAGTTGGGCGTGGTACCCTCCTCGCGAGAACTCCCCCAAGGGCACCCTTGTCACCTTAACTGCTTCAGGAAATAAGTGGATCCCGATTGACCCTACATTGTTTCTTCGATCTGCGGAAATCGTCTCTCGCCGCGTGCCTTCTGGCGCTCTCCACGCTGGGGCACGGCCAGCCTGCGCCCGGCGCCGGTTCTCCCCATCCAGCCTCGCCCATCACGGCCGCCGGCACGCCCGTCGTGGAGAACTACAGCACCAAGGATTACAGCGACTCGGGTCAGGTCTGGACAATCGTCCAGGACCAGCGGGGGCTCATTTACATGGGCGCCTCGGCCGGCGCCGTCTTCCAGTTCGACGGCGTGACCTGGCGCAAGATCTTCCTGTCATCCAACGTGGTGCGGTCCCTCTCCGTGGACGAGAACGGCCGGGTGTGGGTAGGAGCCAACGGACATTTCGGCTATCTGCAGCCCGACGCGACCGGAGCCCTCGAATACATCTCGCTCGCGGATCGCATTCCCCGCGAAGATCGCGCGTTCACCGACGTCTGGCAGACGCTCGCCACCCCCCAAGGCGTCTTCTTCCGCAGCTTTGAGCGCATGTTCTGCTGGGACGGCAAGCGCATGCAGACCTGGCGCACCGCGCCTAAATTCCGTTTCCAGGCGCTCTCGCTCGTGCGCGGCCATGTTTATACCGACCAGGAAGGCATCGGCCTCCAGGAGATCGTGGGCGACGACATCCGCCCGGTGCCCGGCGGCGAGGCCTACCGCAACTCCATCAAGCTCTTCCTCCACCCCTGGGACGACACTCGCATCCTTGTCTCCGAGCGCAACGGGCTGCTTTCCCTCTATGACGGCCAGAAGGTCACCCCATTCCACACCCCGGCCGACGAGTATCTGAAGAAGAGCAGGCTCTACACCTCCGCGTTACTGCACGACGGCGGCCTGTGCGTCACTACCCTGAACGGCGGCGTGGTGATCCTCAACCACGATGGCAGCGTGCGGCGGGTGATCGACACTGCCGAGGGACTGCTGAGCAGCGATGCCCTCTCTGCATACCAGGACCGCGAAGGCGGCCTCTGGATCGGCAGCGACAACGGCATTTCGCGGGTGCAGACTGAGTCCCCCTTCTCCATCTACGCCAACGTCTTTACTGAAGATATGACCCTCTACCAGGGATCGGTGTATGCCACCACCGTCTCCGGCACCTCCGCGGCCAGCCGGGTGGTCTTCGATCCGGAGACCCACCGGCCCGCGATGAAGCTGCTGCACGGCGCCAGCCAGGGCTGGACGTTCGTGGACTTCAAGGATCCCGCAAAGCGGGCTCCCGAGCAGTTGCTGGTCGCCACCAGCGAAGGCGTCATGCGCATTGTGGGCGATCAGATGGTGCCGGCGGTGCCGGCGGTGCATGGATTTCCGGAACAGACTTACTTCATCGGCCAGTCGCACACCGACCCCATGCGCATCCTGATCGGCCACTCCGACGGCGTAGCCTCCATCCGCTGGAATAACGGTCAGTGGGTGGATGAAGGCAGGCTTCCCGGCTTTCTCTATGAGACGCGCAACATCGTCGAAGACGCGCACGGATACGCCTGGGCCACCGGCGGCTCCGACAAAGTCCTTCGCATCCGGATGGCTCCCACCGGAATGCGCGACGCCAGGGCGGAATTTTTCTCCCGCGAGTCCGGACTTCCCTCCGGCCCCACCGATGCAGAGTTCATCGACGGCGCCATTTATGTCACCGTGCAGAACTCCAGGCACATCTACCGCTGGGACGAAGGGGCGCACAAGTTCGTGCAGGATGACCGCTTCCTGTTGCCCCTCGACGCACCCGATGCCAGTTCCACGCTGCAGCCCGATGGAGAGGATCGAGTGTGGTCGCAGACCCGCGCCGGCGACGAACACAGGCTCGGCTTGTACACGCGCGCTCCTGACCATAGCTGGCATCTCGATGAGGCCACCTATCGGCCGCTGACACAGTTGGGAACCTTCGTTTTCTATACGCAACCGGATGGTAGCGTTTGGATCACCGGCGAAAAGCTGGTGCGCTTTGTTCCTCCGCCGGCCGGAAGCGCGAGACCGGCATTCCCCACCGAGGTGCGCCTGGTCAGCGAAGGAAAGAAGACCGTGTTCGGCGGCATCTCGCAGGGGGATTCCACCCTGCGGCTTCCCCCGGGAACCAGCGCCCTGCGCTTCAGCTTTGCCGCGTTGTCGTTTGCAAGCCCCAGGGCCACGACCTATCAGTACATGCTGCAGGGTGCGGACAAGGACTGGTCCGAATGGTCCAAGCAGCGCGACGCCAACTACAGCAGTCTCGGCCCGGGCAGCTACGTGTTTCGCGTCCGCTCCCGCACTTACGACGGCCGCCTGGGCGAGGAAGGCTCTTTCGCCTTCGTCATCGCGCCTCCGTGGTACCGCACCGCGCTCGCTTATGTGATTTACGCCATCCTCTGGGTGCTGCTCTCGCTCGCCCTGTGGCGCGTTGCCATTGTCCGCGAGCGCGCCAAGGCCCGCCGCAAGACCGAAGCCCTCGAATCCCAGGCCCGCGCCCTCGAAGCCACGGTCACCGAGCGCACCAGCGAAATCCGCGCCCAGGCCTCCGAAATCAGCGCGCAGAAGGAGAGTATCGAACTCCTCAGCGAAATCGGCCGCGAAATTACCGCCTCGCTGGACCTCAATACCATCCTCTTCAAGCTCTATGAGCGGGTGAATCAGATTACCGACGCCTCCATCTTCGGCGTCGGCCTCTACCACCCCGAAAAGCAGGTCATCGACTACACCCTCGCTATCGAGAGCGGCAAGCGCTATGCGCCCTATGCGCGCAGCACCGCCGACAAGAACCAGTTCGCCGTGTGGTGCATCGACCACCGCCGGCCCATCCTCATCAACGATGTCGCCGCCGAGTACTCGAAGTACATCGCCGAGTACACCCACGGCTCGCGCGTACTCGAAGACGGCAGCAGCGCCCAGCCGCCCGCGTCCATGATCTACCTGCCGCTTATCGCCCAGGACCGCGTGCTTGGCGTGCTCAGCGTGCAGAGCTTCCGCACGAACGCCTACACCGAGCAGCACCTCAGCCTGCTCCAAAACCTCGCCGCCTACACCACCATCGCCCTCGACAACGCCAACGCCTACTCCGTCATCGCCGAGCAGGAACGCGCCGTCCGCGAGCGCGCCGCCGAGCTGCTCACCATCAACCGCATTACCAACGCGCTCTCCACCCAGCTCGACCGCGACCGCCTCATCCAGCTCGTCGGCGACCAGGTCCGCGAGCTTTTCCACGCGCCCATCGCCTACGTCGCCCTGCTCGAACGTTCCACGATGATGCTCCACTTCCCCTACTCCTTCGGCGAAGACGCGCCGCCGCGGCCCTTTGGCACCGGCCTCACCTCGCAGATCCTGCGCACCGGCCAGCCTCTCCTCATCAACGAGGACATGGACAACAGCCGCGCCCGCCTCGGGGTGGAGAAGATCGGCCGCCAGTCCGCTTCCTACCTCGGCGTCCCCATCCCCTCCGGCGGTGAGATGATCGGCGTCATCAGCGTGCAGTCCACTGACCAGGAAGGCCGCTTCACCGAAGCCGATCAGCGCCTCCTCTCCACCATTGCGTCCGCGGTGGGCGTTGCGTTCCACAACGCGCGCCTATTCGAAGAAGCCCAGGCCGCCCGCGCCGCCGCCGAAGAAGCCGACTCCGCCAAGAGCTCGTTCCTCTCCACCGTCAGTCACGAGTTGCGTACCCCGCTCACGTCGGTTCTCGGATTCGCCAAGATCATCCGCCGACGCCTGCAGGAGCGCCTCTTCCCGCTCATCCCCGAAGGCGATGCCCGCATCGCCCAGTCCAAGCACCAGGTCCTCGAAAACCTTGACGTCGTGGTCAGCGAGGGCGAACGCCTTACCAAGCTGATCGACGATGTGCTGGACCTGGCCAAGATCGAAGCCGGAAAGTTCACCTGGAACATGGCCAGCGTCTCCGTCAAGGAGGTCATCGAGCGCGCAGTGGCCGCAACGTCGTCGCTGGTGGAGGCCAGGCATCTCAAGGTGGAGTGCTCGGTCGAGCCCGGACTGCCCGACATCAGCGGCGACCATGACCGCCTGATCCAGGTGGTCATCAACCTCATCTCCAACGCCGTAAAGTTCACTGACTCCGGCGCCATCGCCTGCTCCGCTCTCCGCCGCGATCGCGAGATCCTCGTCGGGGTAAAGGACTGCGGCATCGGCATCGCTCCGGCCGATCAGGCCAAGGTCTTCGAAAAGTTCAAGCAGGTGGGCGATACCCTCACCGACAAGCCCAAGGGCACCGGCCTGGGCCTGCCCATCTGCAAGGAGATCGTGGAGCACCACGGCGGCCGCATCTGGGTGAAGAGCGCGCTGGGCGAGGGCAGCACGTTCTTCTTCACTCTGCCGATCACCGACCAGTCGCAGCAACTGGAGCTGCTGCCGGTGCGCCGCAGCGTCGACATCGAATCCCTGGTGCGCCGCCTGCGCGAAACGGTGGCCAACCACCAGCCGCAGGCCAAGTCGGTACTGGTGGTTGATGACGACGCCAACATCCGCACTCTTCTGCATCAGGAACTCACGGAGGCCGGCTACTCCGTCCGCCTCGCCGAAGACGGCCGCAAGGCGCTCGCGCTGGTGCGCGAAGAGATTCCCGGCCTCGTCATTCTCGACGTGATGATGCCGGAGATGAACGGCTTCGATGTGGCGGCCGTGCTCAAGAACGACCCCGCCACCATGCATGTGCCCATCATCATCCTTTCCATCCTCGAGGATCGGGAGCGCGGCTTCCGCCTCGGCGTCGACCGCTATCTCACCAAGCCCATCGATACCGGCTCACTCTTCCACGAAATGGACACGCTCCTCGGGCAGGGCAAGTCGCGCAAGAAAGTCATGGTGGTGGACGAGGACGCTTCCACTGTCAGCTCGCTTACCCAGGTGCTCGAGACACGCGGCTACCAGGTGATGGAGTCGTGCTCCGGGACCGACCTCATCGCGCGCGCCATTCACTCCA